>Ga0207866_1000585_pt1 | contig 50222 bp, 36 predicted proteins | sample HigsolmetaAR203D_FD_184835 | JGI IMG/M metagenome (GOLD analysis project Ga0207866, IMG submission 184835) | Ionic liquid and high solid enriched microbial communities from the Joint BioEnergy Institute, USA - AR20-3-D (SPAdes) (version 2) ...
CGGCGGACGGCATCGAGGCGACCGAGCGGTCAGCCGCCAATGCGCCGCCCCCGCGGCCGCCCGCGCCTCCGGGCCACCGCCGCCGCAGCAACACCTTCCCCTCGAGCGGCCCCAGCGTCACCCGCAGCGCGCCGTCGTCCGTCATCGCGACCTCCTCGTCCGCGAGCACGTCATACGCGCCGGACGCGAACCATTCCGCCGCCGGAATCGACAGATGCACCGTCCGCAGCGGATCGCGGTTCAGCACCACCAGCGCCGCGTTGTCTTCCCGCGGTTCGCCGAACACATCCCGCCCGTCGCGGATCGTCCGGACATAGCCGTACACCGAATCATCGAGGACAAGCGACGTCCAGCTCCCGGTGCGGAAGACATCGTACGCGCCCCGCAGCGCGGCCATCTCCCGGGTCCAGTCCAGCAGTTCCCGGTTCTCCCGACCCCACGGATAGGTGGCGCGGTTGTCGGGATCGGCCCCGCCTTCCACGCCCGCCTCATCGCCGTAATAGACGGAGGGCACGCCGGGGAACGTCATTTGCCACAGGATCAAGAGCTTCACCCGCGCGACCGCGAGCCGCTTCCGTTCCCGATCGGGCAGCCCGTCCGGCAACCCCTCCCGCATGACCGTCAGAATGCGCGGCACATCATGGCTGCCGATCAGGTTCATCATGCTGTAGAAATGATGCGGCGGATAGTGCTCCGCCAGCGTCATGAGCGCGAGATGGGTCCGCCTCGCGTCCGCAAGGCCCAGCATGAAATCCGCCGCGATCGACCGGAACGGATAGTTCATGACGGAGTCGAGTTCCCGGCCGAGCAGATACTCCCGGCGCTTGCCGTAGCTGATCTTGTTCGACGCGTCCTCCCAGACTTCGCCGATCAGCACGGCCTCGGGATTCAATTCCTTTAGCCGGGCCCGGAACTGCTTCACGAACTCCCCGTCCAGCTCGTCCACCACATCGAGACGCCATCCGGCGATCCCCTTCGCGTGCCAGAACGCGACCACGCTGTTCTCGCCGCGGATCACGAAATCCTGATAGGACGGCTCCAGCTCGTTCACCTTCGGCATCACCTTCACGCCCCACCAGCAGGCGTACCGGTCGGGATATTCCTCGAACCGGAACCAGCGGTAATACGGCGACTCCGGCGACTGGTAGGCGCCGAGCGTCGGATAGCGCCCCTCCTTGTTGAAGTACAGGCTGTCGCTGCCCGTATGGCTGAACACGCCGTCCAGGACGATTCGGATCCCCATCTCCTCCGCCGTCCGGCACAGCTCCTCGAACTGCCCGTTGTCGCCGAACATCGGATCGATCCGGTGGTAGTCGGCCGTGTCATACTTGTGGTTGCTGGGCGACTCGAACACGGGATTCAGGTAGATGACGCCGACGCCGAGGCTCCTCAGATACCCGAGCTTCTTCCGCACGCCCGCCAGGTTGCCGCCGAAGAAATCCCAGCAGATGACGTCGCCCTGCTCGTTCTTGATGTACAGCGGCCGGTCGCTCCAGTGGGCGTGGATGACGCTGCCGGGCCCGAGGCCCGTCACCCTGCCGTCCGGGTTGCCGTTGCAGAAGCGGTCCACGAAGATCTGGTACATGATCCGGTCGCGGAACCACGCCGGTACGGAGCTTCCCCGCTCGTACACGGTGATCTGCCAGGCCGGCGGCGGACTCTCCCGCACCTCGCCCTCTCCTCCGAACCCGTGATCCCGCTTGCCGTAATAGAGGGTCTTCTCCGGCGTCTCGATCCGAAAATGATACCACAGGAGCTGGGGCACATCCGGAACCGCGATGCTCGCCTCGTAAACGCGCCACGCTCCGTCCTCGCCCGCCGGCTCCATCCCGTGGCGGTCTTCCCTGCCCGCCTTGTCCTGCCAGACGACGCATTGCACCGAGCTGACGGGCAGGTTCCGGTCGATCGCAAGGCGCAGCCGCACCGGCCCGCCGGTCTCCGCCGCCCCGAACGGCTCGCGAAAATATCGATCATGGGAATCGTGCCGCATCGTCCGCCAAGTCATCGTAACGCCACCTTTGCCGGTCAGTTCACTTCATAGGGGCGCAGCTTCCAGATCTCTGTCGCATACTCCGCGATCGTCCGGTCCGTGGAGAACTTGCCCGAGTGGGCGATGTTGATGACCACCTTCCGCATCCACCGCTTCCGGTCGCGGTAGGTCAGATCGACCAGCTCCTGCGCCTCCACGTAAGCGTCGAAGTCCTTCAGGACGAAAAACTCGTCGTTGCTCACGAACAGCGAGTAGTACAGATCGTGGAATTCCGACTTCTCCCACGAATGATCGCCGAGATGCAGCAACTGGTCCACGACCCGGCGGATGCGCGGATCGCCGTTGTAGAGATCCTGGCACGAATAGCCGCCATGGGTGTAGTAGCCGATCACCTGATCGGAGGTCAGGCCGAAGATGAACATGTTGTCCCGGCCAACCGCCTCCGCCATCTCGATGTTGGCCCCGTCCATCGTGCCGATCGTCAGCGCGCCGTTCATCATGAACTTCATGTTGCCGGTGCCCGACGCTTCCTTGCTCGCCGTCGAAATCTGCTCGCTCACGTCCGCCGCCGGAATGATCCGCTCCGCCAGCGTGACCGAATAGTTGTCCATGAACACGACCTTGATCTTGTCCCGGACCGCAGGATCGTGGTTGATCACATCCGCCAGCGTGTTGATGAGCTTGATCACCTGCTTGGCGAAATGGTACGCCGGCGCCGCCTTCCCGCCGAAGATGAACGTGCGCGGCACGATGTCGAGACCGGGATTGTCCTTCAGCCGCAGATACAGATCGATGATGTGCATCGCGTTCAGCAGTTGGCGCTTGTAGGCGTGGATTCGCTTGATCTGCACGTCGAAGATCGAATTCTCGTCGACGGCGACGCCCTTCCGCTCCCGAATCAGCCGGGCCAGCGCCTGCTTGTTCTTCCGCTTGATCTCCCGGATGCGGTCCTGGAACCCGGCGTCCGACGCATACTTGATGATCCCGAGCAGCTCCTTCGGATGGCGGATCCAGCGGGAGCCGATCGCTTCGGTGATCAGCGCCGCCAGCTCGGGATTGGCGTTCAGCAGCCAGCGGCGATGGGTGATCCCGTTCGTCTTGTTGTTGAACTTCCATGGATAGATGTCGTGGAAATCCTTCATGACCTGCTGCTTCAGGATCTCCGTGTGCAGCTTCGCGACGCCGTTCACGCTGCAGCTTCCGGCGATGGCGAGATGCGCCATCCGCACCTGGTCGTAGGCGACGATGGCCATTTGCGCGATTCGGTCGAGATCGAGGCGATGGCGCTCGAACAGCTCCCGGCAGAACCGTTCGTTGATCTCCTCGATGATCATCCAGATGCGCGGCAGCGTCTTCTTCACCATCTCGACGGGCCATTTCTCGAGCGCTTCGCTCATGATCGTATGGTTCGTGTACGACACCGTCTGCGTCGTGATCTGCCACGCCTCGTCCCAGCCCATGCCTTCCTCGTCCATCAGGATCCGCATCAGCTCGGGGATGATCAGCGTCGGATGGGTGTCGTTGATGTGCAGCGCCACAACCTTCGGCAGATCGGCGAGCGGCGCGCTCTTGCGCTTCTTGTAGTGGTTCAGGATGCTCTGCAGGCCCGCCGACACGAGGAAATATTGCTGCTTCAGGCGGAGCAGCCTTCCCTCCTCGCTCGAGTCGTCCGGATACAGGAAGCCCGAGATGAGCTCCAGCGTGCGGTTGTAGTCGAGAATCTTGTAATAGTCGCCCGCCCCGTTGAACCGATAGTTGTTCGGCGCCGGCTCGGCGCTCCACAGGCGCAGCGTGTTCACCGTCTGGTTGCGGTAGCCGATGATCGGCACGTCGTAGGGCACGGCCAGCACCGTCTCGTAGTCCCGGTGCTCGAACACGAGCCGGCCGTTCTCCATGCGCGGCTCCACCTCGCCGCCGAAGCGGACTTCGACCGCCCGGTCGGCACGGCGGACCTCCCAGACATATTCCTTCTTCAGCCAGTAATCCGGCATCTCCACCTGGTAGCCGTCGACGATCCGCTGCTCGAACAGGCCGTATTTGTAGCGGATGCCGCAGCCGTGGCCCGGATACTGGAGCGAGGCCAGCGAATCCAGGAAACAGGCGGCGAGCCGGCCCAGCCCGCCGTTGCCGAGCCCGGCGTCCGGCTCCTGCTCGAGCACGTCGTTCAGATCGAACCCCAGCTCCGCCAACGCTTCCTTGCAGACCTGATAGATGCCCAGATTCTGCAGGTTGTTCGCCATCAGTCTTCCCAGCAGAAACTCCATCGAGAAGTAGTAGACCTGCCGGACCGGATGGTTCCGGTAGCCCCGGGTCGTCTGGAGCCAGTTCCGCCCCGCGTATTCGCGGACAAGCGAGCCGAGGGCGTAGTAGCAATCGCCCGCGGTCGCGTCCTCCACGCTTCGGCCGAGCTTCGTCTCGAGCTTCTCGACGAAATCCTTCTTGAATTCTTCCTTCGTCATGCTCATGGACAACGGATGATCCCCTTTCAATTGCCGCCGGAAAGCAAACGGTAGATTTCCATGTATTGGCCGGCCGATTCCGCCCAGCCGTAACGGGAGCCCTCGATGTTCCGGCAGATGCGCCGCCAATGCTCCCGATCATGGTAAAAATGAACCGCCCGCCCGATCGTATGCAGCATGTCGTGGGCGTTGTAGGCGAAGAAGCTGAAGCCGTTCCCCTCTCCGGTATATTCGTTGTAGGGCTGCACCGTGTCCCGGAGGCCCCCCGTCTCCCGCACGATCGGCGCGGCGCCGTAGCGGAGGGCGAGAAGCTGGCTGATGCCGCACGGCTCGAACTGCGAGGGCATCAGATACAGATCGCTGGCGGCGTAGACCTTGCGCGCCAGCCCGTCGTCGAACGTGATGCAAGCGGACACCTTGTCCGGATGACGCCAGGCCGCGTTCCGGAACAGATCCTCGTAGCGGGCTTCGCCGGTGCCGACCACGACGAGCTGCACGTCCATCCGCAGGATGTCCTCGATGGTATGGGCGATCAGGTCGATCCCCTTCTGCTCGACCAGACGGGAGACGAGCCCGATCAGCGGCACGTCGCCGCGCTCCGGAAGGCCGAGCATCCGCTGCAGCCCGAGCTTGTTTTCCCGCTTCCGCTCCAGGTCGCAGCCCTCGTAACGGACGAAGAGATGGGGGTCGTCCGCGGGATTGTAGCGGGCCGTGTCGATGCCGTTCAGAATGCCCCGCAGCCGGTCCCGGCGCTTCCGGAGCAGGCCGTCCATCCCTTCGCCGTAGTAGGGATGCTGGATCTCCTCGGCGTAGGTCGGGCTGACGGTGGTCAGATAGTCCGAATAGTTCAGCGCCGCCTTCATGAAGTTCACGTTGCCGTGATATTCGACGCCGTCGATATGGAAGTACTCGTCGCCCAGGTTCAGCAGATCGCCCAGGATCGAGCGGGGGAAGATGCCCTGATATTTCAGGTTGTGAATCGTGAACACCGTGCGCATGTCCCGATAGAACGGGTCATGGCGCCAGTGGGCGTCGAGCAGCAGCGGAATCATGCCGGTCTGCCAGTCGTGGCCATGCAGCACGTCCGCCCGGAAATCCGCGAGCTTCAGCGCGGCCAGCGCGGCGTGGTTGAAATAGGCGTACCGCTCGGCCTCGTCGTAATAGCCGTACAGGTCCGGCCGCTTGAAGTAGTACTCGTTGTCGATGAAGTAATACGTGATGCCGTCGTGAACGAGCCGCTCCAGCCCGCAATATTGCCTGCGCCAGCCGACCCTTGCCTCGCAGGTGGAGACGAGCTCCATCCTCTCCCGAAAATGGTGCGCGATCGACGCGTACTTGGGCATCATCACCCGCACGTCCGCGCCGAGTTTGGCCAATTCGGCCGGCAGGGAGCCGATCACGTCGCCGAGACCGCCCGTCTTGGCGAAGGGCGCGCATTCCGACGCCACGAACAATACTTTCATGCACGTTCCTCCATGCAGGCTGGTGTTTTGCGATGACGGACGCTCAGATCGTCTTCCGCTTGGGAATGGCATAGGGTCTGCTCGGCGAACCGATCAGCCGCTGATGGTCCGTCACCGTCACATCCTTGTCCAGAATGACGTTCTCCAGATAAGCGCCTTTGCCGAGGGTGCACCGCTGCATGATGATCGAATTTTTGACCGTCGCCCCTTCTTCGACCCGCACGCCCCGGAACAGGATGCTGTTCTCCACATGGCCGGCGATGACGCAGCCGTTCGCGATAAGCGAGTTGTCCACCGCGGCCTCGTCGAGATATTTGGCCGGGGCCGTGTCCTTGACCTTTGTGTAGATCGGATTGCCGGCCAGGAACAGCTCGCGGTGGATCTCCGGCTGGAGCAGGCTGATGCTGTGCTTGTAGTAGCTTTCGACCGAATTGATCGTCTGCAGCAGCCCGTCGAACGCCCACGCCTTCACCTTGAGCGACGGAAGCTGCCCGATGATGCCGTCGCGCAGGAAATTGTCCGCGCCGTGGGCGATGCAGCGGCGCACCAGCTCGAGCAGCAGATCCTTGCGCAGCACGTACATGTTCATGAAGATGTTCGGATTGAACTCGTCCTTCGTGAACTCGAGCACGTTGCCGTGGTCGTCGACGGTCAGCCGGTAGCAGGTGCGGTGCTCCTCCGCGGGCTCCATCCGCTTGTACACCACCGTCACATCCGCGCCGGACGCGATGTGGCTGTCCAGCACCGCGCGGAAGTCGATCTGGCAGATCTGCTGCGAGTCGGCGAAGAGCACGTAATCGGCCCTGCCGCGATGGAAGAAGTCCATGTTGTTGTGGAAATGCTGCAGATCCCCCTTGGAGTGGTCGGTCGGGTCGTTCCAGTCGGGGGGCAAAATGAACACGCCGCCCTTCTTCCGGTCGAGATCCCACTCCCGGCCGTTGCCGAGATGGTCCATCAGCGAGCGGTATTTCTTCCGGACGAACACCGCGATATCGGTGATGCCGGCATGCACCATGTTCGACATCACGAAGTCGATGAGCCGGTATTTCCCGGCGTACGGCAGGGAGGCGCCGCAGCGGAAATAGGTCAATTCCTGGAACAGGTCCTGCTCGCCGTCCAGATTGATGATGCCCAGCATTTTGTTCATGAGTCCGCATCCCACCGCTTCCAAATGTTCGAATAAGTCAACATACCACGCGGCCGTCGACCTGCGCATGATCCTCGATCAGCGCGATCCCGCCGCCTTCGTCCTCCGAGCCGATGACCGCGCCGTCCCCGATGACCGCGCCTTCGCCGATGATCGCCCGGCTGATGCGCACGTTCCGGCCGATCTTCGCGCAGGGCATGATCACGGAATCCCGGACCACGCTGCCCTCGCCGACCTGCGCGCCGTAGAACACGACCGAATGGCGCACTTCGCCGTAGATTTGGCACCCTTCGTTGATGAGCGATTTCCGGACGACGGCGCCGGGCGCGATGTAGTGGGCCGGCTGATAGGGATTCCGCGAGTAGATGCGCCAGGACGGATCGTTCAGGTCGAGCTCCGGCTCCTCCTCGAGCAGGTCCATGTTCGCTTCCCACAGGCTCTCGACCGTTCCCACGTCCCGCCAGTAGCCCTTGAACAGATAGGCGTACATCCGGCACCCTTCGCCCAGCATGAGCGGAATGACGTTCTTGCCGAAATCGTGGCTGGAATCGGGATTCTGGTGGTCCCGGGTCAAATACTCCTTCAGCACCGGCCACTTGAAGATATAGACGCCCATCGACGCCAGGTTGCCGGGTGGATCGGCCGGCTTCTCGACGAAGGAGCGGATGCGGTCGTCCGGATCCGTCGCGAGAATGCCGAAGCGGCTCGCCTCCTTCCACGGCACCTCGATGGCCGCGATGGTGGCGTCGGCATTGTTGCGCTTGTGGAAATCCAGCATTCGCGAGTAGTCCATCTTGTAGATGTGGTCGCCCGACAGAATCAGCACGTGGTCCGGATCATGCCGCTCGATGAACGCGAAGTTCAGATAGACGGCGTTCGCCGTCCCCACGTACCAGGACGCGCCCGACAATTCCGCGAAGGGCGGCAGGACGCTGACCCCGCCGTTCTGCCGGTCCAGATCCCACGGGCTGCCGATGCCGATATAGTTGTTCAGCACCAGCGGCTCGTATTGCGTCAGCACCCCCACCGTCTCGAGCCCGGAGTTGGTGCAGTTGCTGAGCGGAAAATCGATGATCCGGTATTTTCCGCCGAAATAGACGGCCGGCTTGGCCATTTTCTTCGTCAGGGATTTCAGTCTCCTGCCCTCTCCGCCTGCGAGGAGCATCACCACACATTCCTTGCGTGCCATCATTCGCTGCCTCCTTTCGCGCGATCATCCGGCTTCAGGAACAGAACCGCCAGCGGGGGCAACGTCAGGCAAAGCCGGTACGGCTGATTGTGCCAGCCGCCTTCCTCCGCCCGGACGACCCGCTCCACCGGGTGCCCGGAACCGCCGAACTCCGCCCGGTCGGTGTTGAACACGACGCGGTAGACGGACGGCTCCGGCGCCCCGATCCGGTATTCGTATCGGGGAACGGGTGTGAAATTGCACACCGCGATCAGATGGTCCCCCGGCATCTTCCCCTTGCGCATGAAGGTGACGACGCTCTGATCCGCGTCGTGGGGATCGATCCACTCGAACCCCTCGGGCTGATGATCCAATTGCCACAGCGGTTTCTGTTTCGCATAGAACCGGTTGAGCCTGCGCGTGAAATGGTGCATTTTGCGGTGCATCTCGAAATCGAGCAATTCCCAGTCCAGATCCTCGAGGTCCTTCCATTCGTCGAACTGGCCGAATTCACCCCCCATGAACAGCAGCTTCTTGCCCGGATGCGCGATCATGTAGGCGTAGAAAAGGCGAAGATTGGCGAATTTCTGCCAGTAGTCGCCGGGCATCTTGTTGAGCAGCGAGCGCTTCCCGTACACGACTTCATCATGGGAGAGCGGCAGGACGAAATTTTCCGAGAAGGCGTACATGAACGAGAAGGTGATGAGATTGTGGTGGTATTTCCGGTACACCGGGTCGAGCTGCATGTAGCGGAGCATGTCGTTCATCCAGCCCATGTTCCACTTGAAGTTGAAGCCGAGCCCGCCCGCGTCGGTCGGGGCGCTGACGAGTGGCCAGGCGCTCGATTCCTCCGCGATCATCAGCGTGCCGGGGCATTGCGCGAACACCGCCTCGTTCAGCTTCTGCAGGAAGTCGATCGCCTCGAGATTTTCCCGGCCGCCGTGGATGTTGGGCGCCCATTCGCCGTCCCGCTTGCCGAAGTCGAGGTAGAGCATGCTGGCGACCGCGTCCACGCGAAGCCCGTCCAGATGGTATTCCTTGAGCCAGAACAGCGCGTTCGAGATGAGGAAGCTGCGCACCTCGGGCTTGCCGAGGTCGAACGCCAGCGTGCCCCATTCCGGCTTCTCGGCCTTGCGTGAGTCCGCGTATTCGTACAGGGGGGTGCCGTCGAACAGCCGGAGCCCGTGATCGTCCTTGCAGAAATGGCCGGGAACCCAGTCCAGGATCACGCCGATGCCTTCCTGATGGCATCGGTCCACAAAATGCTTGAATTCGTCGGGCGTGCCGAAGCGGCTGGTCACGGCGTAATAGCCCGTCGTCTGGTAGCCCCATGACCGGTCGTAGGGATGCTCGGTGACGGGAAGCAGTTCGATGTGGGTGTAGCCCATGCTTTTGACATAGGGGATGAGCTCGTCGGCGAGCTCCAGATAGGTATGCGGGGTGCCGTCCGGTTTATGCTTCCACGACCCCGGATGGACCTCGTAGATCAGCAGCGGGTCCTGATGGACGTTCCGTTTCGCCTTGCGCCTCTGCCATTTCTCGTCGCCCCACGCGTACCCGTCCAGCGGATATACGGCGGAGGCGGTCTTCGGCCTGACTTCCGCGTGGAACGCATAGGGGTCCGCCTTCATCAGTCTGGCGCCGTGGACCGTATGAATCTCGTATTTGTACAAATCGCCCTTTTTCGCGCCGGGAACAAAACAGGTCCACAGCCCCGAATCCTCGACCCGCGTCATCGGACTTGCGGCGCCCTGCCACCGGTTGAAGTCGCCGGCGACAAAGACCGCCCTGGCGTTCGGAGCCCATACCGTGAAGCGGACGCCGCTCACGCCGTCCTCCTCCCGCAGGTGGGCGCCGAGCAGCCTGTAGCTTTCCAGCAAGGTGCCTTCGTGGAACAGATAGATGTCGTCTCTGCCGAGACAGGTTGCCGTCATGGAACCACCTCCGTTTGCACAATTTTATTCTCATCCGCAGGTGCTTCATGACCGAGTAATCCGAGTAATTAATATAGTAGAATATTGCGAATCGTTTGTCTTTATTTTTGTTGTCGTTTACGGAACGTTGCAGCGAGGAATTGTCTTGCGGACCAAACGGGCGTCGATCTTTTGTGCATCATGACCAATCGCCGCGGCAGATTTTGTCCCCTTGACGAGGCCCGGCCGGGAAACCCTGGCGCTTCCTGTCAGGGTTTCCGTCTATAATGGATGGAGACAGGACCGTTGCACGGAGGGGGATGACGGAAGTGGCGAGCGGCGTTTTCAGACAGGCCGTGCGGGAAGCGACGGGTACGGATTGGGACGCATGGGTGGAACGGCTCGGGCGGGAGATCGATCCGCTCTGGTCGCACGAACAGATGCGGCGCCATATATGCGAGACGTGGGGGATTGCGGAGGAATGGGGTGAGTGGATGGCCGTTTTCTACGGGCAGCTCATCGGCCGCACGCCGGTCGGCGTCACGAAGGACGCGGGCGTGCAGATCGGCGTCCGCCGGACGATCGCGGCGGAGAAGGAGCGGGTCTGGCGCTTCATGCTGTCCGCGGACGGACTCAGGCTCTGGATCGGCGCCGTGCCGGAATTCCGGCTCGAGAAGGGGTTCGAATTCGCGTCCGCGGCAGGCGTGACGGGGAAGCTCACGGTCGTGCAGCCGCTCCACAAGCTGCGCATGCAGTGGAAGCGGCCGGAATGGGCTAGTCCTTCCCGGCTGCAGATCGATTTCCTGGCCGCCCGCGGGGGCGGAACGACCGTCGCGATCCATCAGGAGATGCTGGAGGACGTCTACATCCGGGAGCTGATGCGCCGCCGCTGGGATGAGACGCTGCGCCGGATCGAACGGGAACTGGAGGTTGCGCCATGAACAAGTACAGCCATGCAAGTCCCCGCGTCACCCTTCCCCGGCGAGGGCTCCCGTCTCGAAATACCGCGCCAGCCTGACGACGAGCGGGCCGATCCGCTGGTCCGACGGCTGGAGCACCCGCGTCACGCCCTCCTCCTCCAGCGCTTCCGCCGTCACCTTCCCGACGGCCGCCGCGAGCACTTCGCCCGACAGCCGTTCGCGCAGCGTCTCCTTCATGCCGAACCGGCCGGCCGTCTCGAACAGATAGCGCACCTGCAGCGCGCTCGTGAACGCCACGGCGTCGAACTTGCGCGCCCGGATCTCCTCCAGGAACGACCGGATGTCCTCTTCCGGAGGCGGCACGTGGACATAGGGCATCAGCGTTTCGACGACCGCGCCCTTGTCCGCCAGCCAGCGCAGCAGCCGCCCGGGACGCTCGCCGTGAAGCTGCACGACGACCCTGCGGCCGTCCAGCGGCTCGTCGCCGAACGCGCGGATCAGCCCGGCGGTCGTCCCGTCGTCGTCGGACAGATCGGGCGTGATCGCCCATTCCTTGAGAAACCGGCGCGTTTTGTTGCCGCGGGCGGCGATTTTGGACGTCCGGAGCAGGCGGAGCCAATCCCACAGCATGTCGGACTGCCGCGCCATGTCGACCAGTTGCTGGGCGCCCTGCCCGGTGGTCAGGATCACCCAGTCCGCGCCTTGCGCGATCACCCGCCTCATCGCGGGCACGATCTCCTCCAGGTCCGCCATGATCGTCCCCTGGGCGGGCCGGATGTGCGCGATGCCGCCGAAATTGCGGATAAGCTGCGTCACCTCGTCCTTCTTGCGCGCGCCGGTGACCGCGATATGCTTGCCCTGAAGACTGTTCACCCCTCACCCCTCCTTCCGTTCGGCACGGGTTCCTTCCCGACAGCAGGTGTTTCTTCCCGTCACCCCGGACCCATCAGCAGCCGCCGCACCTCCAGCGGCAGCGGATCCGACCGGAATGACCGGTGAATGTATGCCACGAACGCGCGGGTGATCGGATTCAGCGCGCGATCGGGCAACGCGATCGAGACCCGCAGCATGATGGGTGAGCCGTCCAGCTCAAGCTTCTTCACCTTGCGGCTCCCGAGCTCCCCGCGGACGGCGGATTCCGGCAGGAACGCCGCCCCCATGCCGGCCAGCAGCATCTGCTTCATCCCGCCGACATGATCCATTTCCATGACATGCGCGGGCCGGAACCCTTCCTGCCGGAACCGGCTCTCGATCAGATCGCGCGCCTCGTCGTCGCGGTTGCCCACGATGACCGTCTCGTCCGCCAGATCGTGCAGCGACACCACTTCCCGCGAGGCAAGCGGATGGCCGCGATGCACATACAGGCGAATCTCCTCGCTGTACAGCGGCACCGTCAGCACATGCGGCTTTGCCGACGCGCCGTGCACGAACCCCAGGTCCGCCACCTGATCCTGCAGCCAGTCCAGGATCGACCGCGTCGAGCCGGTCAGCACCTGGATGTGGATGCCTTCCTTCTCCCGGTCGAATCGGGCGAGCAGATCCGGCAGCACGCACGTGTTGAACACCGACGTCCCGGCAATCTTCAGCGACCGGTCGGACGATTCGTGCTGCAGCCGCGCCAGCCCGGCGGCCAACACCTGGATCGCCCGTTCCGCGTAGGACCGGAACAGCTCGCCGGCGGGCGTCAGCACGGCTTCGTGCCCGGCGCGGATGATGAGATGCTCGCCCAGTTCCTCTTCCAATTGCTGCATGCGGGCGGTCACCGTCGGCTGGGAGACGCCCAGCTTGCGGGAAGCGCCGACGAGGCTCCGCTCCGACGACACCGCCACGAACGTGGTCAGTTGCTGCAAATCCATGCCGAATCCTCCCCCTTCCGGCAGCCGACCCCGCTCACGAAGCTCACGAAGCGAACGACTCCCGCAGCAGGTAGTCCCTGAACCGCGCGGCCACTTCGCGCATCGGCAGGCTCCGGTGGCTGACCATGTAGGCTTCCCGGGTGATCGTGAGCGCCGGCTTCAGGGCGGCCGTCCGGAGCCGGCCGGATTCCAGATCCTCCTGAACGGCAAGCAGCGGGCAGAACGTATAGCCGATGTCCCGGTACACGAACTGCTTCGCGGTCTCCGGATGATCGGCCGTCAGCGTCCCGGGCCAGGCCGCCTTCTGCCGGGCGAACCACTGGCGGATCCGCTCCCATTCCTCCGTCGGCTGGCCGGGGGCGATGAGCCGGTGCTCCGCCAGTTCCCGGGCGGTGAGCCCCCCCTTCTCCGCCAGCGGGTGCCGGGGCGAGAAGACCGGGATCACGGGCATCGCGCAGATCTTCATCGCCTTGACGCCCTTGTGGGCGACCGGCCCCTGGATCAGGCCGATGTCCACTTTGCCGTTCATGACCCAGTCGATGATGATCGTACTGTCCGTGAGCAGCACGTGGGTGTGGACGTCGGGATCTTTTTCCCGGTAGAGGGTCATCACCCGCGGCAGGAACCAGGTGCCGATCTCCGCGTCCGCCGCGATCAGCGCGGGCTGCTCCCGCGATTTCAGCCGCTTCACCTCGGCTGCCCCTTCCTCGAGCAGATCCAGACACCGCATCAGGTAACCAAGCAGGAGTTCGCCCTTGGGGGTAAGGGCGACTCCTTTGCCTGCGCGTTCCATCAGATTCGCATCCAGTTCCTTGCCGAGAGCCTTGATGCGGCTGTTCACGGTCGACGGGCTGACGCCCATCGCCTCCGCCGCCCGGGCGATGCTCCCGTATTCCGCCACACACACGAACGTCCGGATTTGATCCGCATCGATCTTCAGGTTCGACAACATGCGCGACGCTCAACCCGCTTCTGTCCAGTTTTCTTCGTCAAGCCGAATATAGACGTTGCCGCCTTCGATTTCAACATCGAATGTGCGCACGCATCCGCGGTCCGGCGCCTGCACCCGGCCGTCCGTCACGTCGATTTTCCAGTCATGCAGCGGACAGAAGACGAATGGGCCGCTGACGATGCCCTCCGACAGAGGGCCGCCCTTGTGGGGGCAACGGTTCTCGATCGCATGGAACGAGCCGTCCGACAGATGGAACACCGCGAACCGGCGTCCGTTCAGGAACACCGATCGGGCGCCGCATTTCGGAATGTCTTCCGTGTTTCCGATCCGGTATCTGGGCATGGATGTCACTCCTTTCCTCTCCGCGCTCAACCGACCGTAATCGGTTCGTATGGCTTCCGCAGTTCGGGATTGCGGACCGTTTCCTTCCACGGATCCTTCGTCACGGACAGTGCGACGTCTAGCCGCTCGTTCAGCGCCCGGCGCGTCTCGGGATCGGCCAGCGCTTCCTGCACCGCCTTGAGTCCGACGCGTTCGATCCAATGCGAGGTCCGCTCCAGATACCGCGCGTTCTCCCGATAATACTGGAGAAATGCCCCCGACCACTCGAGCACCTCCTCCGGCGTCTTGACCGTCACGAGCAGTTCCGCCGCCCGCAGCTCCACGCCGCCGTTGCCGCCGACATAGATCTCCCAGCCGCCTTCGATCGCGACCACGCCGATGTCCTTGATGCCGGATTCGGCGCAGTTCCGCGGGCAGCCGGAGACCGCCATCTTCACCTTGTACGGCGCGTACAGCCGCTCGAACTTCTTCTCCATGTCGATGCCCATTTGGATCGAGTCCTGGGTGCCGAACCGGCAGAACGTCGAGCCGACGCACGTCTTGACGGTCCGGATCGCCTTGCCGTAGGCGAAGCCGGAGGGCATGTCGAGCTCTTCCCAGATCTTCGGGAGGTCTTCCTTGCGCACGCCCAGCAGGTCGATCCGCTGGCCGCCGGTCACCTTGACCATCCGCACGTTGTATTTCTCCGCCACGTCCGCGATCTTGCGCAACTGGTCCGGGCTTGTCACGCCGCCGTACATCCGCGGCACGACCGAGAACGTGCCGTCGTTCTGGATGTTCGCGTGAACCCGCTCGTTGATGAAGCGGGACGAGCTGTCGTCCTCGTAATCTTCCGGGAACAGCATCCCGAGGTAGTAGTTGATCGCCGGACGGCATTTCGGGCAGCCTTCGGGATTGCGCCAGCCGAGCACGTGCATCACTTCGCGGGTCGAACGCAGCCCCTTGGCCCGGATCTCCCGGCGGACTTCCTCATGCGACAGCGCCGTGCAGCCGCACATGCCCGTCTTGACCGCCGCCGGAGCCGCGGTTTCGCCGAGCTCGCCGAGCACATGCTCCAGAATCTCCGCCACCTGGACCTTGCATCGGCCGCAGGAGCGGGACGCGTTGGTGCAGCCCTTGATCTGCTCCACCGTCACGCAGCCCTGATGCCGGATTGCGTCAACGATCGTCCCCTTCGACACGCCGTTGCAGCCGCAGATCATCTCGTCGTCGGACACGGACGCCCAGTCCGTGCCGGCCGCCTTGTCCCCGCCGCCGCCGAACAGGCTGAGCTTGCCGAACGCGCTGATGTCCGCCCGCTTCCGGATCAGGGAGAACAGCTTCGGGCCGTCCGACGTGTCGCCGAACAGCACCGCGCCGACCACCCGGCCTCCCCGCACGAGGATCTTTTTGTAGATGCCCTGGGCCTCGTCGAGGATGCGGATCGCGCGGGCGCCGCCGCCGTCCCGAAACTCGCCGGCCGAGTAGACGTCCACGCCGGACACCTTGAGCGAGGTGAACGTGACCGAGCCGGTGTAGGGGTCGGTCGGCACGCCGGCGAGATGCTTCGCCAGCACCTGCCCCTGCTCGTACAGCGGCGCCACGAGCCCGTACACGATCTCGCGGTGCTCCGCGCATTCGCCGACCGCGTAGATGTCCGGATCGCTTGTCTGCAGATAGTCGTTCACGACGATGCCGCGATTGACCTCGAGGCCGCTCTTCTTCGCCAGTTCGACGTTCGGCCGGATGCCGACCGCCATGACGACGAGATCCGCCTTCTCGGTCGTGCCGTCCGAGAACATGACGCCCGTCACGCGCTTGCGGCCGAGAATCTTCTCCGTGTTCTTTTGCAGCAGGAAACGCATTCCCTGCTTCTCCAGTTCCGCCTGCAGCATCATCGCCGCCGTCTCGTCAAGCTGCCGCTCCATCAGATGATGGAAAATGTGCACCACCGTGACGTCCATGTTCAGGTTGAGCAGCCCCCGCGCCGCTTCGAGCCCGAGCAGACCGCCGCCGATGACGACGGCCTTGCGGTAATGGCGGGCCGTCTCCATTATCGTCTCGCAGTCCTTGATGTCGCGGAACGCGATGACGCCCTCCTTGTCCGCGCCCGGCAGCGGCAGCATGTACGGCAGCGAGCCCGTCGCCACGATCAGCTTGTCGTACGGGATCTCGCGTCCCTTGTCGGTCAGCACCAGCTTCCGCCGGCGGTCGATCTCCGTCGCCGCCTCGCCGGTGTGAAGCGTGATGCCGTTGTTCGCGTACCACGAGTAGCTGTTCAGGAAAATGTCGTCCAGCTTCTTGTCGCCCTGCAGCACCGACGACAGTTGGATGCGGTTGTAGTTCGGATACGGCTCCTTGCCGATGATCGTGATCTCGTAAAGGTTCGGATCGGCCTTGAGCAGCTCTTCGACCGTCCGGACTCCCGCCATGCCGTTGCCGATCAGAACCAGCTTTTTTCTCATGCGGATTGCCTCCCGTTCCACTTGTTAGGCTTCAGCCGATGCGGCACACCGGTTCAGCCGCGGGGACTTCGCCACGGCGCAGGACGGGCGCGCCCGACCAGTGCACCAGTTCGAGCAGTTCGACGACGCGGCCGATCACGACGAGGGACGGCGCCTTGAAGCCTTCGGCGGCGGCGTCTTCGGCCGCGCGGCCGAGCGTCGTCACGAGCGTCCGTTGATCGGGCAGCGTGCAGTTCTCGATGACGGCCGCCGGCGTATCCGCCGGTTTGCCGCCAGCCATCAGCAGATTGCAGATGAGTCCGAGATTCTTCATGCCCATGTAGACGACGAGCGTATCCGCCCGCGCTTGGTTCAGGATGCGGTCCGGATCGACCGCCGGCTCGCCGCATGGCCTGTGCCCGGTGACCAGGGCGACCGACGACGCCCCGACCGTCCGGTCGGTCAGCGGGATGCCGGCGTGGGCCGCCGCGGCGGCAGCGGCCGTCACCCCCGGCACCGCCTCGAACGGCACGCCGTTCCGCCTGCAATAGGCCGCTTCCTCGCCGCCCCGTCCGAAGATGAACGGGTCGCCGCCCTTCAGCCGCACGACGCGCTTGCCTTCCCGCGCCTTCCGGACCAGCAGCGCGTTGATCTCCTCCTGTTTCATCGTGTGGCCCAGCGGGGATTTCCCGCAGTAGATCCGCTCGGCGCCGGGGCGCGCTTCATCCAGCAGTTCGGGATTCACCAACCGGTCGTACACGATGCAGTCCGCTTCCCGGATCAGCTCCAATCCGCGGACGGTGATCAGCTTTGCATGGCCCGGGCCCGCGCCGACCAGATACACCTTGCCGGGACCGGCGCTCATTTCGCTTCAACCGCCTGTCCCGCGGCCGACAGGGCCGGCGTTGCCGCGGCCGGCAAGGCGGCCGAAGCTTCACGCGAGCGATGGGCCAGGTACATCGCCGTGCCGGTGAACAGGAGCCCGCCGACCAGGTTGCCGAGCAGCACCGGGATCTGGTTCCACAGCCACCAGTCGTCCACGCCGACGTTCGCGCCGAGCATCATGCCGGCCGGGATGACGAACATGTTCACGACGGCGTGCTCGAAGCCTTGCGCGAAGAACGTCAGGATCGGCAGCCACATCGCGAGGATCTTGCCGCCGGTCGATCCGGAGGTCATGCTCATCACGACGCCCATCGTCACCATCCAGTTGCAGAGGATCGCCTTCACGAACACGAGCGCCAAGCCGGACGCCCCGAGCGCCTCGTAGGCGAGCGTCTTCGCCTCCGCCGCCTGGATGAGCCGCTGGGCCATTCCCGCCTCCATGTTGCTGCCCATCGCCGTCACCGCGATGCCGTACAGGCAGGCGTACACCGCGCATCCCAGCAGGTGGCCGACCGTCACCCATCCCCAGTTGGCGAGCATGCTGCGGCCCGTCGCCTTCTTCTCCCTGACCGCCAGCGGAATCAGCGCGAAGTTGCCCGTCACGAGTTCCATTCCCGTCAGTACGATCATGACAAAGCCGACCGGAAAGAGCAGCGCGCCGACAATCGGCGTCGTCTCCAGCGCCGTCTGGAATGCCAGGGTGGTGGCGAAGGCCAGCAGGGCGCCGCCGAGGAAGCCGCGAATCACGAGCTGCTTCGCCGGCAGCGCCGCCTTCCGCATCCCGGCCTCCACCATCTGCTGCGCGATCAGTTCCGGCCTCACATACGTCATGTTCTCTCTCACTACATTTCCTCTTTATGTTATGTTTGTTTACGTCTGATTATAGGTGGAGTGTGCGGAAAATTCAATATGCGTATCAAAAAAATCGCTTTTTATTTTGTTTATGAGGGTATAAGGGACGTCTATTGCCGGATCAGGGGCGGCTCGGGGGCGGCGCAACGGCGGATTGCGGGCGGCCTGGAGATGGCATGGAGATGAATTGGGCGGTTTGTCGGCGGTATATGGGCGATTTCGGGGCAATCCGGGGCGCGGTTCCGAGCAAGCCGGAGGCCATGTGCGGACGGAGCGGAGCGGGTTTGAAGGCGGCGGAACGAAAGCGGAATGACGGTTTGATGGCATATCAAGGACGGTTCGAAGGCGGTTCGAGAGTCGTTTGGCGGCCATCTGCGGATGAGGTGGAGGAGGTTTGGCGGGCGGGTCGAGAGCCGTTCGGAGGCAATCGGCAGACGGTGTGGAGGCGGTTCGGGGACGGTTCGCGCCAACTGGATGGCAAGGTTTGTGTCAGTTTTTATTACATAAATGTTCGCAACTGCGCCTCGCCGCTCGGTCGGCTCGGCACGGCAGTGCACACGGCACGCCAGATGAAGCGCCAACGAAACTGGGCATCGTTACTGGCCCGAAATCGACCGCCACCGGAATCCTGACGAAACCGAGCGTTCTTCTCCCCTCCATTCAGGCATTTTTCGCCCGGTTTCAGCCTGAATCGCGTGTCTCCGTTTCGTTGGCGATTCGAAATGGCGGCTTTTGAGGCAAGTCGCGTGCGTCCGTTTCGTTGGCGCTCCGCGTGCCGTCTGTCGGAAACCGCAGGCGCCAGCGCCACCGGCGTCCGCGCGCCGACGTTTTGCGTCGCAGAATGGCGGGGGACGGGCGACGGAGGCGGCGGGGCGTTGTCCCGATGGTGCCCGAAGTCGGACAAGCGTTCCCGGACCAGCCGTCCGCCGCGGCTTCCGCGCCGACACCCGCCCGATTCACCCGCCAATGCCTCGCGCGCACCCGCGCCTACTTCACGCGACCGCGGCGCACATGCTCGAAGAAGTTCGGGCTGCCCACCTGGCCGCCCTTGAGCACGAGCTCGAGCCCGTCGAAGCGCGGATCGCTCGACCAGGCGCGGCACAGCGGCCCGCCGGGCTCCAGCTCCGTCAGGCAGGACAGGGCGTACACGCCGAGCTCCCGCGTCACGTACCCGGACGTGTCCCCGCCCGCGACCAGCAGGCGCCGCAGCCCCAGCTCCGCGACGAGCTCCCGGGCGAGCGTGCCCATCGCCGTTCCGAGCACGCGGCTGCTGTCCTCGGGCCGGTAACCCCGGGCGGCCAGCTCCGCCCGTCCGGCCGCGATCGCGCCGTCGCCGGGTCCAGACGCGGAATAGAGCACGACGCTCCGCCCGTCCGCCAGGGCTTGCCGCGCCGCCCCGGCCAGCCGCTCCATCGTCTTCGCGCGCTCCTCCTCCCGGATCAGCCCGCTTACCGGCACCCGGATGGCCGCATACCCGGCGGTGATGGCCGCCGCAATCTGGCGCTCCGTCACCGGAGAGCAGCTTCCGGAGATGACAAGCAGCCGGTCCGCCTCGTCGGCGCCATGCCGGCCGGCGGCTTCATCCGGACCGCCGTCGCCGTCCGCCGCGCCGCGCCCGCCGCCGGACGCCTGTTCGCCCAAGCGGCCGGCCAGCGCATATTCCACGCCCGAGGAGCCGACGACGAACACCGTCCCGTGCCGTCCGGCTTCCTCCAGAATCAGCCGGCCGACCTTCGCCAGCCGCTCATCGTCGAGCACATCGAACAGCACGAGCTCCGGCCGTTCGTCCGCCACCAGCCGATCCAGCCGGTCCTTCACCTGATCCATCGGCCCGTCCTGATCCAGGATCGAGAACAGCGCGCTCCGCATCGCCGTCTGCTCCGCCAGGTGCCGCAGCAGATCGGCTTCGGCCATCGGCGTCACGGGGTGACGGGACATCGTCGGATGCCGGTCCAGCCGGTACACCCGGTCTCCCGCGGCGGCGAAATGATGCCCGAACAGCGTATAGCGCCGCAAATACGGCACGCCCGCGACGACCGGCACGAACCGCCCGCCGAACACCTCCCGTCCGATTTCCGCAGCCTTGCCGATGCTGCCGACGCCGGGCGAGGAGTCGAAGGTGGAGCAGACTTTGTAATGAAAGACCGGGGCTTCCAGCGTCTTGAGCATCCGGAAGAGGGGTCTGAGCTCCCGCTCCATTTCGTCCGGCGTCATCGACCGACCGACACCTGCGACGCCGACGCACGCGGCGTCCGGAAACCGCCCGAGCTGTTCCGGCGTCGGGGGCGCAAGGAACAGCACGGTATGCAGGCCGTGCCGGAACAGCGCCTCCAGCACATCCGTCGATCCGGTGAAATCATCGCCGTAATAGCAGAGGAGCGGCCTCGCCCGCTCCCCTCCCTTCGCATCCGCCATTCGCCTCAACCCTTCCCGAATTTCTCGATCGCCCGGCGCAGCGCCGGATGCCGCGCCGCGTATTCCTCCAGCGGAATGCCCCGCACGGCGGCTTCCCAGCCGAGCTTCATGCTCTCGAAACCGGCCGCGGGCCCGTCCGGATGGGCGAGCATGCCGCCTCCCGCCAGATGGATGAGGTCCACGCTGCCCAGCGCTTCGTACGTGACCGGCGCGGTGCCCGCCCATTGCATGGAGGACACGACGGGCATCGTCGCATAGCCTCCGAACAGCGGTCTCGCGCACGCCTCGATGGAGCGGATGACCGATTCGTTGCTTTCGCAGAACTTGCTGTTCAGCCCGTTGACATGGAGATGATCCGCTCCGGCCAGCCGGCACAGTTTCTGGAAGGCGACGAATGACATGCCGAGAGCCGGCGACCGGGTCAGCATCCCCCACTGGTTGCGATGGCCGTGGATCGGCACCTCGCTGTATTCGTTCAGCCAGGCCAGACCCGCCAGCCCGATGCTCAGAATGCTCACCATGACGCAGGTGCCGCCGGCCCGCACCACGATGTCGTGGTTGCGGCGCAGCTCGTCGATGTCGCCCGTGATGTTGAAGGCATACATCAGCTTGCGGCCGGTCTTGTCCGCCGCCCGCTCCACCGCCGCCATGACCGCCTTCACCTTCGCCTCCAGCGGAGCGAAGGGCGGATTCGCGTTGAGCTCGTCGTCCTTGATGAAATCGATCCCCGCGAGCGCCAGCTTCTCCACGAGCGCACCCAGTTCCCCGGGCGACAGACCGATGCTCGGCTTCACGATCGTGCCGAGAATCGGCCGGCCATGCACCTGGACAAGCCGCCGCGTGCCTTCGACCCCGAACTTCGGGCCGCGGTACCGGGCGGCGAACGCCTCCGGCAGCTCGAGATCTTCGAGCCGCAGCCCGGACAATTCGCGCAGCTCGTACAGATTGCCGGCCACCGCCGACAGCAGGTTCGGGATCGACGGTCCGAAGTTGTGCAGCGGGAACGACACCTTGACGATCCCCCGCCGGTACATCCCGTCGTGGCCCGCGGGCGGCTTCGATCCGGGCAGCGACGGCGCGTCCAGCGCCTCCAGCGGCTCGATGCTTTCCACCCGCGCCCCGTGACGCTCCTTCAGCGCGTCCGTCTCGCCGGGCACGGCGGTGAACGTGCCGGTCGACTGCTCGCCGGCGATCGCCTGCGCGGCCCGCTCCAGCGAGTCGGGCGTCTCCACGAGATACGTCGCGATCACCCGGTCGCTCACACCTGCAACCCCCCGGCCTTCAGCGTCTCCCTCACCCGCAGGACGCCGAGCCGCGGCGACGAGAGCACCGGCTTGCCGATCGCGTCGGCGAGCTGCTTCTCCATGCGCGCCATCGAGCCCTGGGCGAGGACGAGCACATCGGCCATCCCGGCCGCATGCCGCGCCGTCTCGAACAGAATCCGGTCATGTTCCTCCGGCCGGCCCGACACCAGCGCGTCGAACGCGCCCGCCGCAAGCCCGCTGATCATCTCCACCGACCGCCCCGCGGCCTCCGCGTGCCGGCGGATGAGCCGCATCGTCGGCTCCAGCGTCGACGGCAGCGTGGCAAGGACGGCGATCCGGTCATACTGTGCCGCCGCCCGCGCCGCCATCGCGTCGTCGATCTTGACGATCGGCACGCCGATGAAGCGCTGCGCCTCATCCGCCACTTCCCCGACGGAAGAGCATGTGTTGAAAATCACATCGGCGCCCATCCCCTCGGCGATCTGGTAATAATTGAGCAGCCGGCTGCGGACGGCCGGCGTGATCCGGCCGGCCCGGTTGACGTCGGCAATCAGACTGTCGTCGATCAGATTGATCAGCCGCACATCCGGCAGCAGTTCCTTGAACACCGCCTTGAGCGGATCGCTCAGCCCCTGCCCGGTATAGACGGCCACCACGGTTGCGCTCATTCCGGAATCTCCTCCTCTCCGAACGTCGCCGCTTCTCACCACACCAGTTCCTTATCCGGCCGGTAATAGTCGCCTTCGCGCATCGGGCACACGTCATACACCTTGCGCCCGGAGTACAGCGGCTTGTTCCGCCCTTCGGGCGTGATGCCCACGACGTCGTCTCCGCGCCACGTCGTCTCGAAAATATGGCCGAACGCGTTCTCCTGCGTCTTGCGGATGCTGAGCGGGAACGTGACGGTGATGCGCTCGCCTGCCCGCGCCGGTCCGAGCAGCAGGAAATGCTTGTTCACCCACCGGCTCGGCTCGTTGCCCCGGCCTTCCGTCACCTCGCCGTTCCATTCGCGCCGGAAATGAATCTTCGTAAAGCCCGCCCATTCCGGAATCCGGATCTGCAGCCGCTCGATGTCCCGCCGGATGTCCAGCACCACCTTGCCTTCATGGGGCAAATAGCTGTTCACATCAAGCCATTGCGATCCCCGGTTGAACAGGAAATTGACGCTGACCGTGCCGCGGGATTCCGTGACGGTGTTGCTCCAGCCCATGAACAGGCCGCGCGTGCCCGAACCGAGGCAGCAGAGCTGCACGTCGTTCGTGTGGCCGCGCCCTTCGATCACGTCGCACACGATGTCGTTCGGCGCGGAATAGCCCGCGAACGCGCCCCGCACCCGGTCCGCCACCCTGTAGTACGACTTGTAGTACGGCTCGTCGTTCGACTTGTCCTCCGCCTGCTCGACCCAGCTCAGATCGAGAAGCTGCGACTCGGCCAGATGGTTGCGGATGAACCGCTCGACGGCGCCCCAGTACTCGACGTAGCCCGCCTTGGCGAGCGTGATGCCCGTCGCGATCAGGTCGACGAGGGAGCAGGTCTCGTGCTCGTAGGCCTGCTCGTGCAGATCGCCGGGAGTCCAGCCGAACGCCGTGCATTTCGTCAGCGCCCAGTCATAGCACTTCTTCACCCAGGCGAGGATCGCCGCGTTGCCGGTGAAGACGCCGAAGCGCGCGATCGCGTCCAGCGTGCCGATCCGGGTATGGAAATGCCCGCTGCGGTAGGCGAGCGAATCGTTGAAGCTGCCGTCCGCGTTGAACACCCCGCTTCGTTCCATGATCATCGCGGTGAAAAATTCGCACAGCTCGTACGCGTCCTTGTTGCCGGTCACCTCATGGTATTTCAGCAGCGGCATGATGAGCCGGCCGCAGAACGCCGCCGGATCGGGCGCGAGCCGAAGCTGCACCGCGTTGGCGGACGGCCAGCCGCCTTCCTTGTACTCCGAGGCGGGATAGTACCAGACGTTCCGCTCCTTGACCGCAATGCGCTTCAGCGCGGCTACATGCTTGTCCGCCGCTTCCTTCACCTTCGGGTCGCCCGTCTGCATGTACCAGCTCGTCAGCGACAGGATGACCGCGCGCTGGTCGATCAGATTCGCGTTCGGCTCCCATCCGCGGACCGGGTTCCTGCGCCGGTAGCTCATGCCGTCCTCCTTGAAAAAAGACAGCAAGTTCGCCCGATAGCGCTCCTCCACGTCCCGGCCGAATTCGTGCTCCCCGGACATGTGGCGCGCCAGGACGAGACCGTCGATCATGCGGCCGTGCGACGAGCCGTAATCCCAGTCCCCGTGCGTGACGAATGCCGGCTTGTGCTTCAAGTTGGCCGCGAAGAACGGAATATAGTCGTAATCCTCGTCCGCCATGCCGATCATCGCGTTGATGGCGTGGCGCGCCCGTTCTTCCAGCATCAGCGTGTCGGGTATCAGCCTTTTGTCTGCCATTGTTCAACTCTCCCCGTTGCCGGGCTTCACGGCGACCGATTCCCGGTACTCCCCGATCGTGAGGCCCGTTTTCTTCTTGAAGATCTGGCTGAAATAGCGGTAGTCCTCGTATCCGACCGACCGCGCGATCTCGTAGTTTTTGGCGTTGCCGTACCGGAGCTGCTCCTTCGCCTTGTCGATCCGGACGTCGGTCAGATAATCCGTGAAACTTTTGCCCGTAATCCGCTTGAACAGGCGGCTGAGATAGTCGGGGTTCATGTAATGCATCGCGGCGACCTGGACCATCGAGAGTTGCCGGTCGTAGAACTCGCCGATCATCTTCTCGATCTCGCGGACGATCCGCTCGCCCTGCTTCTCGCCGCATCTTCCGTAATGGCGAAGCGCCGCGGCCAGCAGATCGTCCTCGAGCAGGCGGCGCATCGAATCCGCGTCGCACCGCTGCCGTATCGCCTCGACATAGAACCCCGGATCCTTGCCGGCCGCGTCCTCGAGCCGGGATCCTTCGGCCTGGAGCTGCTTCTCCAGCGAATGGACGAGCATGACGGCGCTCCGCTGCAGCGTCTCCACCGTCGACTCCGGTCCGCCGATCGCGGAGAAAAAGCGGTCGAACGCCTTCCGGACATTCTCCTCGCGGCCCGCCCTGAGCGCAAGCAGCAGCGACTTCTCCTCCTCGGACGGCCAGGCGGGCTTCGCCACCGGCCGCCCCGTCTCGAGCCAGACGCCCGTCTCGCCCAATTTCCGCCCTTTGAGCGCCGCCCTCGCCTCCAGCCAGGCGTCGGCCAGCCGCTCCGGGCCGTGCCACGCGCTGACGCCGAAGCTGACGCTCGGCGCATCCTCAAGCTGGCGGGCCAGACCCGGCAGCAGCGCGGCGAGCCGCTGCAGCCCGGCTCCGTCCGGCTTCCGGACCGCCAAGGCGACGACCGTCTCCGCCGACTCGTCCGGCGCGGACGTGACGATGAAATCCCACTGCCCCTCGAACAGGAACGCCCGCTCCTGCTCCAGCTTCTCCCGCAAGGCCGCGGTGAGCCGGGAGCCGGATGTCCCGCAGTCGAACCGGTCGGGGCAGCCCGCGATCACGAGCACCTGACCCGACGACCACCATTCCGCCAGCTCGCCTTCCTCCCGGGTAACCTGGGCTTCCGGCTCCGTTTCCCCGCCGGGGCGGAACAGCCGACGTCTGAGCCACCGCTCCCGGAAGTCGGCGGCGGCGGAACGCTCCCTGCTCTCTCTCCGCTCCAACTCCTCCAGCGCCCGCTCCAGGACGGACACCAGCTCTTCTTTCCTGACCGGCTTCAGCAAATATTCGAACGCCCGATGTCGGATCGCTTCTTTCGTATACTCGAAGTCGGAATAGCCGCTGACGACGATCGTGACCGTCCTCGGCAGCTCGCGCTTGATGATGCCGATCATCTCCCGGCCGTCCACGCCCGGCATTCGCATGTCCAGGAAGAGAATGTCGGGTTTCACGCGCATGGCCAGCTCGATCCCTTCCCGGCCGTTCGCGGCTTCGCCCGCGAGCTCAAGGTCGAGGGCGTCCCACGGAATCGCGCCGACGAGACCGATACGCACCCATTTTTCGTCGTCGACGATCACGACTTTGCGCATGCCGAACACCTCCCCAGGATGCGCCTTATCCTTTCACCGAACCCGCGGTCAGACCGTCGATGATGTACCGTTGAAGAAGGAAGTAGATGATCAGCACCGGCGACACGACCATGACCATGAAGGCGAACACGATGCCCCAGTTGGTGCTGTACATCGTGACGAAATTGAAAATCTGCAGCACGATGGTCCATTTGGTGCTGTCTGTCATGAGATAGAAGGGTCCGAAGAAATCGTTCCACACGGAGACGACGACCACGATGGTCACCGTGACGAGCACGGTGATGAGCAGCGGCAGGATGATCTGGAAATAAAGCCGGAGAAAGCCGCAGCCCTCGATCAGCGCCGCCTCGTCCAGCTCCCGCGGAATCGACTTCATGAAGCCGACCAGCAGGAATACCGAGAACGGCAGCAGAACGGCGGTGTAATACATGATCAGGCTGAAATAGCTGCCCTTGATCGCCAGGTCGCCCATCAGCTTGATCGTCGGCACGATCGACACCGGCACGATCAGGCCGACCACGAACAGATAGAACACGGCCCGGACGAACTTCGAATCCCGGCGCTGGATGACGAAAGCGGCCATGGATGCGAGCAGATTGACGCTGAATACCGTCAGGCCGGAAATGAGCAGGCTGTTCTTGAATCCCCGCAGAATGTTGCCGGTCTTGAACACCTGCACGTAGTTGTCGAACACCCATTCCTTCGGCAGCGAGAGTCCGAACTGTGCGGCTTCCCGAATCCCCTTGAACGAATTGACCAGAATCATGAAGAACGGGATGACGATCACCAGCGCGCACAGGATGGCGATCAGTTCCAGGACGGCGAGGCGAAGACGCTTCCGGATCACATTTCCACCTCCCGTTTCTTCAGGGCCAGCAACACGGGCACGCCGATCGCGGTCACCATCACGAACAGGACGAGGTTGACTGCCGTGGCATAGCCGAATTCGCCCGAACTGAACATGGCGCGGATATACGTATAGAACACCTCGGTCGTATAACCCGGGCCGCCTTCCGTCAGCGCCCAGACCATCTCGAACACCTTCATCGAGCTGATCATCGACAGCAGCACGTTCACCGTGAACGCCGGCGCGAGAAGCGGGAAGACGATATGCCGGAATCGGCTCCAGTAGTTTGCGCCGTCGATGGAGGCGCATTCCGTCAGATCCTTCGGAATGAACTGCAGACCGGCAAGGTAAATGACCATCGAGAACCCCGCCACTTTCCAGATGTCCGTCATGATGATCGAGTAGAGGGCGATGTTCGGATCATTCAGCCAGTCGCGGGCCATCCCGCCGAGTCCGATTTCGCGCAGGAAGACGTTCAGAATGCCGCGGTCCGGATGGTAGATCGCCCGGAAGATGTAGCCGATGATGAGCGGCGCGATGACGTAGGGCATGAAGAAAATCGTCCGCAGCAGATTGCGGGTCTTGAGCGCCTCGTTCATGACGAGCGCCAGCGCGAGACCGAACAGATTCTGGAGCAGGGTGACGCTGGCCGAGAAAATCAGCGTATTCTTCAGCGCCGTCTTGAGCCGCGGCTCCTGGAACAGCGCCTCGTAGTTGGCCAAGCCGATGAACTTGATCTCTTTCGCATTGATGTTCCAGTCCGTGAAGCTGTAATAGAAGCCGATGACGGTCGGCGTAATGAAGAACAACAGGAATACCGCCAGGGCGGGATAAAGAAAATAAAGCGGATACTTCAGCTTGCCCATGTTCGTCACCCTCCTTCGTCCCGTCATGCGGGCCGGCCGGGACGGATCCCGGCCGGCTCGCCTTCCAGGCGGCAGCGCGGCGGCTTATTCGAAGCCGGGCAAGCGCTTGGCTTTGCCGTCTTTCACGTAGTTTTCGGAGAATTCGTTGATCGCCGCGTCGATGTCGCCTTCCATGAAGAACATTTGCAGCGTCTTCTGGAGGTCGGCGAACGTCGGCGTCAGCCGGTTCTGCACATTGATCATGGCCTTGCCCTTGTTGATGTAGTCAAGAACCGTTTGCTGCACCGGATACAGGGTGCTTTGCGCGTCCTTGAAGATCGGAATGCCCGGCTGTTCGGCATAGAACAGGTTGATCATCTCGGGCTGCAGCATGAACTTCACGAGCTCGACAGCCTCCGCGGCATGCTTCGCATCCTTCGGCACCATGAGCTGGTTCGGCGCCGTCAGCATCGCGATGCCGTCATCCGTGTCGGACGGGAACGGGAAGAAGCCGAGTTTCTGTTCGACGAACTCCTTGCCGAACTTCGCTTCAAGCTGCGGCACGATGCCTTCGAGGTTGAACGCCATCGCGACCTTGCCTTCGCCGAGCCAGTCTTGCAGCTCGTCGTACGTGCCGGCCAGCGCGTTGTCCTGGAAGTAGCCGAGCTCCTTGATTTGCTTCGCTTTCTCGAACAGTCCGCGGAGCGACGGGATGTCCGCGAGCTTGAGCTGGTTCGTGTCGAGGGCGCGGACGCCTTCCGGGCCGATTTCCGGGTCGACGTAGGTGACCCAGCCCGTCAGGTAGAAGATTTGCGGCGGCCAGCCGTCCTTCACGGCTTCATAGAACGGCACGATGCCGGCGTCCTTGATCTTCTGCGCGATCGCGAGCAGATCCGCGTAGTTTTTCGGCGGCTCGACGCCGACTTTCGCGAACACGTCCTTGTTGTAGAAGACGCCCATCATGCCGGTTGCGCCGAACGGAACGCCGTAGATCGTGCCTTCGGCCGTCGTCTGGAACTCCTTGATGCTCGGCTGGACGACGTCCCAGATGCCCGGTTCGTCGGACCATTCATACAGCGTCTCTTCCGCCCGCAGCTTCACGTTCTGCTTCGTGCCCGGCTGCATGAGGAACAGGTCGGGGAAGTCGCCGGTGGCGAAGCGCGTTTTCATCATGTTGTCGTACTCGCCGCCGGGAAGCGCTTGCAGTTCGACTTTGTTGCCGGTCGCTTCCGTGTACTTCTCGAAGATTTTCGTGAACGGCGTGGCGTTGACCGTGTTCGCGATGACGAAAGTGAGCGTCACCGGATCTTTCTTCGGGGCCGGCGTTTCCGAGCCCGACGAGCTTCCCGAACTGCCGGAGCCGCCGGAACCGCTGGAACTGCTGGTGCTGCCCGAACCGCTCGTGCCCGAGTTGTTCGATTTGCCGCTTCCGCAGCCCGCCAGTACAACGGCGAGGATCACGAGCAGCAGGAAGGCCAGTTTTGCTTGCTTCATGTCTTGAAATCCCCCTTCGTGGTGGTATGCAAGTCGATTATATGCAAGCGCTTTCCGGCATCACATGCATGATTTCGACTTCGAATGTTGAATATTTCGACAAGCCTGCCGGTCCGCATCGCCCGCATACCCCCCGCCTATGGCTCCCGGGTCAGCAGCAGCGACACTTCGGTCCCCCTGCCCTCACGGCTCTCGATCTCCATGTCAAACCGGCTGCCCATCCGGATTTTGTAGCGGGCGTACACATTGTGCAGACCGATGCCGAACTGTCCGGCGCCCGGTCTGGATTCTTCCGGGTAGAGGGGCGGTTTGCGCAGCATTTCCCGGAGCAGTTCAAGCCGCTCCTCCGGAATGCCGGCCCCGTCGTCGCGCACCGCAATCCGCACACGGCCGCCTTCCCGCCACGCGGACACCTGGATCGTCCCCTTGCCCATGCTGCGCTCGATGCCGTGGAAGACCGCGTTTTCGACCAGCGGCTGCAGCGTCATTTTGATCAGGGGATAGTCATGCAGACCGTCCTCGATGTCCGTCTCGAACGACAGCCTGTCCTCGAACCGGATGCGCTGGATGTTCATGTAGGACCGGATCTGCTCCAGCTCGTCCCGAAGCGTCACGAGGCCGTCCCCGCCGCTCTTCAGGTTGTAGCGGAACATGTCGGCCAGCGACTGGGCCATGTCGCCGATCTGCCCGACGCCGTAGTAATCCGCCTGGGCCTTGATGATGTCGAGCGTGTTGTACAGAAAGTGCGGATTGATCTGCGCGTAGAGCATCGACAGCTCCGCTTCCTGCAGCTTGATCTGGTAAATGTACTTCGTCTCGATCAGGTTCTGCAGCTCGTCCTGCATCTCGTTGAATCGCATCGCGATTCGGCCGATTTCGTCGCCCCGGTGAACGACGGCGCGCTCCGAGAAATCCCCGCGCTTGACGCGGCTGACCGACCGGTAGAGGCTGAGGATCGGCTGCGTGATGCGGCGCCCGAAGAGCAGCGACACGATCGCCGTGACGACGAACGCCGCGAGCGCCGTGAGCAGCGTTGCGGTCTTGATCCGTTCGAGCGGCCCGATGATCTCGGACTTCGGCGTCATCAGTACGGTCTTCCAGCCGGAATAGTCGGAGCGGGAATAGGAGACGAGCCAGGTGTCGTCCCCCTCTCCGGACCAGAAACTGCCGGATCCCGCGGCCAGACCGGTCAGCCGCTCCCGATCCCCGACCGGATCCGCTCCCGGCGCGGAAGTGTACACGGGCTCGTTCGCGCCGTTCAGAATGAGAAGCCGGCTTTTGTCGGAAATGTTGTTCGTCAGGCTTATCCTGCGGAACAGGACATCGCTGTATTCGACCCGGACCACGATGAACTCCGTCGGGTTGGAGAAATCCCGGATCAGAATCGAACTGGCATACGCCGCATCCCCGAGCGTCCCGGGCTCCGTGATCGGACCGGAGAAATGGACGCGCCCGTCCTTCTTCACCGTCTCGCGGAACCACTCGTGGCTTCGGACCTCTTCGGCCGTCCACGGCCGCCGGTTGTCCGAGGAAGTCATCAGGCTGCCCTCGTTGTCGTACACCTGGAAGCGGATGAACCCTTCGATCGGCGTCGTGTTGAAACTTTTCAAATACAGATCCCCGATCCGCTGCCGGAACCGGAAACGTTCCGTCTCGTTCATGTCGCGGTACGCGTTGATGTCGTCGATATATTGTTCCTCGTAATAGGGAGCGAGCAGCAGATAGCGCTTGGCCCGGAAGTCGTTGTCCATGTTCAGCTCGACCTGCCGGACAATCTCGAGGTCGGCGGACTGCACCTGCTCGTAGGCGGACTGGTAGGAAATGTAGAACGAGACGAGGCCCACAAGCGCGATCGAGAGCAGGATCACCACAAGGTAGCTGAGCATGAGGACCATCCGGATGCGGGTGAGCATCTGAAGGATTTTGGTCGATGCGGTTTTGAACCAACGGATCATGACGCACTCCCCTCCGCCCGTGGGAAAAGTCGATACGAAAAGGAAAGAGCCCGTGCAAAGAACGCCAAACCAGCGCCTTCGGCATCAGGCCCCGATCCATCGTGTTTTCTCGGTGTGCGTTAGGCCGGGTTGTCTGTTATCAGCGTATAACGAACACCCGGAAATGTAAACGAATATTAATTGCCTTGCCGTCCGTTCAGTACCGACTCGAACCGATACGCGCCGGAGCCGATGCGGAATGCGGAGCCGGATTCGCCGAACGGCGTCCAGCCCGATTCGGCAAGGCAGCGCGCCCCGCCGCCCGGCACCTCGACGACCGCTTCCGCGTTCGCCGGGATCTCCACCTCGAGCCGGAACGTTCCGTCCTCGCCGCGGCTCCATTCGACCCGGATCGTGCCTCGCAGCGATTCGTACGCGGCCTTCACCCTGCGGATCGGACCGCCCGGTCTCGGACGGATGATCGCGCGGGCGAAGCCGGGATGCGCCGGATCGGCCTCGATCCCCGCCATGTACCGGTACATCCACTCGCCCACGGAACCGAGGGAATAGTGGTTGAACGAGTTCATACCCGCATCCTGGAATCCCTTTTCTTCCGTCCAGCCGTCCCACCGTTCCCAGATCGTCGTCGCGCCGTGCCGGATCGAGTACATCCAGGACGGGAACTGCTCCTGGACGAGCAGCCGGTACGCCGCATCGAGCCGGCCGGCGTCCGTCAGCGCGGGCAGCAGGTAGCCGACGCCGAGGAAGCCGGTGGACAGGCGCCAGCCGCGCCGCTCGATATCCGCCGCGAGATGTTCCGCGGCCTTGGCGCGCAACTCCTCCGTCAGCAGTCCGAACTGGAGCGCCAGCACGTACACCGTCTGCGTCTCGCCCTTGATCCTGCCGTCTTCGTCCACGAACGCCGCGCGGAACGCGGCCGCGATCTGCCGATGCAGCGCTTCATAACGGGCCTGGTCGTCCCGCCGGCCGAGCGCCTCCGCGATCCGCCCCATCAGCCGCGCGCTGTACGCGAAGTAGGCGGTCGCCAGCACGTCCTTCGGCGTATCCGCGTCGATCGACAGCCAGTCGCCGTAATTGGCGTAGTCGGGACGGATCAGGCCGTCGCTGCTTGCCTTCAGGTAGGCGACCCAGCGGGCCATCGCCTCGTAATGCGTCTCGAGGATGCAGGTATCCCCGTACATCAGGTAGAGCGTCCAGGGGATGATGACACCGGCGTCGCCCCATCCCGCGTTGTCGGGCGCGTACCAGTTGAGGCGCGTGTTCCACATTTTGTGCCGGATCCAGCCGGCGTCCGGCGCCACGTCAGTGAACGCCCCGGACGGCTGCTGGCAGTCGACCATGTCCTGCACATACTTGGTGAAGAATCGGGACACATCCATATTGTACGAAGCGGTGCGGGCGAAAATCTGCGCGTCGCCCGTCCAGCCGAGCCGCTCGTCGCGCTGCGGACAGTCCGTCGGAACGGAGAGGAAGTTGCCGCGCTGCCCCCAATAAATATTGGAAAACAGCTTGTTGACCATCTCGTTGTCGGTCTCGATCATGCCCGCCGGCGGCGTGTCGGAGTGGACGACTTTGCCGACGATCGTGTCGAGGTCCGGCTCGCCGGGATAGCCGATCAGCTCGACGTAGCGGAAGCCGTGGAATGTGAAATGCGGCTCGTACCGCTCCTCGCCTTCGCCTCTCAGAATGTAGTGGTCCTGCTGCACGGCGCGCCGGAGGTTGTCCAAATACAGCGAACCGTCCGGATTCAGCACTTCCGCGTGGCTCAGCGTGACGCGGGCGCCGCGCTCGCCCCGCACCCGGACTTCCGTCCAGCCGACCATGTTCTGGCCCATGTCGTAGATGTACGTGCCCTGTTCGGTCTTCCGCATGCCGACCGGCCGCATCGTCTTCGTGATGCGGATCGGCGGCTCGATCGTCGCCGTCAGCAGCCCGTTGTATCCGGGCCGGACATCCGGCGACTCCCATTCCGCGTCGTCGAATCCCGGCCGGTCCCAGCCGTCTTGCTCCAGCCGGGCGTCATATTCCTCGCCCTTGATGATATCGGAGTAACGGATCGGCCCGGCGGACACCTTCCACGACTCGTCGGTGACGAAGCGCTCCGTCGATCCGTCTTCGTATTCGACATGAACCTGCATCATGAAGAACGGCCGCTCGCCGTATACCTTGTCGCCCAGAAACCCGACCGTGCCCGAGTACCAGCCTTCGCCGAGAATGACGCCGAACGCATTGTCGCCCTCCCGCAGCAGATCGCCGATCTCGTACGCCTGCACCTGGAGGCGCTTGTCGTAGTCCGTCCAGCCCGGCGCGAACCAATCGCTCACCCGGCGGCCGTTCACGCGCAGCTCGTACAGGCCGAGCGCCGTCGCGTAGGCGGTCGCCCGGCGGATGCCGGCACGGAGCCGGACTTCCTTGCGCAGATACGGCGCCGGCAGGCGGCCGGCACCCGCGCCGCTTCCGGCACCGGCTTCCGCGCCGGTTTCGGCTTTGGCGCCGGCTCCGGACTGCGGCTTGCGGCCGATCAGTTTCGCCTTCCATTCTTCCCGCGACAGGATGCCCATCGTCCAGAAAGCGGGCGCGCTCCAATTGCCGGCTTGTCCGTCGCCGTCCCACACCCGCACCTTCCACCAGCATTGCTGCCCGGATTTGAGCGGCGCGCCGGCGTAAACAATGTGGGCGGATTCGCGGGAGTCGATTTTGCCGCTGTCCCACAAATCGCCTTCGTCGCGGTCCAGCTTCTCCGGCGAGGTCGCCACGAGCACCCGGTAGGCGGATTGCACCGCGGCGCGCCTGTCCGACGCCAGCTTCCAGAACAGCCGCGGATTCGGCGTATCGAGCCCCAGCGGATTGATCATGTATTCGGTCCTTAATTCGATGACGCGCAATGTCATGGCAGCCTCACTCCTTGTCTGGTCATGCCGGGTCATGATGGACCGGGCGGATCGTGACGGCGAAGCGCTGCGCTTCCGCCTTCAGCTTGTAGGCGTCGAGCAGCGGCGCATCGCCGCAACTGTGGTTGCCGATGCCGCTCTGCGCGGCGTCGATCTTGACGATCGTCTCGTCGAGCCGCGTCAGCAGATGGACATGCGAGGACGCGGTCATGTCTTCCGTGCTGTAATGATGGACGCTGACATTCAGCGGCCTGTCGCCGGCGAAGCGCAGTCCGCAGCCTCCGGCGTCGGTCACTTCGGCCCAACGGACATCGGCTTTGTTGCCGTTCTCCTGCGGCCGGATGTACGGCACGAACTGCTCCTGCACCGTGCCGGCGTAGAGGCCGAGCTTGCCGCTTTCCTTCCGGTCGGCGTAGCATTCGTGCGGCCCGCGGCCGAACCAGGCGAACCGGTCGAACCGCCCGGGCATCCTGAGCTCGATGCCGAATCTCGGCAGTGGCGGCAGACCATCGCGGCAGGGGATCAGCTCCGCCTCCACCGCCGCGGCGCCGTCCTTCCGGATGCGCCAGATGAGCTTCGTGCGGAATGCCGGCGGATGGCCCCGGGCGCCGAGCAGGGACTCGACTTCGATCCGGGCCTCCCCGTTATCGTCGATGTCCGCCGCGACCCGCTTCGGCTGGCCGACGAGCCGGTCATATCCCGCTTCCATCCACTGCTTCTTCAGATGGACGTCGTTGTCGATCGGCGCCCGCCACAGGTTGATCTCCGGCCCGGCCGTGATCAGCGGAACGCCCCGCGACAGCCAGGCTTCGGCAGCGCCGCTGCGGGCGTCGAAGCGGAGCGCGAACGGGCTGTCCGCCGATTGCCCTTCGATCCGGATATGCCGCCCTTCGCGGACAAGGACGAGCGGCTTCGCAAGGCCGCTTGCTTCCGTGCCCGCCGTCGGGTCCGCCGGGATCAAGGCCACCGGCAGATCGGCCCATGCCACCTCGTGGCCGGCCGGCGCCCATGGCTCATCCTCCCGAAGGGTGAAGCGGACGTGCACCCAGTATTCGCCGGGCTCGGTCAGCGGCTCACCGGCGTACGGAATGCGCACCGTCTCCTCGCCGCCGGGCGGCGTCCCGAGCCGCGGCAACCGTCCGCCTCGCACCGGCTCGCCGTCCCGGTAAAGCGTCCAGGCGCCGTCCAGATGCCCGAGCGTCCGGAAATCATACCGGTTGCGCACGGTGAGCCGTCCCGTCTCCGGATCGAACGCTTCGGCCCGGACCGGCTCGATGATTTTCTTGAGTTCGAGGATGCCGGCCTTGACCGTCCGGTCCGGGAACAGCAGCCCGTCGAGGCAGAAATGGCCGCTGTGCGGCTCCTCGCCGAAGTCGCCGCCGTAGGCGTAACAGGTCGTGCCGTCCGGCGCGGTCCGCTCGATGCCCTGGTCGGCCCACTCCCAGATCAGGCCGCCGAGCAGCCGCGGGAAGGCGTAGACGGCGTCCCAGTATTCCTTCAGGTTGCCGACCGCGTTGCCCATCGCGTGGCCGTACTCGACCATCAGAAACGGCCGGGGGTCCGGCTTGTTCCCTTCCTCGATCAGTCGGTCGACCGACGGGTACATCCGGCTGACGACATCGACGACCGGCGCGTCGTAAGCCCGCTCGTAATGAATCGGCCGGGTCGGATCGGCCTGCCGGATCCAGTCCGCCATCGCGTCGTGGTTGCGCCCGTAGCCGGATTCGTTGCCGAGCGACCAGAGGATGACGCACGGATGATTTTTGTCCTGTTCCACCATCCGCTTCGCCCGCTCCACATATGCCGCCGTCCAGTCCGGGTGGTCGGACAGATAGCTTTCATTCCCGGCAAAATGAAACCCGTGCGTCTCCAAATCCGCCTCGTCGATCACATACAGTCCGTACCGGTCGCACAGATCGAGCCACCGGATGTCGTTCGGATAATGCGACAGGCGGACGGCGTTGATGTTGTGCCGCTTCATCAGCTCGATGTCCCGGCGCATCGACTCGGGCGTCACCACGAAGCCGAGCTTCGGGTCGAACTCGTTGCGGTTGACTCCCTTGAGCTTGACCGGCCGGCCGTTGACGAGGAAAAGTCCGTTCTCCACGCGGATGTCGCGGAAGCCGACGTTCGCGCTCTTCACCTCGAGCACCCGACCGTCCTCATCTGTCAGCGCGACAAGCAGCCGGTAAAGATTCGGCGTCTCCGCCGTCCACAGCCGCGGCGACCGGACCGTCTCGACAAATTCGGCGATCGTGTCGCCGTCGCCGGCTTCCAGTGTCCGCGCGCATTCGGCACGCAGCACTTCCCGCCGGCGTTCGTCGAGCAGCTTGATGCGCACCCTGGCGGCCCGGCCGGCCTTGCCGGACAGATGAACGCGCACGCCGAGCAACGACGCGTCGTACCCGTGGGGGAACGAGGTCGTCACCGCGATGTCGCGCACGTGCATGTCCCCCGGCTCGGCGATGAGCCAGACATCCCGGAAGATGCCGCTCATCCGCCACTTGTCCTGACTCTCGAGGTAACTGCCGACCGACCATTGGTAGACCTTGACCGCCAGCACGTTTTCGCCGGGCGTAAGGAACTCCGCGATCCGGAACTCGCTCGCGTAATGGCTGCCCTGCGCATAGCCGGCGAACTTCCCGTTCACCCAGACGTGGAATGCGGAATCCACGCCGCCAAACAGCAGCCGCACGTCGCGGCCGGCCCAGCCGTCCGGCACGGTGAACGCCGTCCGGTAGCAGCCGGCCGGCGTGTCCGGCACGTTCGGCGGATCGATCAGGAACGGATACGGGCAGCTCGTGTAGTGCGGGCGCCCGTATCCGTGAAGCTGCCAGTTGGACGGCACCGGCATCGCGCCCCAATCCGCGTCGTCAAAGTCCGGCCGCATGAAGCCGTCCGGCGCATCGTCCGGGTGCTCCGCGTAGCGAAACCGCCAGATGCCGCTCAATCGGCGGGCATAGGCCGAGCGATCCGGATCTCCCGCCCATGCGGACGCCTCGTCCGCATACGGGAAGCGCTCGGCCCGCGGCGGTTCCAGCCGGCGCGACAGAACCTGCAAATTGCGCCAATCCGGCGTTGCCGGCGGAACAGTCTGCATGATGCGACCCCTCCAGCCCGTGTAAGCGTTTCCTTCATACCTTAGCATAAAGAAACCCGCGGCTCCGGACTGTCAACGATTTCGACCACTGTTGGTGAAAAAACCGAGGTGGCCCGGTTGCTTCGGAACTATTCCCGATTCCGCAATACCCGGGCCACCTTCGCCAGATGTTCTTCCATGAGGCTGCGCGCCGTCGCCGCGTCGCCGTCCCTCACCGCTTCGAAGATCGCGCGGTGCTCGGCGAGCAGCCGGCCGGCTGACGACCGCTCCGCGAACAGCCACAGCGCGCGCGTATCCCGCATGCCGTCGTGCAGCCGCTCGCTGATTGAGCGCATCATCTCCGCCAGCGTCTCGTTGTGGGCGGCGGCGGCGACGGCGAGATGGAACTTCACGTCCAACCGCTCGCCCGCTTCCCGGTCGTCCAGCTTGTCCGCCATCTCGGCGAGTAGCGATTCCATCGCCGCCAGGTCGTCCGCCGTCCGCTTCTCGGCGGCAAGCGCCGCGCAGCCGGTCTCGAGCACGCGGCGCACCTCCAGCAGGCTCTGCAGCGCGGCGGCGCGGTCCGGCCAGGCGTCCGGCATCAGCGACGCGGGATGCGGCGGCGCGTCTTGCGGTGGCAGCGCGAACGTGCCGCCGCCCTGCCGCACGGCGAGGCGGCCTGTCGCCTTCAGCGCGCTGATCGCTTCCCGTATGGTGGAGCGGCCGACGCCGTACATGCGGCTCAGCTCGTCGACGGACGGCAGCCGCTCGCCGGGCGGGAACGTGCCGTCGTCCAGCTTCCGCTCGAGATCGGCCCGCACCCATTCCGCGCTGCTCATCGGCCGCGCCGGCGGACGTTGACGATCGAAGGATGTGGTCATCGGGAACCTCTTTCCGGCGACGCCGGCAGCCCGTCATATCATGCAAAAAATACATTGCAATTTGGCCGAACAGGGCAAATCCGCCGCCTAAGATGCATGTTTGCAGCATATTCGGGCAAATTCCCCAAATCGGCTTGATTGGAATGCAATTTCGGATCACGGGCATGTCATGTCGCCATTCGGGATATTCAAGTCTTTTATTTTATAGTATACTGGTTCCACATCAAAAGTCATCAGATGACCTGATGAATTGGAGGGGACCTGAACATCATGCTCTCGGAATCCGTCAAGCGGGAACTGGCCGCCATCGTCGGTCCCGAACACATCAAGGATGATGAAACGACGCGGGTCGCCCATTCGTACGACGCGACGCCGATGCTGCAGGCGCTGCCGGACGCCGTCGTCTATCCGTCGTGCACCGACGAGGTGTCGCGGATCATGAAGGTGCTGAGCCGGCACAAAATCCCGGTCGTCTCGCGCGGCTCGGGCACGAACCTGGCGGGCGGCACGGTGCCGGTCGCGGGCGGCGTCGTCATGGTGATGCACCGGATGAACCGCATTTTGGAGATGGATCTGGAAAATCTGACCGCCGTCGTGCAGCCCGGTCTCATCACGCGCGACTTCATGGCGGAAGTGGAGCGGCACGGCCTGTTCTATCCGCCGGACCCGAGCTCGATGGCGATCTCGACGATCGGCGGCAACATCGCGGAAGGCTCGGGCGGGCTGCGCGGGTTGAAATACGGCACGACGAAGGACTACGTCATCGGCCTCGAGGCGGTGCTGGCGAGCGGCGAGATCATCCGCACCGGCGGCAAGCTGATGAAGGACGTGGCCGGCTACGATCTGACGAAGCTGCTCGTCGGCTCGGAGGGCACGCTCGCGATCATCACGGAGGCGACGCTGAAGCTGATCCCGCCGCCGGAGACGAAGCGGACGATGCTCGCGATGTTCCGCAGCCTGGACGACGCCGCGCGCACCGTCTCCAAGATCATCGAGGCGCGCATCATCCCCGCGACGCTCGAGTTCATGGACAATCCGACGATCCGGGTCGTGGACGGGTTCGCGAAGCTCGGCCTGCCGCACGACATGGAGGCGATTCTGCTCATCGAGCAGGACGGCGATCCGGCCGCGGTGGCGCGCGACATCGAGCGCATCGCGGACATCTGCCGGACGGAGCGTGCGGATCGCGTGGAGGTGGCGGCGACGCCGGAGGAGGGGCAGCGGCTGATGACCGCGCGGCGGAGCGCCCTGACCGCCCTCGCCCGGCTGCGCCCGACGACGATTCTCGAGGACGCGACGGTGCCGCGTTCGAAGATCGCCGACATGGTGCGCGAGATCGGCCGGATCGCGGCGAAATACAACGTCCATATCGCGACGTTCGGCCACGCGGGCGACGGCAACCTGCATCCGACGGCGACGACGGACGCGCGCGACAGGGACGAGATCGAACGGGTGGAAGCGGCGTTCGAAGAGATCTTCGAGGCGGCGATCCGGCTGGGCGGCACGATCACGGGCGAGCATGGCGTCGGCATCGTGAAGGCGCCGTTCCTCGAGTGGAAGGTCGGCCCCGCGGGCATTGCGGTCATGCGCGGCATCAAGCAGGCGTTCGACCCGGACAACCTGCTCAACCCCGGCAAGATGTTCGCGAAGGCGGCGCGGAGAAGGGTGGTGGTGCAGCGTGGCTGAGCATTTGAGGAAGGTGAAAACAGGCGCTGCATCCGGACCGGCGGGCGGTCTGGCGGAGAAACTGCGGATCACGCTGGACGAGGACCAGCTCATGAACTGCATGCGCTGCGGCTTCTGCCTGCCCGCCTGCCCGACCTTCCGCGAGACGGGCGCCGAGGCGGAGTCGCCGCGCGGCCGCATCGCGCTGATGAAGGCGGTCCATGACGGCGTGATGGCGCCGGCGGACGGATTCATCGAGCAGATGGACCATTGCCTCGGCTGCCGCGCCTGCGAGACGGCCTGCCCGGCCGACGTGAAGTACGGCCGGCTGCTCGAGCAGGCGCGCGACGCGATCGAAGACGCGCCCGGAACGCGCGGCTTGCGCGCGCGCGTCCTGCGCCGCGCGATCTTCCGCGGCGTGTTCCCGCATCCGCGCCGCATGCGGCTGCTCGGCGGAGCGCTGAAGCTGTACCAGCGCTCCGGGCTTGCCCGGCTGGCGCGGGGCAGCGGCGCAATGAGGCTGCTGCCTTCGCATCTGGCCGAGATGGAGCGCATCCTGCCCGAAGCCGCCGGGGACGGCGTCGCCGCGCGCATCGGTCCGCGCCTTGCCGCCCGGGGCGGCGAGCCGGTCGCGAAGGTCGGCCTGTTCCGCGGCTGCATCATGGACATCCTGTTCACGGACACGAACGTCCACACGGCGGAGCTGCTCGCCGAAGCCGGCTTCGAGGTCGTCATTCCCGACGCGCAGGTCTGCTGCGGCGCGCTGCACGCGCACGGCGGCGACATGGCGGCCGCGCGGGATCTGGCGCGGCGCAACATCCGCGCCTTCCGCGAGGCGGGCGTCGATTATATCGTCTCGAACGCCGGCGGCTGCGGCGCGCTGCTGGTGGAGTATGACCATCTGCTCAAGGACGATCCCGGGCTGGCGGAGGACGCGGCCTGGTTCGCGGAGCGCGTCGTCGACGTCGCCGAGCTGCTGCGCCGCGGCCGTCCGCTCGCCTTCGCGTCGCCGGAGCCGGTGCGCGTCACCTATCAGGACTCGTGCCATCTGCGCAACGTGATGAAATCGTCCGGCGCCCCCCGCGCGCTCATCGCCGGCGTGGACGGCGTCGAATTTTGCGAGATGGCGGAGGCGGACCGCTGCTGCGGCTCGGCCGGCATCTACAACATCACCCAGCCGGAGATGTCAGGGGCGATCCTGGCGCACAAAATGGAACATGCGAACGCGACCGGCGCCGACGTCATCCTGACGAGCAACCCGGGCTGCCTGCTGCAGATGAAGCTCGGCATCGAACGGCATGGCGACCCGTCCCGGACGAAAGCGGCGCATGTCGTGGATTTCCTGTACGAGCGGATCAAGAAGGCGTGAGCTGCCGCCGGCTGCGCCCCGGTTTCTATGGTTCTCTGCGCGGCATGTCGAAGGCGATCACGCTTTCCGGATCGATGAACTCGCCTTCGCGCAGCAGCTCGAACGACAGTTGCGGTCCGGTGCTGTTGCCGGTGGACCCCACCGTGCCGATCAGATCGCCCCGCTTCACCTGCTCGCCTTCCGCCACCAGGATATCCAGCAGGTGGTTGTATACCGACTCGTAACCCTCCGCGTGGGCGACGGCGATCCGGTTGCCGTCGCCTTCCGCATACCCGGCCTGCGTCACGACGCCGTCGGCGGCTGCGTAGACGGGCGTGCCCGGTTCGGCCGCAATCGAGATGGCGTGCACATTATGCTTCTTCGGTTCGCCGAATTTCCACACGATGGTGCCGTAGACCGGAGCGATGAACGAAATTTCCGCACCGGAGGACGCCGGGCCGGCTTGCGGATCCCGGGCCGCCGACGCCATGACGGCCGAAGCCGCCAGCAGGCAGAACACGGCAATCGCGGTAAAGGCGGTTCTTTTTCTGGCGAACAGCATCTCCATCCTCCTCCTTGTCAGGTTCGATCGGCCGGACAGAAACGGGATGGCGGCGCCGCGCACGGCAGGCTGTTGAAGCTCCGCCACCCGCGCGAGGGCTCGACCGTATCGGACGGGGGGCATGCGGCGCGCGAGCGCCGCGTCGCAGGCGTGTTCCTGATCTTCCCGCATCGCCCGGCAGGCGATCCATGCCAGCGGATTGAACCAGTGCGCGACGGCAAACGCCGTCATCAGCGCGTTCCAGAGCGCGTCTCTCCGGCGAATGTGGATCAACTCGTGGGCGATGACGCAGGTCCACGCTTCGCGGTCAAGATGCCCGACGAGACTGCGCGGAATCAGGATCACCGGCTTCACGAGGCCGTGGACGGCCGGAGTCGTCAAATGCGATGTGATCCTCAGGCCGACCGTCGTCCGGATGCCCAGCTCGTCCCGGCATTCGTCAAGAATGTCCCGCAAGGGGCGCAAGTCCCCGCCGGCCGGCTTCGCGCCCGCGAGCACGGCCGCGCGAAACCGCAGATGCGCGGCCATGACGAATACCGCGACCGCCGCCGCTCCGGCAAGCCAGATGGCGCCGGCCGCCGTCAGCCAATCGACGGCGGAAGCGCCGCCCGCAAGACCGTCCGTTTCCGCGGACAGCCGAGGCGCAGGCGCGTGACCGGCAGGCCGTTGCCCGGAACCGGACAGCGCGGGGGACGGCGCAGGCATCGCGATCCGCCATCCGGATGCGATCGGCGGCGACCACGGAACGAGCATGCGCGCGGCCAACGCGATCCACAGAAGGTGAAAGAGACGCGGGTCGCGCCGGCTTCCCAGCAGGCTCCGCACCGTCAGCGCAATCGGAATGACGACGGCCGCCGCCAATGACAGGTGCAGCACGGACAGAAACAGCCGTTCGAGCGCCGCAAATTCCGTCATGGCGCATCCGCTTCCCGGGCTTTCTCGTCCAGAATCCGCTTCAGCACATCGATCTCCTCGCGGGTGAGCCGCTCGTCCTTCAGGAAATGGGCGATCATCGGCGTCAGCGCGCCGCCGTAGATCCGCCGCAGGAAGTGTCGCCGCTCCTCCCGGACGCACGCTTCCTCGCTCACCGCGGGAGAGTAGACATACATTTTGCCCCGGGTCTGATGGGTGACGGCGCCCTTCTTGATCAGCCGGCCCAGCAACGTCTTCACCGTGCGCGGACTCCACGTCCGGGTCTCGGCGAGCCGGTCGATCACATCCTGCGCCGTCATGGGCGACGCGCTCGCCCACAGCACTTGCATCACTTCCCATTCCGCGTCGGATATTCTCGGAATTCCGCCCATCCGCATCAATCTCCCCAAAATAAATTACAAGTGTAATCATTGATAGATTACACTTGTAATCAATAACTGTCAACCCGTGATGCCGCGGATCAACCGTCAGCCCACGATTCCCGCAGCCAGCCGCCGACGGGCTCCAGCACATGACTGCAGCACGACTCGAGCGGTTCCGGATCGCCGGGAGACGCGAGGCAGCGCTCGAGCATCTCCGCCGCAACGGCGTCGCGGCGCCAAGAGTTCCATGTACGGTTCAATCCGCTCCGGCCATTCGATCAACCGCGCTCACCTGCCGCAGGCTTTTTCTCCCCGATTCGAAGTACAGCCATCCGCCAACCATCCAGAACGGCTCCCAGAAGGCCAGCCGCCAGACAAGCGCATACCGGCTCAGATCGAAATCCAGCACGTTCAGTCCGGCGAGCGAAATCGTGATGAAATTGGCGAGTCCGTACAGGAAGAGCAGCGCGCCAACCACCATGCAAATCCGTGCCGTCAGACGGCGGAACGATCTGCTCAGTCCGCTCCGGAACAGCAGCAGAAGCGGAATGGCGCCCGCGAGCTTCACGAATCCGGACGCCCATACGACGGCGGCGAATTCCGGGTCCCGCTCCATCGCTTTCTCGTAGATGGCGCCGCCGAGCGACTCCACGCCGATCATGCCGCCTGCCGCCCAGTAAAAGCTCATCGCGGCGAACAGCAGCGTCCAGCCGATCCCGGCGCAAATCACGACGATCATGGATCTTCCCAAGTTCTCCCCTTTCTCCAGCGCGGGTCGGTCGGCGCGCTGTCGAGGTCTCTTTCTCCGGTCGGATTCCATTATACATCCATGGCAGGCAGTCTTCACCCGTCCGCATCCGGGGACGGGCCTTCCGCTGGAAATGAGCGGCAGGTTTGTGTCATACTGTGGGGGTGCACGACGAGGAGCTTTCGCAAGAGCGGGGTGAAACAGACGGCATGACTGAAACGAAATCCGCACCAACGAACTGGAAGCAGAATACCGTGCTTTTCTTGAGCGGCCAGATCATCTCGCTGTTCGGGTCCATGCTGGTGCAGTACGCGATCATGTGGCACATCACGCTGGTCACAAAGTCCGGCGTCATGATGATGATCTCGATCCTCTGCGGATTTCTTCCGACCTTCATCCTGTCGCCGTTCGCCGGCGTATGGGCCGACCGGTACAACCGGAAGCTGCTGATCGCGCTCGCCGACGCCGGCATCGCCGCCGCGACGCTCGTCCTGGTGCTGCTGTTCGCCGCCGGGTACGACGCGTTGTGGCTGCTCTTCGCCATCTCGGCGGTCCGTGCCGCGGGAGCCGGCATCCAGACGCCCGCGGTCGGCGCGCTGCTGCCGCAGATCGTGCCGGCGGAGAAGCTTACTGCGGTGAACGGCACATACGGAAGCCTGAACGCCTTCATGATGCTGGTCGCGCCGATCGTGAGCGCCGCGCTGCTCTCGTTTGCGTCGATCGAAATCATTTTTCTCATCGATATCGTCACCGCGGCCGTCGCCATCGCCATCCTGCTGGCCTGGGTGCGCGTCCCGGACCACCGGGGCGAATCGGCCGGGGAGCCGGGCGGATATTTCACGGAAATGAAACAGGGCCTGCTCTATATCCGGAACCACACCTTCCTCAAGCCGTATTTCGCCTTCTTCGCGCTGGCCTTTCTGCTGATGTCGCCGGCCGCGTTCCTGACGCCGCTGCAGGTGGCGCGTTCGTTCGGCGAAGACTACTGGCGGCTGACAGCCATCGAGGTGGTGTTCTCGGTCGGCATGATGGCAGGCGGCGCGCTGATCGCGTCCTGGGGCGGCTTCCGGAACCGGACGCATACGCTCATGCTGGCGTGCGCGCTGTTCGGGCTCTGCACGGTCGGCTTCGGCGTCGTGCCCTCGTTCTGGGTTTACCTGGCCTTCATGGGGCTGGCGGGCATCGCAGCGCCGCTCATCAACACACCGGCCCAGGTCATGCTGCAGGAGAAGGTGGACGGCGCATACATGGGTAGGGTGTTCGGCGTGTTCAGCATGATCTCCACGTCCATGATGCCGATCGGCATGTTGATTTTCGGTCCGGCCGCCGATGTCGTGCCGATCGAATGGCTGCTTGTCGGCAGCGGCGCGCTGTTCGCCCTCCTGGCGCTGTGGCCGGCCGGCAACCGGGCGCTGCGCGAAGCGGGAAAGCCGTTGGAATCGGCCGGCCGTGAAGCGGCGGAAGAAGCGGCGGAGTGATCCGGCACCCGCCAAGCTAGCAGAAGCCTTGCCCGCGGGCAATCGCCCGCGGACAAGGCTTCTCTTTATTCCCTGCCATTTCACTTCGCGGCATGATCCGCGATCAGCTTCTCCAGAAAAGCGGGCAGCGCGAACGACGCCCGCAGCACGCCCTCGCTCACGTAGCGCGCGTCTTTATCGAAACGGATATCCTCCGGCGCCGGCAGCGGCCGCTTGGAGCCGATCGTGAAGCTCCACAGTCCGCCCGGATACGTCGGCACGACGGCCGTGAACATTCGCGTCTGGGGGAACAGCCTGCCGATCCGCTCGTACGAGCGCAGCATGACATGCTGGTGGAAGATCGGCGACTGGCTCTGGCAGACCATCAGTCCGCCTTCGTCCAGCGCGCCATGCAGATCCGCGTAGAATTCGGAGCTGAACAACTGCTCGGCGGGCCCGACCGGATCGGATGAATCGACGATGATGACATCATATTCGGCGCGCCGGTTTTTCACGAATTCGACGCCGTCCGTATAGTGGTGGCGGATGCGCGGGTCCGGATGCTCGCCCCCGGACACCTCCGGCATGTGCCGCCTGCAGGCCCGGACGACGGCCTCGTCGATCTCCACAAGGTCGATCGTCTCGACGGTCCCGTACTTGGCCGCTTCCTTCGCGACGCCGCAATCCCCGCCGCCGATGATGAGCACGCGGCGCGGCGCGGGATGGAGCGACAGCGGCATGTGCGCGAGCATTTCGTTGTAGATGTGCCCGTCGACCGACGTCGTCTGCACGACGCCGTCCAGCACCAGCATCGGCCCGAAATCGTACGAATCGAGCACCATGACGTGCTGGAACGGACTTTGCTCCTCGAACAGCACGTCCCGGATCCGGTAGCTGATCTTCAGGTTGTCCTGCTCGTCCTCGGTAAGCCACAAACCGTCTGGTTTCCGCTGAAGATAGAGATGTTGTTTTTCCAATGTCAACCTCCCGATGCAATCCCGTTTTTCACGTCTCCCATTATACATGAAAATCGCGCCCGTGCCCTCCGTTTCGAACTTTTCATGGCGCGATCCGCCAGGGAGCATCGGACCGGTACGGGGACAAAAGCCTTCGGGCGTGCGGGGAGGCGTCAACCTTCCGACCGGCCGACCGCCGCCCGCGCGCGCAGCCGCCGGGCCGCCAGGCCGTGCCGCGGCGAGAACAGGAAGCTCGCCAGGAACAGCAGGCCGGTCGCGAACGCCATCGATCCCGAGATCGACGTGTCGAGCAGCCAGGCGATGCCGTAGCCGGCGAAGGCGGACGCCACGCCGAACAGGCCGCTGAGGATCAGCATGACGGACAGCCGGTCCGTCCACAGGTACGCGGCCGCGGCGGGCGTGATCAGCATCGCGATCACCATGATCGCGCCGACCGCATCGAAGGCGGCCACCGCCGTCACGGAGATCATCGTCATGAACAGATAGTGCAGGAACGTGACCGGGATGCCGAGCGCCGCCGCCAGCGCCGGGTCGAACGAGGTGATTTTCCACTCCTTGTAGAGCGCGAGAATCAGCGCCGCCACGACGGTCAGCACGGTCAGCAGGACCAGCACCGCCTCGGGGATCTCGCCGAGCCCGGGAACGGGCGTCGTCTCCCACGGGATGAACGTGATCTCGCCCATCAGCGCGTGCTGCACGTCGAGATGCGCGTTGCCGACCTTCGTCGCGATCAGGATGACGCCGATCGCGAACAGCGTCGTGAACACGATGCCGATCGACGCCTCCTGCCGCACGCCGCGCGCGTGCAGCCATTGCACGAGCACCGCCGTCAGCAGGCCGGCCGCCGCCGCTCCGATCAGCATGTGGACGCCGGACAGCTCGCGCGTGACGAGGTACGCGATCACGATGCCGAGCAGCACCGTGTGGCTGATCGCGTCCGCCATCATCGCCATTCGCCGCAGGATGAGCAGCGCGCCGACCAGGCCGCAGGAGAGGCCGACGAGCGAAGCCGTCAGCAAAATCCACCCTTCATAGCTCATGGCAGCGCCTCCCCTTCCGTCAGCTTGTCGCTCCGGATCGCCCGCGTCTGAAGCTTCCGCATCTGTTCGCGCCGCTGCATCGCCCTCACGAGAAGACCTTTTCGCGGGCCGAAGAGAAGCGACACGAGGAACGTCCCCGCCGCCGCCAGCACGATGAACGGGCCGGTCGGCCAGCCGTCGCCGAGCGTGCTGACGCAAGCGCCGACCGCCCCCGCGCCGCCGCCGAAGCCGGCCGACAGCGCAAGCATCGTCCCGAACGCGTTCGTCCAGTAGCGGGCGCTGACGGCCGGGATGATGAGCAGCGCGGCCATCAGGATGACGCCGACCGCCTGGATGCCGATGACGATGACGGCGACGAGCAGCGTCAAGTACGCCGCGTCCATCAGCCGCCCGGACAGCCCGAGCCCGCTCGCGAACGCCGGATCGAACAGGTGCAGCTTCCACTCCTTGTACGAGACGAGCACGACGAGCAGCACGATCGCCGCGGCCGCCGCCATCGTCCGCATGTCCTGCCGCACCATCGCCGCCGCCTGCCCGAAAATGAAACTGTCCAGTCCGCTCTGCCCGCCGCCCGGCAGCCGATTCACGATCGCGAGCAGCATGATGCCGAGCCCGAAGAACACCGACAGGATGATCCCCATCGCGGTGTCCTCCTTCACCCGGCTGCCCGACCGGATCCACGAGACGGCCAGCGCCCCGAGGAGCGCGCTCGCCGCCGCGCCGAGCAGCATGACCGGCAGGCTCTTGAACCCGAGGATCGCGTAACCGGCGACGACGCCCGGCAGCGCCGCGTGCGCAAGCGCGTCGCTCATCAGGCTGTGCCGCTTCCAGTAGGCGAAGCAGCCGACGAGACCGGACGCCGTGCCGAGCATCAGCATGCTGGCGAGCACCCACAGCGCATTGTGCGACAGTCCGATCATCCCGGCACCATCTCCCTCCGCCTGAGCCAGCCGCCGTATGCGCGGGCGATCGTTTCCTGCGTGAAGACCTCCCCGGTCGGGCCGTGGGCGATGACGGTCCGGTTCAGCAGCAGCACATGGTCGAAGTCGTCCTCCACCGTCTGCAGGTCGTGGTGCACGACCATCACCGTTTTGCCGGCGGCGCGCAGCGTTTTCAGCATCTCCATGATCGCCCGTTCCGTCGCGGCGTCCACGCCCGCCAGCGGCTCGTCGAGCAGATACAGATCGGCGTCCTGCACGAGCGCGCGGGCGAGGAACACCCGCTGCTGCTGGCCGCCGGACAGCTCGCTGATCTGCCGCTTTGCGAAGTCCGCCATGCCCATCTTCGCGAGCGCCTCGAGCGCCTGCTCCCGGTGCCGCCGCCCCGGACGCCGGAACCAGCCGATCCGACCGTACAGGCCCATGAGCACGACGTCGAGCGCGTCGGTCGGAAAATCCCAGTCCACCGAGCCGCGCTGCGGCACATAGCCGACTCTGAGCTTCGCGTTCCGGTACGACGTGCCGAAGAAGCGGACCTCGCCGCCGAGCCGGGGGTGAAGGCCCAGCATCGTCTTGAGCAGCGTCGACTTGCCGGCGCCGTTCGGGCCGACGATGGCGGTCAGCGTGCCGGGCATCACCTCGAACGTCACGTCCTCCAGCACCCGGTTTCGCCGGTACGCGGCATGCAGGCCCTTGACTTCCAGCACCGGTTCACGTCCGTTCGTGTTTGCCGCCGGTTCCATCCCCCGTCACTCCTCTCCCGTCAGCGCCTGGTGGATCGTCTCCACATTGTGCCGGAACATGCCGATGTAGGTGCCCTCCTCCGTGCCGGCGCCGCCCATCGCGTCGGAGAACAACTCGCCGCCGAGCCGCACGTTCAGCCCGCGCTCCTTCGCGCCTTCGATGACGGCCTCGACCGACCTCGGATTGATGCTGCTCTCGACGAACACCGCCGGCACCTGCCGCTCCACGAGCAATTCGATCGTGCGCTCGATGTCGCCGAGCCCGATCTCGTCCTCCGTGCTGAGCCCCTGCAGGCCGACCACCTCCAGGCCGAGCATCCGCCCGAAGTAGCCGAATGCGTCGTGCGCCGTCACCAGCACGCGCCGCTGTTCCGGAATGGACGACATTTTGCGGGCGGCCTCCTCCTTCAGCGCATCCATCCTCGCAAAATAATCCCGCTTGTTCGCCTCGAACAGCGCCGCGTCGTCCGGAGACAGCGCCTTGAGCTCCTCCACCGCCGCCCCGAGCGCGATCTTCCACAGATCGATGTCGAACCAGACGTGCGGGTCGACCGCGCCGGTCTCGTCCCGGAGCAGCCGGTCCTCCGGGATCGCCTCGCCGACCGCCAGCACGGGCCGGCTCTTGCCGATTTGCCCGAACGCCCGCAGCATGTTCGCCTCGAGGTGCAGTCCGTTGTAGAAAATGACGTCCGCGTTCCCCAGCTTCCGGATGTCGCCCTGCGACGCCTGATAGAGATGCGGATCGACGCCCGGTCCCATCAGGCTCTCGACCCGCACCCGGTCGCCGCCGATGACCGAGAGCGGGTCGGCAATCTGGGCGATCGTCGTGACGACGCGGATGGCGCCGTCCGGGCTTAAGCCGCCCGATCCGTTCGCCGCGCCGTCCGCGCCCCCTTCCGCTCCCGATCCGCACGCCGGGAGCAGCAGCAGGGTCGCGAGAAGCGCGAGCGCCCGCACGATGGCGCGGTTGCTTTTTCTCGTCCGCATGACCTCAACCCACTCCTGCCCATGATTGTGTGCTGAAGCAACTAAAGTGTGCAAGGACAAATATTTTTTCCTTAAGCAAACTTTTTTGTTATCTAAAAAATAATGGCTGGACGGCAAAATGTCAAGACGAGAAAAGCGGCCCCCGCGCGGGGACCGCCTGATCAAATGGCCGTATTCGCTTCAAAAATGCGCAATTGCGCAAGATCTGCGCGTCAAATGCCCGGAATCGGCCGGCGCTTGTGCTCGGTGGCTCTGTACCGCCGCTCAAGCTCGGCCGCGACCTTCGGATCGACCGGCTTGCCTTCGAGATAGTCGCTGTTGTCTTCGTACGAAATGCCGAGCTCGCCCTCGTCGGTCTGGCCTTCCCACAGCCCGGCGGTC
>Ga0207866_1000589_pt1 | contig 49773 bp, 53 predicted proteins | sample HigsolmetaAR203D_FD_184835 | JGI IMG/M metagenome (GOLD analysis project Ga0207866, IMG submission 184835) | Ionic liquid and high solid enriched microbial communities from the Joint BioEnergy Institute, USA - AR20-3-D (SPAdes) (version 2) ...
TCCTCCAATACATGAGCCATCAGCGTTGCAAATTCTGCCTGAAGCAGGCGAAATAGGGTGGTTTCCAGTTCTTTAAAAGTCTGCGCATTCGTAGTATGATGAGACATAAGGGTTCTCTCCTTGGTATCTGTGGTAGTTGTGGTGACTTCACTTTACCAAGAAGAGGCCCTTTTTGCTATCCCTTTGCCCACAATAAGTTTACACTAACCTGCAGACTGCCGATTTATTGGGCAAAATCGTCAAAAAGTCGGATAAAGACTGTTTTTTTACATTTTTTCTTTTTCACAAACGCTCAAAATGATAAAATTCCTGCGAGGATGCAGGAATTTTTTTCAATATCGCTTGATTTTAGCTTGGCAAGGCGGAATTTCCTGTATTTTTTCAGGCTTTTGTTCCAATCGCCTGTTTTTGATCGGTAAAACCTGTATGTTTGCAGGTTTTCGTTCCTGCCATCCGGTTTCGGTCGCAGGATCCGAGACGTCAAAGTTGAGCCCGGGGGGATTTGCTATGGATCAAGACTTGCGGGACGACGTAAGTTTCTCAATTACCGCGGAAACTTCCTGAATTCCGTCAAATTCATAATATCCAGCGCGAATTTTGCCGCCCAATTTTTGTTCTTTCACCGTCCGGATGAATTGCTCACGGTCGGCAATGACTCCGCTGAGATAAAGCGCATGGGCGATTTCTTCGGCATTCAGGCCGCCTGACAAGTAAACGGCTATTTTCGTTGCCGGAACCGAACCGTTGCCGCTCTCCTGCCGGTCCGTTGCCGCCCGCTGTTCCGTTTCCCACTTTTTCCGTTCCGCGGCCAGCTTGTCCGTTATAACGGCGTCGAGCTCGTCCCGCGTCATAAGATCATAACCTCGACGTTGCGCTTCCTGTCTTAACTGATCGAGAGTCAATGTTCCGGACACGGAAACCGGACCCGAAACTTCCGTATCAGGTCCGGCGGACAAATTCATAAGCGCAAACAATGAAGCTCCCAAAATAAGCCCTGCTCCGATTCCGCTTACAAAACTTCTGTAATCAAGCATCCCGCTGCTCCTCCCTGCTCGCCAACTGCAGGATCAACCCGACTTCCCCTTTGTTCATCTCCAGCTTCCTGGCGATCCAATCAATGGATTTTCCTTCGTCATGAAGCCGGAAAAGCTCACCGTATCTCTCCCTGATCTTCAGCGGAGATGAGAGAGCGGAAGCGGCGGATGCCTGTGCGGGAACGTCATCGGTGTTCCCCTTGTTGGCCGGGTCTGACGCCCGCATGGGACCCGATACCTGCATCGGACCTGTTGTCTGCATAGGACCCGTTGTCTGCATCGGATCCGATGTCCGAACCGGGGCCAAAGACGCCATCCTTTCCTGCAGCGCGGAATACTCGGCCAGTTGTTTTTCGAGGTTTTCCAGACGCTGCGCGAACATCGCCGTTTTCGCATCGTTCTCTTGCTTCATTTTGGCGATCGCCTGTAAAATTTCCTTATTTTCCGCCTCAAGATCCGCCGCAAATTGCTCGATCGTTTCCTCCAAATCCTTTTTTGAAAAACCGGATTCCCGCCCGGAACTTGCTTTCGGAAAAAAACGGGCGCAGAGGATCAGAACGCATCCTGCCAAAACAATAAACGCAATATATGTCCATGGAGAGTTCACAAATGTTTCCCCTTTGCAAGTTCAAAAAATGACACGTGGCACCTTATTGGCAATTATACCTTGTTGGATTGGCAATTATAATTTGCAATCAATATGCCGACCTTTATAGGGGTCGGTATAAAGCATTTCATTTTTATCCTTTTGGGGCTTCTTTCCGCGCAAGGCGTTACGCAACCGGGAATTTCGCCTTTCATTTTCCCGGTTTCCCCCGCGGATAGCCGTATGTTCCGTTTGTTCCAGGCCGGTGGCTTTCTTAAGTTCCTGTTCCGCCATTTTTACGTTTTGCCCCGCCAACAAGGCCTGATCATGCAGCGGCTTATTGTTCAACTGTTGTTGCCAATTTCCCACTTCTCCGTTTCGATGAACGGCCATCAACAAATCGACGGATTTCAGACTCATCTACCTCACCTCGCCGTTTCATGTCCGGGTTTTCCGGGCGGAGCAAAGATTACACATGCGGAGCCATGGAAATATCGCCTTCCGAAATGTAAAATTGAACGTGAGCGACCGTATCTTTGATATATTTTGTGTAACGGCCTATGATCATCTTCGTACCGGCATAAACGGTCGACGTCGCGACAATCTTGGCGTTTCCGGCGTCTTCAAGCGTTCTCTCGATTTCCAGAATCCGTTCCTTGATGAGTTCCATTTCGTCAACCGCTTGTTTCTTCGTGTGGTTTAATTTGACGCGCATCGCAGCCTTATCATCCGACAATTTTCCGATCGAAGCCAAATGGTTCAACAAGGTGAGCGCTTTGTCCGTCTTGTCCACATGTTCGGTGATCGATTTCAGCCTGCTGCGCAGTTCTTGCAATTCGTTTCGCAATTCGGGCCGCACGCCGACTTCGATGGTCGTTGCCGTGGACATGGTATTGCCGATCGTTCGCGCAATCACCTTTTCTCCCGCCTGAATGACCCCCCCGACGATCAAACCTTTCAACCCCTGACAAATGACGTCCCGTCCGGCCCTGACGGAAGAATGCATAATGCTTTGGGATACGACAATGTCTTCTCCCGCCTCGACGTTGGCATCCTGAATAAAAGAACTTTTCACCGTTTTGCCTGCGCGAACCAGCCCTTTATTATGTCCAAGAATTCCCGCCCCGATATGGATGGAACCTCCCGCTTCAATCTCGGCGGCTTCGATCGCGCCCGTGACGCGAACGTCGCCCTCGGCTCTGATCCTGAATCCGCTGCGCACGGTGCCGCGGATCACCACGCTGCCGACGAAATCGATATTTCCGATGCTGAAATCGACATCGCCGTTGACTTCATAAATAGGAAACACATTGATTTTGTCTTTGTCGGTTTTCGTCACCATACCGTCGATCGCGGCATAATAGGCTTGCTGTTCCGGATCAAAAACGATATTTTTGCCTGCATGGAAACGGGCTTCCTTCCCCGGCTTCGCCATCAGAACTTCCCCGGTTACCGTTTTGCCCGGAGTTCCCTCCGTAGGGGGAATAATTCTGGCGATCAACTGGCCTTTGCGGACATTGTTGAGCGAGATGACTTCCTTAAAATCTACCCTGCCGTCCTCCAGTTCCAGCGGTTTACGCTGATCCGCATTCAGGTTGATCACACTCTCGACCTTTCCGTCTATGCCGTCCGTCGCCCTGTCTCCGGTGGCCACGACCGTGGGAGCATGAAGAAATTGGGAAGGGTTCCGCGAAATCTCCTGCAATTTTGCATAATCGATTCCGTAGACAACACGTTGCTCCTGTAAAAGACTGAGCAATTGATCCAACGTGCAAACGGACGCATCGTCCGCATGGTCAATATGCAAAAACGCATGAAGCTTATCATCGGAAACCGTGATACGGACTTGAGGCTGAGTCGGCAAACTTCGTTCTTCTTGCATAACAAGTTCCACCTCTTTGTACTCTTCAGCACCCAGGACACCGCCAACATGAGGACCGGGGAAAAACTGCCGCACCCCTTAAAAACCCGGAAAAGCGGATCAACAACGGCGCTGCTCCTCCGGTTCGACAGGGGGCTGAAGTTTCGACGAGAGACCTGCCTTAGCGCAGAAGAGTCTGACTTGGAAACGCCAGCCTTATGTATCCTGGAAAAGCTGAACTTTAAATCTTCCCAGAGAACCTCTCAGACGCAATATCGCCTTGGAATGCAACTGGGATATCCTTGAGGGGGACAAGTTCATGACTTCGGCGATTTCGCTCAACGTCAAATCCTCGTAATAGAAGAGGGAGATGACGGTTCTTTCTTTTTCAGTAAGCCGTTCAATCGCTTTGGCCAACATTTCCTTAACAAAGAATTCATTTACTTTATATTCGGGGTTTTTTGCTTTTTCGTCAATGAGAACAGACATTCGCGTCTCGTTTTCCTCGTCCCGGATCGGGTCGTCGATGGAGCAGACCGTAGCGACGGCGACCTCTTGCAGCATTCGTTGAAATTCCCTTTCGCTGATGTTCAGGTATGAACTGATTTCCGCATCACTTACGGTGCGCAAATATTTTTGCTCAAGCACCTGATAAGCCTCTTCGATTTTTTTCGCTTTTTCCCTTATGGAACGCGGAACCCAGTCCCCCTGCCTCAGGCCGTCGATGATCGCTCCGCGAATCCGCCACGAAGCGTAGGTTTCAAACTGCAGTCCGCGACGGTGATCGAATTTTTCAATCGCATCAATCAATCCCATTATACCATAACTGATCAGATCGTCTTTCGAAACATTTTTCGGCAAACCGACGGCTAACCGGTTTGCAACATATTCGACCAGGTTCGTATACTTTTCGATTAACGCTTGCTTCGCGGATAATTGGCCTTCCTCTTTCCAGCGGATCCAATCGGCTTCATGGGAAACCTGAGATTGTTCGTGCTCGATCATGCGGTCGTTCACCTTCCTTCTTCCTCTGACATGCGGCGCACAGCCTTGGCGATCTGTTCAGGTCCGACCTTATTGGCTGAGACGAACCGCGGCGGATTCATCGGTGAAAATGTGGATTCATCTTCCTTATTACCGTCTGCAGGTTTCTTCAGCATTTCGCGTATTGAATCCGTTTCATCCGGTGTGCTGATGTCAACATTTGCCCCCTTGTACAATTCCTCATCAGACTCCGGGACTTGTCGTTCCGTTTCATCCGTTTGTTTCAGTCCGGCAACAGTCCCCAATACAAAACGGAGCGCAAACACCAGAATAAATATAATGAAAAAACTGTACAGGCTGCGCAGCAGCGTCGTCGTCAAAAAATTGCCGTCCAATGACAAAACGAATGTGAGCAATCCGCCCAAAAATCCCAAAACCGCGTTCCAGCGCCAGTTTCCGATCATGGCCTATATTTCCTTCACTTTCCGGTGTACGCTGCGGACATACAGAATGCCCGTCCGGCAACATAATTCGATTGTTCGACCATAATTACCACCCGTATCTTCAGCTATTAAAGGAATGGAATGACGTTTCAACTGCTCTTTGCACGACTCGATATTGCGCGGGCCAATGCGCAGCGCCTCACTGGTTGAAAAGGCGAACATCTGGGCCCCGCCCGCAAGTTTGGCTTCAAGATGCGGGCTTGCGCCAAGTTCGCGCATCCGCCTGATCAGTTCGGGGATCGCCGTGTCGGCGTATTTGGCAAGATTGATTGCGCCGTCACGGGATAAAGACGAACTGGGAAGCATGATATGAGCCATTCCCCCGATTTTGTTCTTTGCGTCATATAACGTGACTCCTACGCAAGAACCCAGTCCCACCGTCTTCAAAACACCTTCCCTCGACACATTCAGATCGGCCATTGCGACCTTGACAAGAGTCCGCTCCGTCATCGATCCGGCACTCCTAATGAACGGAAAATCGGCGCGAACGATCCGGGGTCGGGGAGCAGAAAAAAATGGCTTTTTACCTTTTCCAAACCTTCCATAAACGTCGTTTCGATCAACAATGCCCGGTCTCCCAACTGTCCGTATTCCAACAAACCGTAGCTGATGATCGCTCCGGCCATGTCGACGGATAAAGAAGGCACGTTCGGCGTCATGTTCAGGCCTGTGAAATCGGCAAGGGAAGTCAGGTAAGAACCCGCCAAAATATTGCCAATTTCGCACAAGGCGGAACGTTGCAAATCGGAGTATTGCCCGTCTTCCCCCGTCGGCAGTCCGAACAAACTGTCCAGCAATCTGTTCGCCGAATCCGGGGATAAGATAAAGAACAGATTGCCGGTGACGTCGCCGGTAACTCTTAAAAATATGGAGACAACCACTTCCTCCGGCCCGCCGACACTGTCGCACATCTCTTCGATATCGACCAGGGCAACGCGGGGAACCAGCATACCGATCTGCCTGCCCAAAAGCTTGGATAAAGACGTCGCCGCGTGCCCGGAACCGATGTTCCCAATCTCCTTCAGCACATCCCACTGAAGCTCGGCGAATTGTTCGTATGACTCCATACATTACCTCTCAAAGTTTTCCAGCTGGACAATTTCGCTTTTATTCAGCACTTCCGGTAAATTCAGCAATACGAGCAGACGCTGGTCATCCAATTTCACAATGCCTTGCAAATATTTGGCCTGGATCCCCCCCACAACTTCCGGCGGCGCTTCCAGACGCCCGCGGTCAAGATCCATGACGTCGTTGGCGGAATCGACGATCAAACCGACTTCCATATCCTGCACGGAGACAATAATGATTCGCGTATTGTCCGTATACTCTCTCTCGGGCAGCCCGAACCGTCCCCTCAGATCGATGACGGGCACGACCACGCCGCGCAAATTGATGACTCCTTTGACAAACGGCGGCGTTTTCGGTACCCTCGTCAACGGCATCATTCTTTCAATCGTGCGCACCTTGTCTATTTCCACGCCATATTCCTCGTGAGCCAATGTAAATACGATTACTTTCAGTTCCTCTTCCATGCGGCAAGCCTCCTTTGAATATTTCATTGCTTATATGTTTCAACATGGATCAACGCACGGTTATCTGATCAGGGCATTGGTGTCGATGATGAGGGCCACGTGCCCGTCTCCCAATATCGTCGCGCCGGATACGGCAAACAGCCGGGTTAAATATTTGCCGAGCGATTTCAGGACGATTTCCTGCTGCCCGATGAAACCGTCGACTTCCAATGCGGCGGTCTTGTCTCCTTTGCGGACGACGACAATTTCAGCTTCCGTGGACACGGCCCATCCGTCATCCGGAACTTCGAGCAGTTTTCTCAGCGGGATCAAGGGAATGACGCTATTGCGGTAATCGAGCATCGGGATGCCGTGCACCTCGCGGATTGCGGTACGGGGTACGGACAACGTCTCGACGATCGAAGACAGCGGTATCGCATATTTTTCTTGCCCCAGCCGAATCAGCAACGCCGAAATGATGGAAAGCGTGAGCGGCAATTGTACGGAAAATCTCGTCCCTTTCCCGGGAGTGGAGTGCACTTCCACCTGGCCTCCCAGGGAATTGATTTTTGTCTTGACGACATCCAGGCCAACCCCGCGCCCCGACAAATCCGAAACTTTCTCCGCCGTGCTAAATCCCGATTGGAACAGCAGCTGGTAAACGTCCTGATCGCTCATGCGCTCAGCCTGTTCGGAAGAAACGAGGCCGTTTTTCATCGCCTTTTTCAATACGGCCTCCCGATTGATACCGCGTCCGTCATCCTCGATTTCAATAAACACGTGGTTGCCGCTGTGAAACGCGCGCAAATGGATCGTTCCGCTCTCCTGTTTTCCCGCGGCCAGGCGCTCGCTCACCGGCTCGAGGCCGTGATCTGCGGCATTGCGCAGAAGATGGACGAGAGGATCGCCGATCTCGTCGATGACGGTCCGGTCCAGTTCCGTTTCGGCGCCGGAAATGACCAGATGAATCTTTTTGTCCAGTTGTTTGGCGATATCCCGGATCATGCGGGGAAAACGGTTGAAGACCGTTTCAATCGGCACCATTCTCAGCTTCATCACGATGTTTTGCAAGTCGCCGCTGACACGCGCCAAATGCTCCACCGTTTCCGTCAAGTCGCTGCGGTCCACTTCACTGGCCAATTGTTCCAGCCGTACGCGGTCAATCAACAGTTCGCTGAACAAATTCATTAACGTATCCAGCCGATCGATATCGACACGAATGGTGCGGGCAGCGACGGAACCGCCTGAAGCTTGCGCCGGTTTGGATGGCCCGGACGTCCCGGGAGTGCCGGCAGGCTGCGGGCTTTTCTTTTCTTCCGGATCCGGCTTCACGCTTTGTCCCGTCCCGCTGTCATTCCGGTTTTGCAATGCGGCGCGGTCCAACTCCTTAACGGTGACCGACTCGATTTCCGACACGCTTGCGACCGCCTTCTCGACCGCCTCCCGCTCCATGGCGGATATGTAAAACAAGGTGAAGGATTTATCGAACTTTTCCTGTTCGATTTCTTCCACCGAAGGGTTCGCTTTCACAATTTCGCCCTGACGTTCCAGCTGGTCGAATACCATATAGGCCCGGGCCGCCTTGAGGACGCAATCGTCACGAACGGAAACGCGGATATGGAACGCATGGCTGCCTGATTCGAGCGCGTGCAACAAAATCGATAATTGATATTCATCCAGCACGTCCGATTGTTCCGCCGCAGAAGTCTCCGTAGCCGCCGCCGTTTCGGATGCCGGCAAATATTTTCCGGAAACAATAGAGGAAAGCGACTCGACAATGTCGGTTACGTCAGCTTTTCCGGTCCCCCCTTGCGCGATGTCTTCCACCATGGACTCGAGCGCATCGAGACTGCGGAATAAACAATCGAAAATGTACGAATTCATTTCCAAATTGGAATTGCGCACCAGGTCAAGCACATTTTCCATTTTGTGTGTCAGTTGCGCCAGATCCTCAAAGCCCATTGTGGCCGACATTCCCTTTAGCGTATGAGCCGACCGGAAAATGTTCTGGACGATACTCAGGTCTTGCGGACTGTTTTCCAAATTGAGCAAATTGTCATTCATCGTTTGCAAGTGTTCTTTCGATTCATCGATGAACACCGGCAAATATTGGTTGATTTCCATTCCTTACACCTCCGCCTTTTTTTTTCGCAACCATGGCGCGGCAGTCCGTCCATTGCGCAAAACAACGGTTTTGCGCAATGAATCGACAGTCTCGGCCCGATCCGTTACCTTCCGTCCCCGACCGCCTCAATCAGCTTGCCGGCAATTTGTTCCAGCGGCAAAATATTCGTCGCAGCCCCAAGTTCGACGGCGGCACGGGGCATCCCGTAAACAACGCAGCTTTCTTCGGATTCGGCGATCGTCGTAACCGCCCCGGCCTTGCGCAGGGCGAACATGCCTTGCGCGCCGTCGCTGCCCATCCCGGTCATCAGCACAATATGCCGCTTCAGTTCGTGAAACGCCAGCAGCGAGTCAAACAACACATCTACCGAAGGTCTGTGTCCGTTTTTCGGCGCCTCGCGGGAAAGCCGGATCCGGTAACGGTTCCCTTCCAAACGGGACATCCTCATATGCCATCCCCCGGGGGCAATATAGGCTGTTCCGCTTAAAACCGGCTGGCCGTCCTCCGCCTCAACGACCCGGATCTGCGAGGCGGAATGCAGTCTTTGCGCCAACGACTTCGTGAAATTGGGCGGCATATGCTGGACGATCAGGATCGGGGCGGGAAATGAGCCCGGAAGCCGGGACAAGACCTGTTGAAGAGCCCGCGGCCCCCCGGTAGACGTACCGATGGCCACCAATGAGCCGAACGTCGCCGATGTTTTTCCCGTTTTGCTCATGATCCCGTTTTGCGCCGGCGTTGCCGGAGGGGGTGGAGGCAAAATGAACGGACGGCGGTACAACCGGTTCCACTTGTCTTTCGCTTGCACGGCCGCTTCCATTTTCTCATGCAGCAAGCTTTTCACTTTGTACAAATCAAAAGAGATCGATCCCGAAGGCTTTTGCACAAAATCGAACGCGCCGAGTTCCAGGGCGCGGATCGTTTCATGCGCTCCTTCTCCGGTTAAACTGCTAAGCATGATGACGGGGACGGGATAGCTTTGCATGATTTGCCGTAAGGCTTCCAGACCGTTCATCTCCGGCATCTCGACGTCCATCGTCACGAGATCCGGCTTCAGCAGCAACGTTTTCTCCACCGCTTCTTTTCCGTTTTTGGCCGTGTCCGCCACCTGAAAATTCCGATTTTCGGCAATTAAGTCCGATATTATGCGCCTCATAAAGATGGAATCGTCCACAACTAAAACACGGTACGGCATCGTTTTCCTCACCCCCCGCTTGCGGTGTCGTTCGTCATCCTTCAACGGTTGCCCGCCGCCGCTCTATTTCATGAGCCGGATCAATCTGTGCAGAAAATTCGTGATACCGCCCTTTTCACCGGCCCCGCCCAGCTTGTCCCCCGTAAGAAAATGGCCGGTCAATTGCTGTATCGCGCGTGCGGCAGGACAATTCGGGTATGCAAACACAAACGGCACCTGTTGCTTGACTGCCTTTTGCACGTGCGCGTCATCCGGAATAAAACCAAGAGTCTGGACGTCCAAATCGAGAAATTGTTTGGCCACCAGAACGATTTTATTGGCTGTGAATACCCCTTCCCGCATATTGGCCGTGCGGTTGACCACCAGTTTGAACTGAACGCGGTGGCCGAGGGAATGGACCATTTTGATCATCGCATACGCGTCGGTAATCGCCGTCGGTTCCGGGGTTGTCACAATGATCGCTTCTTGGGCGGAAACGATAAACTGCAAGGTCTCTTTCGACAATCCGGCGCCGGTGTCAAACAAAATGAAGTCGAAACGGCCGTTCATCGCTTCCACTTGTTCGATAAAATATTGCAATTGTTCCTCGGACAACTGCAGCAAATCATGAAAACCGGACCCGCCGGCAATAAACTCGACATCCCGGTATCCTTTCTGGACAATTTCCCATATCGTTTTCTCCCGTTTCAGAAGATGATACAAGTTATATTTCGGAGTCATCCCCATCAGCACGTCAATGTTTGCCAGACCGATATCCGCATCGAAAACAAGAACCTTATATCCCAAATTTTTCAGGGAAATGGCAAAATTAAGCGTAAAATTCGACTTTCCCACTCCCCCCTTGCCGCTTGTGACCGTAATGACCCGCGTATTCCGGACTTGGGAATCGCGAAGCTGATGGACGAGGTTCCTCAAGCTTTCCGCCTGATCAAACATCGCCGCCATCTCCCAAAATCCAATCAACGATTTGTGCGTTGCTGGCTACTTCGATGTCATCGGGAACGTTTTGGCCGTTCGCTATGTAGGAGAGCTCCAGCGGAAATTCGTCGAGCAAATTAATGATCGTTCCGTAAGAGTCCGTTTCGTCGCTTTTGGTGAACAACACTTTGTTTAATGAAAATTTCAGAAAGTTTTCGGTAACTGCCTTCATATCCTTGTATTTCATTGTCAGACTGAGGACGAGAAACGTTTGGCTGACTCCTGCGAAGGCAAGAAAAGCGTTCAGCTCGGAGACATACAGTTCATTGCGAAAGTTCCGTCCGGCCGTGTCCATGAAAATAATGTCGCAATCGGACAACCGCTGATAAGCTTTCAACAAATCGTGGGGCGAAAATACCACTTCCAGCGGAACGCCGAGAATCGTGGCATACGTCCGCAACTGGTCGACCGCAGCGATGCGGTACGTGTCGGAGGTGATCATACCGACCTTGCGTTTGAACTTCAGCATCTGTTCTGCCGCCAGTTTGGCAATCGTTGTTGTCTTCCCGACACCCGTCGGCCCGACAAATTGGGCCACTTTCGTCTCCGGAGAAATCGTCCTGCCTTCCTCCTGTTTTAAAATAAGCAGCAATTTGCGCCGTAACGCGGCGGCGGCATCTTCATAAGTCCATTCGCCATCGGGTTTTTCCGCAGCGACTTCTTCCACGATCCGCCTGGCGAGCGCGGGGGTTACTTCCTGCGCGAGCAACCGTTGTTCCAATCGCTCAAGCGGTGCGGGAAATCCGCCGCTGTGACGGGACAACTTTTGCACCATCTCTTTCATTTTCCGGATTTCATACAACAGCACGTCATCGTCCGTCCTCACCGCCGTGATCCGCGGTTTCGGAGCGGCCACCGGAGGGACGGCCGCCTGTCCGTCCTGCTGCATCACCGTTGCCGCCTGGAACGGGCGCGCACCGGCCGCTCCCGACGGATGATTTGCGCCGGATAATGCCGTTTCTTGCACGGGAAGCTGGAAATGCGGCGTCGGTGAACCCCCTGGCGACGTATCCGTGGCGGCAATCACTTCAATTTTTTTTCTGCCGAAAATGCCGAGGAAACCGCCCGAACGGATTTCTTTCGTATTCAGAATGACGGCATCCTTGCCCAGATCATTGCGGATTTGTTGCAGCGCGTCCGGCATGGAATTTACCACATAACGCTTCACCCTCATAAATTGACAACTCCCATGCTCTGAATTTCAATATTCGGTTCCAGTTCGCTGTAGGAAAGAACGGGAACGTCTTGCATCGTGCGCTCCAGCAATTGCCGCAGGTACATGCGGATCGCGGGCGAAGCAAGAATGATGGGTTGCTGTCCCGCCTGAACCAGCTTGCTTAGTTGTTCGTTCAGCTTTTGGTATATAGCCTGTGAAGAAGCGGGGTCGAGCGCCAAATAACTTCCCTGTTCGGTTTGCTGAACGGAGTCGGCGATTTTTTTTTCCAGACTCGGGCCGATCGTCACGACTTTGAGCGCTTCCCCCGGCACGGCATACTGCTGCGTAATTTGTCTGGACAACGCTTGTCTTACATATTCCGTCAAAATGTCGGGATCTTTTGTGTACGTTCCGTAATCGGCGAGGGTTTCCAATATCGTAACGAGGTCGCGAATCGATATTTTCTCGCGCAGCAGTTTCACCAATACTTTCTGCACATCCCCGATGGACAAGATGTTCGGAATCAGTTCTTCGACAAGCGCCGGATTCGTTTCCTTGACGTTATCGATCAGCATCTTCGTCTCCTGGCGGCCCAGCAGCTCGTAGCTATGTTTTTTGATCACTTCGGTCAAATGCGTAGCCACCACGGACGGAGGATCGACTACCGTATAGCCGGCCAGTTCCGCCCGTTCCTTCATTTCCTCGTCGATCCACAAGGCCGGCAAGCCGAATGCCGGCTCGGTCGTGGCGATTCCGCTCACTGAACTGTCTTCGTATCCGGGGCTCATCGCCAAGTAATGATTCAGGAGCAATTCCCCGCCGGCCACCTTGTTTCCCTTGATTTTGATAATATATTCATTCGGTTTCAACTGGATATTATCGCGAATGCGAATGACCGGCACCACGATCCCCAACTCCAAAGCGCACTGCCTGCGGATCAAAATGATACGGTCCAGCAAATCCCCGCCCTGTTGCGCATCCGCAAGCGGGATGAGTCCGTAGCCGAACTCAAATTCGATCGGGTCGACATTCAGCAAACTGACCACGCTTTCCGGACTGCGGACTTCCTCGATCTGCTGCTCTTCTTCGGATTTTTCTTCTTCCACTTGTTTGCGTTCCAAATTTTTTTGCATTTTCCAAGCTCCTACGGCAAGCAAAGCGGCGATCGGAACGGTGGTGATCAGATGAATCGGCGTAAACAGCCCGAGCACGAGAATCGTCGCCGCCACAATATACAGCATTTTCGGGTAAGAAAAGATTTGCGACGTAATATCATGGGACAAGTTCCCTTCGGAAGAGGCCCGGGTCACGATGATGCCCGCCGCTGTCGAGATGAGCAACGCCGGTATTTGACTCACGAGACCGTCGCCGATCGTGAGGATGGAATATCTGGTCGCCGCCTCGGAGAATGACATGTCCTTCATCGTTACCCCGATAATCAGTCCGCCGATCAAATTGATGATCACGATGATGATTCCGGCGATGGCGTCACCTTTGACAAATTTGCTCGCGCCGTCCATCGCGCCGTAAAAATCGGCTTCTTTCTCGATCTTCTGGCGCCGTTCCCTGGCTTGTTGTTCATTGATGAGCCCCGAATTCAGATCGGCATCGATGCTCATCTGTTTGCCCGGCATCGCATCCAAGGTGAAGCGGGCCGCCACTTCGGCGACTCTTTCGGAACCTTTCGTTATCACAATGAACTGCACCAAAACCAGAATGAGAAACACGATAAATCCGACGACAACATTGCCTTGGGCGACGAACGAACCGAATGTGGCGACCACATTGCCGGCTTCTCCTTCAGCGAGGATGTTTCGCGTGGTGGATACGTTCAACGCGAGACGGAACAAGGTCGTAATTAAAAGAAGAGACGGGAAAATAGAGAACTGCAGCGCATCCCGCGTATTCATCCCGACCAGAATAATCGTCAGTGCCGCCGAAATGTTGATGATCAAAAGCACGTCAAGAAGCCATAAGGGGACCGGTACGACCATCATCAAAACGATGCCGATAATTCCTACCAAAACGATCAAATCTTTGATTTTCACGTCAGGTCCTAATCCCCCTTTCCTCACGAGATTTTGCCTTTCAATTTATACACGTAAGCCAACACTTCGGCGACGGCCTGAAACAATTGCGCGGGAATCGTTTCACCGATCTCCGTTTCGGCGTACAAGGCCCGCGCCAACGGTTTGTTTTCCATGATGACCACTCCGTGCTGCCGGGCCACTTCTTTGATTTTCAGGGCGAGGTAGTCGGCCCCTTTCGCCACCACTTGCGGCGCTTCCATTTGCTTGGCATCGTATTTCAACGCGACGGCGTAATGCGTCGGGTTCGTAATCACGACATCCGCTTTCGGCACTTCCTGCATCATCCGCTGCATGGCCATGCGTCGTTGTTTCTCGCGGATCTTCCCTTTGATCAGGGGATCGCCTTCCGTCTTTTTGTACTCGTCTTTTACTTCCTGCTTGGACATCCGCAAATTTTTCTCGTAGTCAAACCGCTGGTACATATAATCGAAGATTGCCAGCACGACCAGAATCAGACCGATCTGAATGCCGAGCGACACCGTAATTTTTGCCGTGTACACGAAAATATGTTCCAACGGAAGATGGGCCAGAGCCAGTATGCGTTCCTTTTCATGGTAAAGTGTGCTTCCCACGGCAAAAGAAACGATGATCAGCTTGACGGAGGATTTCAAAAAATCGACAAGCGCGCGCATGGAAAAAATGCGCTTGGCCCCTTCAATCGGATTTAACTTGCTCAGCTTCATTTTCAAAGGATCGCCGGTAAGAAGGAAACCGATCTGCAAATAATTTCCCAGGAATGCGATGACAAGCACGACGATCAGCAACGGAGCGAGCATGATCAGCCCCTCCAAAGCAAGCCGCGAAAACATGGAGACGATGTTTTCAATGGACAAATCCCACAGCATGTAATATTCAAAAGTGGCTGTAAACAGCGCCAGCAGCTTGTCTTTCATGAAGCCGCCGAACAAAAACAGACACAGGAAAGCGGCGAACAGGACAAATGCCCCCGGCAGTTCCATACTTTTGGCCACTTGCCCTTTTTTCCTGGCTTCCTGCCGTTTTTTCGGCGTCGCCGGTTCCGTTTTTTCCTGGGCAAACAGTTGCAGGTCCAGTTTCAGCGCGTATCGTGCCAAGGCGAAAGGCCTCCTCAAAGTTTTTCCTGTGGAAAAACCTTAACGGTTCACCGCATTTACGACAACAATTGCAACAGTTCACGCATCGATTCGAACATTCGGGCGAACAACCCGCGAAACAGATCAGCAAAACTCGGAACGAGAAACAATAGCAAGATGAATCCAAGCAAAATTTTGAACGGGAAACCGACGACGAAAATGTTGAACTGAGGAGCCGTCCTTGCCAAAATCCCCAAGCCGACGTCCGCCAAAAAAAGGGATACGACCAGCGGGGCGGCCAACTGAAAAGCGAGCATAAACATTTCACCAAACGACTTCAGCAGAAATTGGCTGATCTCCCCGGAATAGATTTTGGCGAACCATTCATGGTCGAGCGGCACCCATTGGTAACTGCCCATAATGCCCTGAAGCAGCAAATGATGCCCGTTGAAAGACAGAAACAGTAAAATGGCGAGCATAAATTTAAAATTTCCGATCAGCGGGCTGGACACCCCGGTCAACGGATCGACCATATTGGCCATGCCGAAACCGATTTGCAAGTCTGTAAAAGACCCGGCCACCTGCACGGCCGTAAAAAACATGTAGGCCAAAAAACCGAGCAGAAGCCCGACCAGCACTTCCCGGATGACGGCCAGAAAATACAAGGCGTCAATTTCGATCACAGTCCCCGTGCCGACCGTCAAAAAGGTGATCAGACTGACGAAAAAAGCCAGGCCGATCCGGAACGGAACCGGCACATTGTGCGTGGAAAAGACCGGCGCCGTGACAAAAAAACAAGTGATCCGGCATAGAACAAGCAAAAATCCCGGAATGAACTGCAACCATATCTCCATGTCCCGCCACTTCCCAAGTATAACGCTCCGTTTGAAAAAACTTCGAAAAAGCGAAGAAAAACGCCGAAGCTAACCGATATATTGATGGAGATTACTCATCAATTGAAACGTAAAATCGACCAGAGTCGACAATATCCACGGCCCGAAAAACAGGACGGCCAACAATACCGCCACGATTTTGGGCACAAAGGCAAGCGTCTGTTCCTGAATTTGGGTCGTTGCCTGAAAGATGCTGATAACAAGCCCGACGACCAGGGCAACGATCAACATCGGCGCGCTTGCCAAGAGAATGGCATAAACGGATTCGCTGGCAATTCGAATGACAAAGTCTGCACTCATTACGGATTCTCCCAATCGCAATTAATGGATTGCGGCATGTCTCGTCAATATACTTGCTGGAAACTGAGCAATAGCGATTTGACAACCAAATACCATCCGTCCACAAGAATGAACAATAATATTTTAAACGGCAAAGAGATCATCACCGGAGGCAACATCATCATGCCCATCGCCATAAGCGTACTGGATACGATCATATCAATGACGAGAAACGGGACAAAGATCATAAAACCCATTTGAAACGCGGTGCGAAGCTCGCTGATTGCGAACGCCGGGATGAGCGCGGTCAACGGAATGTCATCAATTCCGCTCGGTTTTTCGGCGTTGGAATAATCCAGAAACAACTTCAAATCGTTTTCTCTCGTATGGGCGGCCATAAATCTTTTTATCGGCACCGCCGCTTTCTGCAGGGCTTCCGTCTGGTCAATTTCACCGCTTAAATAAGGTTGCAACGCCACGCGGTTGATTTCCCCGAACGTAGGCGCCATGACAAACAGCGTAAGGAACAGGGCCAGACCGATGATTACCTGGTTTGGCGGCATTTGCTGCGTCGCCAGGGAAGTGCGGACGAAGCCGAGAACGATGACAATTCGCGTGAAGCTGGTCATCATGACGAGGATCGACGGCGCCAGGCTGAGAATGGTAATCAGCAGGATGATCGTTAACGTATTTGCAGTGCCTTCGGTCCCTTCGGAGGTTCCGATTTCGATGTTGATTCCCGGGATCGGATCGGCGGCATGGGACCATCCGCCGGGAATGAAAAAAGAGAACGCCAAAATGAAAGTAAAGGCAACAAGATGTCTCGTCTTCATGATCCGTTCGACCGTTCTTTCGTATGTTCTTCCGCGAGAAGAATCTCGACCATTTGCTTGCGATCCGTCACGTTTTTCATTTTTTGCCGGAATATTTGCTGAAACGTTGCGGCTTGTTCCGGTTCCGTTTCTGCGGCCTCCCTTTTGCCGGCCCCCTTGCCCGTTAACCGGCGGATCCAATCCGTAAAGGAGCGGGAAGCGTGATGGGACGGCATCCCTTCTTTGATGAAGGCTATTTCGTCGGCATCGGCAATTTTGTCGAGAAGCTGCACATCATCCCCGACACCGATCACATAAAGACTGCGGCCCACCTCAATGATCTGCAGCGATTTGTTGGGGCCTAACGCGACACCGCCCAACGTGCGGGCCGGACCTGAAAACGACACATTTTTTTTTGAGTTTAAAATCTTCATTAATACAAAGAAAATTCCGATAATAAAAATAAGAGCGAATAATACTTGTCCCATCATGGCGAACGAATCGAACGAAGGTTCCGTCCGCAACGGTTCGACCAATCCTCCCGTATTCGCCATGTTCCCGGACGTTTCCGAAGGTATCGCATCGTTTGCCATGGCCTTCCGGCCAAAAGCCAAAAACAGAAAGGCAGAATAACCGTAGAAGCACGCTATTCTGAATGAACCTCTCCAATTCTTCATACCTTTCCGGCATAAGTTTGAAATCACTGGTTATCCCACCGTTTTCTTGATCGCTTCCAGGACCCGGTCCGCCTGAAACGGTTTAACGATAAAATCTTTGGCTCCCGCCTGAATGGCATCAATGACCATCGCTTGCTGCCCCATCGCGGAACACATGATGACTTTGGCGTTCGGATCGATCTTCCTGATTTCTTTCAGAGCCTGGATCCCGTCCATTTCGGGCATCGTAATGTCCATGGTCACCAAGTCCGGCCTCAATTCCTTGAATTTTTCGATGGCCTGCACGCCGTCGCTGGCTTCTCCCGCAATTTCGTAACCGTTTTTTACCAGAATATCGCGGATCATCATTCTCATAAACGCTGCGTCATCCACAATTAAAATTCGGCTAGCCATGAATCACTCAATCCTCCCACTGAGATATAAGTAAAAGTTGGTCTATTCTATTTTTTGAATTCGGTCCCAATGATTCACGATATCCGTCACGCGAACTCCAAAATTTTCGTCAATCACGACAACTTCGCCTTTGGCAATAAACTTGTTGTTGATCAAAATGTCCACAGGCTCACCCGCCAGTTTGTCGAGCTCGATGATCGAACCTTGCGACAATTCCAGAATTTCTTTGATCTTTTTATGTGTTCTTCCGAGTTCTACCGTCACTTTCAACGGGATATCAAGCAGCAAATTCAGGTTCGTTTCATCAACCGGCAAACCGCTTGGCCGTTCCTGAAAATCCGTAAACTGAACAGGCTGGACATTTATGTTGCGATTATGTATTGTTCCCTGGGGCCCCTGCATTCCGTAAGCCGTCTGATTGCCGGTATATGCCGGTGGGATTTGGCGGCTTTCAGGCTGCGGCGCCGCATTTGCAGCGGGCTGTTGGGGCTGTTGATGCGGATGGGAAGCGCCCGCAACAGAAGTCGGCGGTGTAGTCGCTTCCGGCACGGATTGCGGCGAATCATGCGTCACCGCTTTGGTTTCCGCCGGCTCCTGCCCGCCGATCAACGTGGCGACCATCTCTTTGGCAAACGCGACCGGCAACAATTGCATGATGGTGGAATCGATCAGATCTTCGATCATCAGACGGAACGACACCTTGATAAAAACGTCTTCCGGCGGCAGGCTGCTTTCGTTCGCCTCGCTGTTTGTAAAATCCAATATATCGATACCGGGCGGGGATATGTTTACAAAACGGTTAAAAATCGTGGACATGGACGTCGCGGATGAACCCATCATTTGGTTCATCGCTTCCTGAACGGCGCTAATGTGCAAGTCGTTCAGTTCTTCCGTCGTGACCTGACCGCTCCCCCCCATCATCAGATCGGCAATGACTTGCGCGTCCTGCGTTTTTATCACCAGCAAGTTAATCCCGTTAAAACCTTCCACGTATTTCACATGGACGGCGACATGCGGTTTCGGGAATTCCGCGGCCAACTCCGACTTGGCAATGACCGATACCTTCGGAGTGGTAATTTCAACTTTCTTTCCCAATAAAGTGGACAAGACCGTCGCCGCGCTGCCGAATGTAATGTTGCCGATTTCGCCCAACGCATCCTGTTCAAGCGGCGATAAATATTGGTCCACCTGGTCTGACTGCGGTGAACCGGACGGTGACCCCGAAACGCCGGTAAGATCGCCCGATTGCCGCAACAGCGCATCAATTTCTTCCTGGGACAAATAGTCCTTGTTATTCGTCATCTTCTTCCACCCCTTCGCTGACAAACTCCACGATTTGCACCGCGTTTTTTCCCCGAATCGTTCCGGGTCTGCCCAGAAACTTCAATTTTTCGCCCACTCTGATTTTGATGGGTTCCTCCGATGATTGCTGCAATGCGATGACATCCCCCACAGCCAAATTCAAAAACTCCTGTACGGTGATCGAGGATGTTCCCAGTTCGGCAATAATCGGCAAATTCGCTCTTTCCAATCTGGTGTGCAGCGCCTGAACTTCTTCAGGGGCCCGCGTTTTTTTCTGGGAAACGAACCAATGGTGCACGGAAAGCCGCGGCATGACCGGTTCGATGACCACATGCGGTATGCACAGGTTGATCATTCCCGTCGTCTCGCCGATCTTCGTGCTCATGGATACCAAAGCGATCGTTTCGTTAGGGGAAACGATTTGCATAAACTGCGGGTTCGTTTCCAACGCTTCCAAGCGCGGATGGATTTCCATCACCGTTTTCCATGCTTCCTGCAGGCTCTCGAAAGCTCTGCTGAAAATGCGCTCCATGACAATCGTCTCAATTTCCGTCAAGTTGTTGATCTTGCTCGGAGTTTCGCCGAGTCCGCCAAGGAGCCTGTCAAGCATCGCAAACGCGATATTGGGGTGCACTTCCAGAACCATTCTTCCTTCCAACGGTTTGGCTTCGAAAATGTTCAATATCGTCATTTTCGGAATCGAACGGATGAACTCGTCGTAAGGAAGCTGTTCGACGCCGACGACGTTAATTTGCACAAAAGTTCTCAGCTGCGCGGAAAAATACGTCGTCAGGTATCTGGCAAAATTTTCGTGAATTCTGGTTAAGCTGCGGATATGGTCCTTGGAAAAACGTACCGCCCTTTTGAACTCGTATGAACGGATTTTTTTCTGCGTTTCTTCTTTTTTTAACTGTTCCGCATCCATCTCCCCCGATGACAGAGCGGCAAGCAAAGCGTCTATTTCGTGCTGGGACAGAACATCGACCATGAGTAGCACCCCCTTAAGGCAAAAATGCTTATGCTTGCACGAAAAACGGAACAGAACGAAACGGGTTACTGGAGCACGATCTCCGTAATGTAAATGTGCTTCAATTTCCCTAGCGACAAGATTTCGCTATTAATTTTATTGATCAAAACAGCGATCAAATTATCCTGCCCTTTGCTGCCCTGCACCTGCTCCGGCTCCAAATCGGCCAATATCCGGTTGATAAGATCCTTGACTTTAAAATCGAGTTTTTCAAATTCTTCCTTCGTTTTTTTATCTTCGAGTTCAAAAGCAAAGTTGATTTTAATATAATTGTCCGTGCCGGCCAAATTGGTCACGATGCCGTCCATAACGACGGTGTTTTCTTTTATTAGCGACGCCGACAGTTGCTTGGGTCCGGTCTCGTTGGCCGTCTGACTGGAGTTGTGATTCATAAAATAATAGAGTACAAACGCGGCGGTAAGTATCATCGTTATGGCGATGAGAATGGCAATGAAAAAAATGAACACTCTGCTTTTTAACACCTAGGTTCCCTCCGATTTCGTACTCTTTACTGCAGCTTGGACCAGACCTATGTTCTGCATGTAATCCCGCACTTTCGCCACCACATCGTCCGCTTTCTCCAACACGGTATATCTTTTCCCGGTGGTCAACGTGATGATCGTATCCGGAGTTTCCTCAATACTTTCGATCAATAAGGCATTAAGAACGATCGTCTTACCGTTTAATCGTGTAAGAGAGATCATGTTGTCCCCCCTCTGCGAATGCCCGCAGGCGATACGGGTAAGGGGAGGGGCGTGCCTCCCCTCTTAATGGAATGAATCACTGCCGGAATGAATGACTACCGTTTCAAATTCACAACTTCCTGCAAAATTTCATCGGAAGTCGTTATAATCCGGGAATTGGCCTGGAACCCTCTTTGGGCAACGATCATTTCCGTAAATTCGGCGGTGAGATCGACGTTGGACATCTCAAGTTCTCCGGAAATAATCGCGCCTGTTCCCGCATCCGGATCGTTGGCCTCGGAAATTACGGGCTCACCGGCCTCAAAATCATGGGCGTTCGGCGTCACGATGTATAAATTGCCGCCTATCTTTTGCAATCCCTCCGGATTGTTCACGCGGACAAGTCCGATCGCCAGACCGGTCTCAATCAAGTTTCCGTCCGCATCTCTCCCCACGATTTCGCCGTTTTTACTAATCGTGAACGACATAATTTCCGCAGGCAATTCGATCGGCCCCCCATCGACTCCGAGAACGAACATCCCATCCGCATTGACGAGGCGGCGCTGTCCGTCAATCAGGAAATTGCCCGCGCGGGTCAAGTAAAATCCTTCCTCGTCGCCGGGAGACTGAATCGCGAAAAATCCGTCCCCGTTAATGCGCAAATCCGTCACTCTGCCTGTCGTCATCGCGCTCCCCGGCGTATGCACGGTATCGATGGAGGCTACGGACACGCCCAAACCGACTTGCTTGGCATTGATGCCGCCCTGATCCGCGTCAGGAGCGGTTACTCCGGATAACGTCTGGCTCAGTATGTCCTGAAACATGACGCGGCTGCCTTTGAATCCGATCGTATTGACGTTGGCGATATTGTTGCCGATTACGTCCAGCTTGGTCTGAAAGCCGCGCATTCCGGAAACCCCGGAATACAGGGATCTCATCATATGGATTTCCTCCTTCACAGGCTCCGTTTTTGAAAAACAGGCCGCATCCGTCGATCCGCGGCCCTTAAGGCTTCCTCGTCGGGCCAGCCTTTTTGCAAGCCTTGCACCAAACTTTGTAAAGACGTCACGATATGATGACCGCACTGTCAATTTTCGTAAATATGGCGTCTTTCATTGAAGATGCGTCCATCGCCGTGACCACCGTTTTGTTTTTGATATTGACGATCAGCGCCACTCCGTTAATCAGCATGAGCGAATCTTTGGCGCCCTTTTGTTCGGCCCTCTCCATCGCGTTGCGGAGTTTGGCCAGCTCTTCCGCGCCAAGATCAATGCCTCTTTGGGCAAGCCGTTCTTCCGCGTGGTGGCTCAAGCGCACCGCTTCATTCTTAAGAACTTCGGAAAACGCCGCGTTCCGTTCTTCCTTGACGGGCGTTACGGACTTGGATTGAACCGGACGCCCCGCAACATGCAGCGCAGGAGAGAAATGAGGAAACATAGAGACTTTCCCCGTCATGATCCGGCTTCCTCCTCCGGATCTTGCTCCTCCAGGGAGATGCGGATCAACCGGTCCATCTCAATTTCCTTGTCTCCTATGTTGACATAAGTCACGCCGTTCTTGACGGTGACCGCATCGACGATTCCCGACTTCACGATCACTTCCTGAAGCGACTCGTCATACTCTTCCCATGTAACCGTCTTGCCGATCAACGCGGAAGCAAACCCGAGGGATTGCCGCAACAATTTCATCTCCGAAGCGATATTCGTCATCTGCTCCAAGGCGCTGAATTGCGCCATCTGGCCGATAAATTCCTTGTCTTGCATCGGTTGCATGGGATCCTGATTTTGCAGTTGGGTAATCAGCAGCTTCAAAAACGCATCCTTGCCCAGACTGTTCCCATCCTGGTTTGCTCTTTGCGTGTTGGCACTTGAATAGTTCGGCCACACCGGACTGGTGACTGGATAATCCGACATCGGGATCCCCCCCTGAAGAAGGTGCTTTTTGCAGGCATTCGCTCCCGTTACGCAGTGGCGTCAAAAGAATTTCCGTAAATGCCGCTTCCCTGAATTTCCCGAACCTCGCCCCAACCTTGGTTCAAATCGGGTTCAAGCGTGAGATACGTTTCATAGGAGCGGTCGTTGTGCCGCTGCTGCGGATATTGCTGCTGGGATTGTTGTTGCCTGTGATCGTGGAAAAAACCGGATTGCACGCCGCTGTTCTGGCTGACCACCAACTTATCCACCTGGAGTCCCTGCGTCTGCAGCGCTGCCCGCAATTGCGGCAACTGATTTTCCAACAGCTCTTTGCCATGCAACGTTTGCGCCGTGAATTGGGCGGTCAGCAATCCGTTCTCCAGCGTAATCTTGACGTCCACTTGTCCCAAATGTTGGGGTTGCAACGTAATTTTTGCCTCGGAAACTTGGTTGGTCAAGTTGAACTTCAGGCTTTTGAAAATAAACTGGCTCATTTCCTCGGAAAACTGCTGGGCGTTGACGGTCTGATGCAACACCGGAGCGGTATGCCGGACCAGATGTTCCCCCGCGAACACCTCTTTCGGTTGTACCGGGGCGGAGACGAGATGACTCCACTGCTTCGGCTCGGTGTGAACCGTTGCAGATTGTTGCGGTTCTAAAACCGCCGGTTCATCCGCAAGAAAACCGGACGATTTGGCAGCGAGCATTTGCAACAACGGAGCCGGATGTTGCTGCGCGGTTGAGACGTGAGCATGTTTCACCGCCGAGCGGATTTGGGGGTCAACAGACCGGTCCGCGTCTGCGGAAACCGTCACGGTCGTTTTGTCCGCCATCCATCCGCCAAGCTCATGCTTTACCGCCCGGCTTTGTTCGGCAAATGCCGGAACAAACGCTTCTTCCTGAACCGGCAACGCGGCTGAATTCGCATGATGCGAAGACAGGATGTGCCTCAAGTTTTGCGCCAACGCCTGAACGGCCGGATCATCAGGACGTTCTTCCAAAGCTTTGGCGAACAAAGCGAAAATTTCCCTGGCCTTGGCGGATGGAACAAGGATTTGCGGTCCGGCCGCCGTATTTTCAGCGGGTTGACCGGAAGCTGCCGCCGCGGCAAATCCGTTGAGATTCCGGTCCGCCGGCCGGATCTTGGTTTCCCCGGTTACCATACCGGATTGCATCCAAACTGCGGTTTCCTGTTGATTCGGCCGTTGCAACGCCGGTTCGCCTGTCAAACCTGCGGAACGAAGAAAATCCGAAACGGCCGACGGTAGTCCGCCCTGATTCCCTTGTGGCGCCGGATCATTGCCGTTCGCCACGACCGGTTGAAGCAAGGCGGCGGCTTCTTGCAACCACAATTGCAATTTGGGATCATTTAGCAGTCGCTCGAACGCGGCAGAGTCGTTCAGAAAGTGTAAGAACAGTTCGAGCGCGGCATCCGTTTGTTCGGAATCTTCTTTCGGCAAGACGACGGCAAGATCCGGCACCGGAAACATGTCCGCAAGCAACGGCAAACTTCCGGTCCATTCTTCCGCCGACATCCCTTCGCCGGCACTCAGTTTTTTCAACAAAGCCGCAAAGCTTGTCAACAGCGGGCTGTCGCCCGGGAGTCCAGCGAACGTTTCTCCGGCTGCCGCTTGCGGGCTTTTTCCCGAACCGGCACTTATTGTTTGGACGGCATTCTGCGCAACATTGCCGCTTTGCATAACGATATCCATTTTCCTTCACCTCCTTTCCAAGCTTATCAACCCTGATGTTATGGAACCAGCCGGTCCGCAATGGATACGGCGGTTTCTTTGGACACAGCCGCCATGGCCGACAATATGCGCGCCCGCGCCTGGGTGTCCACCGAATTCAGGATCATGATTACCCGGTTGGGATTCTTTTCCGCCATTTCCACCAGCACTCCTGCCGCGCTGTTGGGATCCATGCCGGCGAAAGTCAGCCCCAGTTCTTCCTTCGATAACTGTTGCGGCATCTGCGAAGCCGCACCTTCGCTCAGTTGCAGCCTTTCCTGCAATGCGGCGATTTCCCTGTCTCTCACCGGGACGGCATCTTTCAATAAGATCGAAGCTTGCGCGGCGATTTTCGGATCCATTTTCTCCAATATTTTGATGCGGTCGTCAATATTCATGGCGCCAAGCACAAGAACTCTTTCCTGGGGAGTCAAATTTTCGATGACCGGCGCCGCTTTGCTCGGTTGCATGCCGGCGTATGTCATGGCGAGCTGCCTGATCTGCGACTCGTATTCCTCGCTGCTCTGCGTTTTTTGAGCGAGCTGCTGTTCCAGTTCGGCGATTTTCGACTCCAGATTTTGGATGATCTGATCTTTTTGCCGGTTCAATTCGCCGGCCTGTTGCAATTCCGCCTCCTGCTCGGCAATTTTGGCCTTTAATTGTTCCAGTTCTTCTTCGCTGCCGGTTTGTTCAGCGGACTCGTTGCCTGATTGCACGGATGCGTCCGGCAAATCGTCCTGCTTTGAATCGGGAACGAGCTGATTGACAACCGGAATTTTGTTTGCGATCCCCAACAAACGGTTCATCACGTTATAATCGAAGACCGAAAGCAAAACGCCCAGCAAAACGGTCGTAAACACCAGCGGTATCAAAAACCAGATCAAAAAACGTTCAAATATTCCGTAAGAAGAACTTTCCGTTTCAACATTGGCCATCACGGTCCCCTCCCCTTCGGTCGCTTCCGCCGGCTACGTGAGATGCTTATGGCGAACCGTTGCGATTTCATCGAGCTCGTCTTGTTCTTTTTTGCGCAATAATGCCGTAAATGTTTGATACGCTTTTTCCCGGGCCATATTCCACATCTTTTCCTCAAGCGCTTTGGCCGACAACCGTTTTTGCCTGTCGGTTACCGATTGTCTTGCGGCAAGGACATCTTGCTGCTTCCTGCGTATTTGCCGGTCAATATGGTCGATATATTTTTGCGCGAGCAAAAGTTCGGAAACCGCCATTTTCTTTTCCGTACCGGCGGCAACAAGGTCTTGAACAACCTGTTTTTGATGTTGCAATTCTGTAAGTCTGCTTTCCTCTCTCGCCAATATTCCGAGTTCGTTGGACAACAGCCATTGTTCCTGTTTTTTTTCGTTATTTTTCAGATCGACGATTTTTTGAAAGGAATACTTAAATCGCATCCGCCGCTTCATCTCCTCGCAAATTCGCTGATTAACCTTTCCTGCGCTTCAAAATACGTCACCTTTTCATCCGTCTTTTGCCGCGTATACTCCCATATCGAATGAATATATTCCAAAGAAAGATCAATTTCCGGATTGGAACCTTTCTGGTACGCCCCCAAATTAATCAAATCCTCCGAACTTTTATAAGTGGCTAACAGGCGTTTTAAATTTTCAGCCGCTTCCAGTTGTTCTTCCGGGACAATTTCTTTCATGACACGGCTTACGCTGGACAAGACATCGATCGCAGGGTAGTGGCCTTTATTGGCCAGATGGCGGTCGAGCACGATGTGGCCGTCCAATATGCCTCTTACGGCATCGGCGATCGGTTCGTTCATGTCATCGCCGTCGACAAGCACGGTATAAAAGGCGGTGATCGAACCTTGCGGTCCTGTGCCGGAGCGCTCCAAAAGCTTGGGCAACATGGCGAAGACGGAAGGCGTATACCCGCGGGTTGCCGGCGGTTCTCCGACGGCCAGGCCGACTTCCCGTTGCGCCATGGCGAAGCGGGTTACCGAGTCCATCATCAGCATGACGTCCAGACCGCAATCGCGGAAATATTCGGCAATGCTGGTGGCGATCAACGCGCCTTTAATGCGGATGAGCGCGGGCTGATCGGAGGTGGCCACCACGACAACGGAACGTTCAAGCCCTTCAGGACCCAGATCGCGTTCGATAAAATCCAGCACTTCCCTGCCCCGCTCGCCGATCAACGCAATGACGTTCACATCTGCCGACGTATTGCGGGCGATCATGCCCATCAACGTGCTTTTGCCAACGCCAGATCCGGCAAAAATGCCCACCCGCTGTCCCTTGCCGACGGTCAACAGGCCGTCGATGCAACGCACGCCAACGCTGATCGGTTGCGCGATCCGCGGTCTGCGCAACGGATTCATGGGCGCATTGTGCGTGGAATAGCGCGTCATGCGGGCCGGCAACAAACTGCCGTCCATCGGCTGGCCCAGCCCGTCCAAAATTTTGCCGAGCAATTCCCGCCCGACAGGGATGGTCAGCGGTTTTCCCGTGCCGACCACATCGCAGCCCGGTCCGATCGCTTCCAGTTCGCCAAGCGGCATGAGCAGCACTTTATTGTTGCGAAAACCTACCACTTCCGCTTTGACGGGACGGTTCGCCTTCAACGGATAGATGTGGCATACGTCACCGACGCTGGCTTCCGGTCCCTCGGATTCTATGGTAAGGCCGATAACCTGGGTCACTTTGCCGTTCACGCGTACCGGATCCAGTTGTTTCAGGCATTCTATATATTTGGCGGATTGAAGCCTGCTACTCATCGCCTGCCCGCTCCCCGCCCTGCGTGGCGATCAGGAGGAACGCCGCCTTAATCTCTTGCAATTGCGTATCGATGCGTCCGTCTACGCTGCCAAACGCCGTGCGGATGACGAATCCGCCTTCCTGAACGTTGGCATCGGGCAAAATTTGCAGCTCTGCCTGGGAATCCAGCACGCTTAACAATTCGTCCCGGGCATTCTGAATAAAAGCGAATTGCCGGGAAGAAACACAGAGGGTAATCGTTCCCTGTTCCCGCCTTTTTGAAAGATATTTCCTGATCACATCCAGCGTCCAATCCTGCGAGACGCTCAGCTCGCGGCCAATGATTTTTTCGGCGATCGCGCAACTGACTTCAACCAGGAAAGGCTCCGCTTCCATAATAATTTGTTCTTTCAGGGAGTGGGCTTGCTTAAGAACCTCTTCCGCTTCGCGAATCATGCCGGCGTATTGTTCCCTCACGCTTTGGTGCGCTTCCTGAAGGCCCGCCCGGTATCCTTCTTCATACCCGGCGTTGCGCGCTTGCGCGGTCAGCGATTCGTCTTGCGATCTTTTTTCGGCCCACCATTGCTCGATCTCGTTGCGCGCCTGTTCCCGAAGCCGTTCCGCCTCTTCCAGGGCACGCTGCAACATCTGTTCCGCCTCGTTCTCGGCATCCCGCAAGATGCGTTCGCCAAGTTTGCGGGCCTCGGAGATGTGCGGATCGGATTCCGTCTTCTCCGTCTCTTTCGCCGCCGGGACGGCGGCGAGCGGCGCGACAGATTCGGGCGTGATCGTCTTCGAGACGTCCAGCGCCACATATTCGCGGAATTTGATGACGTTAGACAATGACATCATCTCCTCCGCCGCGCGCGATAATGATCTCGCCGGCTTCTTCCAGGCGGCGGATTACCGCGACAATGCGCGTCTGCGCTTCTTCGACGTCACGCAACCGCACAGGCCCCATATATTCCATTTCTTCCTTAAACATATCGGCCATACGCTTGGACATATTTTTGAATATCACTTCACGGACTTCCTCGCTCGCAACTTTCAGAGCCAGCTGCAAATCGGTCTGATCGACATCCCGAATGATCCGCTGTATCGAACGGTTGTCAATGTTGACAATATCTTCGAAGACAAACATCCGCTTCTTGATTTCTTCGGCCAGTTCCGGATCCTGGATTTCCAGGGAATCCAGGATGGTGCGTTCCGTCCCACGGTCGACCCCGTTCAAAATTTGCACAATCGCCTCAATCCCGCCCGCCGACGTATAATCCTGGGTAACCGTTGCCGACAATTTTTGTTCCAACACCCGTTCCACCTGGCTGATCACTTCGGGAGAAGTGCTGTCCATCAGCGCGATCCTTCTTGCCACATCGGCCTGTTTGTCTTGCGGGAGCGAAGAAAGGATGATCGATGCCTGTTCCGCTTGCAAATAGGAAAGAATCAAAGCGATCGTCTGCGCGCTTTCGTTTTGAATGAAGTTCAATATTTGCGCCGGATCCGCTTTGCGGGCAAAATCGAACGGCCTTACCTGCAGCGTTGCGGTCAGGCGGTTAATGATATCGATCGCTTTTTCTTCGCCGAGCGCTCTCTCCAGAATTTCTTTGGCATAGGCAATGCCTCCCTGGGAGATATATTCCTGCGCCAAACAGATCTGGTGAAACTCTGTTAACACCGATTCTTTCTCGGCGGCATCGACTTTCCGGACATTGGCGATTTCCAACGTCAATTGCTCGATCTCATCGTCGCGCAAATGTTTAAACACTTGTGCCGATACTTCAGGACCAAGGCTGATGAGCAAAATGGCCGCTTTTTGCCGGCCCGTCAATCCTTGCTGTAACGCTTTTGCCAACAAAGACACCCCTATTCATCAACTAACCAAGTGCGCAACAATTTGACAAACTCTTCCGGTTTTTTCTTGGCCAAAGTTTCCAACTGTTGGCGGACTTGATGATCTCCGGCCAAATTTTCGAAGTCGATGGTCGGCATCTCCATCTTAGCCGGTTCTTGGACGTCTTCGAGCAATTGCCGCGCCCTTCTTCTGCGCACGACAGCATACCATCCTCCAGCCAACAGCGCCAAAGCCAAAGCCCCAATCCCCCCGTACAGCCAGTAGTTGTTCATATTCGGGCTTTCCGCCGCAGCGGTAGAAGCAAACGAGTAGGCGAAAACCGAAACTTTCTTGCCCAGTTCTTCATCAGTCAGAGGTTGTCCGCTGTCCGCCAGCGCCGCTCTGACGATATTGATCAGGATTTGCCTGACCTGTTCTCTGGTTTCCTCGGTCAATGAAGCCGGATCGTCTTTCACAGGGGGTTCGATACCTACGTTGATCGTCAAATCTTTTACAACGTACGGCGCCGCCTGAATTTCATTGGTGATGCGGTTCACCTCATAGTTTACGGTGCGTTGGGTTTCTTCCGAATTGGCCGTTCCGCCGGTCCCGGCCGTTCCGGGATAACCCGGGATGTCTGTCGTTCCCGTGCCGGGAACCCCCCCGTTAACTTCTCCGCCTTCGCTCGTATAAGATTTGGACAGTTCCTGCAGGCTGATTTCAATTCCTCTTTGATTGGCCTCATTTACCGGAGCGACCAGCTGCTCATGCGTTTTCCGCTGATCGAAATTCATCGTGGAGAAGACGCTGACGACCACTTTCTCCGGCCCGAAGATCCGGCTCAACAAGGCGGTAACGCTGCGCTGGATATCGCTGCGGAACTGGTTGTTTATCTGGAACTGCTGGTTGGCTAACGCCGTTGAATTCAGGGAGCCTTCTCCCGCTTTGGAATAATTCAGCGGATTGCCGTATTGGTCGGATATCGTAATGTTTTCCACCGGCAAGTTCGGTAAACTATGTGAAACCAAATGGTAAATGGTGTCAATTTTTTCCTGATCCAATATGTATCCGGGTTTGATTTGCAAAACGACGGAAGCGGATGCTTGTTCCGCGGAATCGTTGCGCAAAAACACGCTTTGCTCCGGCAAATTAATAAGTACTTTTGAACCACTGATGGCATTGTTCGAATTGATTAATTGCTGCAACTCTCCCTGAATGGCTTCCAAATGCTTGACTTTGAATTCGTTGTCCGTCATTCCAAAGCCGCTTGGCTTGAAGGCGCCGTAACCGAGGCTTCCGTTCTGGTTCAACCCTTGCGATTCCACCGCAATTTTTACTTCTGCCACCTGGTTTTGCGGAACTCCGATACTTTTTCCGTCAGCGCTTAATTGGTAAGGGATTTTGGCTCCCTCGAGGTAAGATATGATCGCTGCGGCATCGGATGGCTGTAAATCGGTAAACGCCGTTGCATATTCAGTTTTTGACAGGTTATACGATATCACGCCTGCCGTAAGTATGAATAAAGCGACAGTAGCGATGAAAATGATTTTTTGATTGCGGCTTAATTTGTTCCAATATTGCTTCACGTTATTCCAATATTGGAGTACTGTTTCGTTCACTGTGTCACCTCATCCAACATGGGATAAACCTGCGGGTTTTCCCTTGGAGCTATCGCACTGCCCAAACATAGGAAAAATGAAACGGATCTGCCCTCTACAGTTGCATTCGCATAATTTCCTGGTACGCTTCGATCACTTTGTTGCGCACCTGAACCGTAAATTCCAGGCCCAGCGATGCTTTCTCCGATGCGATCAACAATTGATGCACGTCAGGCAACTCGCCTTTTATAAATTGGTTGTTCAATTGTTCGACCGCCGATTGTTGCGTTTCCAATTTGTTCATGGCTTCGGAAAGGAAATTTCCGAAGTTTTTTGTAACGTCCACAGCGCTTGTGACCGGCCGGGGTGCTGCCGGCTTCGTCCAATCGGTATAACCAACAGGGGATAATGAAACTTGATTCGCCACTGCTCTTCACTCCGTTATCTTCCGTAACTTAATCTTACTTGCCGATTTCCAACGCTTTCGTCACGAAATTTTTCGCAGCGTTCAAGGCTGTCACATTCGCCTCATAAGACCGTGTCGCAGAGATCATATCGACCATTTCTTTCAGGATATCCACGTTTGGTTTCAGCACAAATCCGTTTTCATCCGCATCCGGGTGTCCCGGATCGTAAACTTGCTTAAACGGGGCAGGATCGTCATAAATTCGCGATACTTTGACCCCCGACCCCGCATTTTTCATTTCATTTTGCAAAAGCTGCGCAAAAGACGGCGCCTTTTGGGACTGGAGAACGACAACTTTGCGGGAATACGGCACCCATCTGCCATCCACCATCCTTGCCCGGGTCGTATCGGCATTGGCGATGTTGGAGGATATGACATCCATTCTCAGCCTTTGCGCTGTCAATGCGGATGCGCTCACGTCAAACCCATAAAACAGTTTCATCCGTTACCTCCTCCCGTCGATCGCGGTCCGAACTCTGCGGATTTCGTTGTTCAGTTCGTGCACCAATACATTATATCTGAGCTGGTTGGCTGCCAATGAAGCCATTTCGTAATCAATGTCCACGTTGTTCAAGTTGTTGTTCATCACCGAGTTGTTGTCGGTCACGATACCGGGAACCGGTATTGGAGAGGACGGGCCTCCGATGTAAAAATGCCGCGGATCCGTGCGGTATCCTACAAGCGGCTTTTGCTTCGACATCTCCGTCTGCAACAGTTCCTCAAACCGCACTTCCGACCTTTTGAAGTGCGGGGTGTCCACATTGGCGATATTGTCGGCAATGACATTTTGCCTTAATGCAGCCGCATTCAAGGCACTCTCCAACAGTTTGAATCCTGGTTTTTCTAACGCGAACATCCAATTACCCACCTTTTGAGCCGTGACGCTTTTAAGGATTCGACAATTTTTTTGAAAGAAATCTGATACTTTGACCAAATTTGACAAAATTTTCATTCACCGGTCAATATTTATATTGCGATTGGTCGGGGAAATTAGCAATATGAAAAAAGCCCTATCTTTCTTTGACGGATAGGACTTTTGGTTATTGTAGTTCACAAATTTTTAATATTTTTTTACAGAATGTACTGGCTCAAATCCCGGTTTTGGACAATATCGGCAAGTTTGCTGCGGACATATTCCGGAGAAATGACGATTTGCTCCAATGTAATGTCCGGCGCTTCAAAAGACAAATCTTCCAGCAGTTTTTCCAGAATCGTATGCAATCTTCGGGCTCCGATATTTTCCATATTGCGGTTTACTTCCGCGGCGATTTTGGCGATTTCCGCAATGGCTTCGGGAGAAAATTGCACGTCGATGCCCTCGGTGGCCAACAAAGCGCTGTATTGTTTGGTAAGGGCGTTTTTCGGTTCCGTCAGGATGGCGACAAAATCTTCCTGCGTGAGACTGGCCAGTTCCACCCGGATCGGAAAACGTCCCTGCAGCTCGGGAATAAGGTCCGAAGGCTTCGAAATGTGGAAGGCGCCCGCCGCAATAAACAAGATATGGTCGGTTTTCACGGGGCCGTATTTTGTCATGACTGTCGAACCTTCCACAATCGGCAAAATATCCCGCTGCACACCCTCGCGCGACACGTCAGGTCCTCCCCCCGACGCGCCGGCATTGGCAATTTTATCGATCTCATCGATAAAAATGATACCGGAATTTTCCGCCCGGCGGATCGATTCCTGGATCACTTCGTCCATATCGATTAATTTTTGCGCTTCTTCCTGAATAAGAACTTTGCGCGCTTCTCTCACCGACAGTTTCCGTTTCTTCATCTTCTTCGGCATAAAATTGCCGAACAGTTCCTGCATGTTCAGGCCGATCTGTTCGTTGCCCTGTCCGGTAAGCATGTCGAACATGGTTGGAGTATTGTCTTCGACTTCAATTTCAATCAGTTCGTCTTCCAATTTTCCGTCCGCCAATTGCTCCCTGACTTGATTTCTGCGGAAAACAAGCCCTTGCTCCAGCTCGCTTCCATCCGTCTCATCCTGGTGCTGTGAACTTCCGAATATCATTTCGAGCGGATTTCGGGAACTTTTGGGCTTATTGGGATTAGGCACCAAAATTTTGACGATTCGTTCGTTAGCCATCTTTTCCGCTTTGTCTTTTACCTGTTCCGTTTTCTCCAACTTCACCATCCGGATCGCCGTTTCCACCAAATCGCGGACCATGGACTCGACATCCCGTCCGACATAACCCACTTCGGTAAATTTCGTCGCTTCCACTTTTACGAACGGCGCGCCCACAATTTTGGCCAACCTGCGGGCAATTTCCGTTTTCCCCACCCCTGTCGGGCCAATCATTAAAATGTTTTTGGGAACAATCTCGTCACGCATGGACTCACTGAGCAAACTGCGCCGGTAACGGTTTCGTAAAGCGATCGCGACCGATTTTTTGGCTTGTTTTTGCCCGACAATATACTTATCCAGCTCCGCAACGATTTGCCGGGGCGTAAGTGCCTCCCTGTTCAAATTTAACCCTCCGCCTTATTTATTGTATTTCCTCGACGATGATATGATGGTTGGTGTACACGCATATGTCCGCCGCAATTTCCAGCGCGGATTTGGCAATTTCTTTCGCGCTCAAATGCGGGGCGTGGCGAAGCAAAGCGCGGCCTGCCGCCAGGGCAAAGCTGCCTCCGGAACCGATCGCCAGCATGCCGTCGTCCGGCTCGATAATTTCCCCATTGCCGGATATGAGCAGCAAACCGCTTGCATCCATCACGATCATCATCGCTTCCAACCTGCGCAAAACCCGGTCCGACCGCCAATCCTTGGCAAGTTCCACCGCCGACCTTTGCAGGTTGCCGTGATATTCCTCCAACTTCGCCTCGAATTTTTCAAACAAAGTGACCGCATCGGCAACCGAACCGGCAAACCCGGTAATCACCTTGCCACGGTACAATTTCCGTACTTTTTTCGCCTGGGCCTTCATAATCATGTTGTTTCCGAACGTCACCTGGCCGTCGCCGGCAATCGCCCCTTTCCCCTGGTGATGAATGGCGAAAATTGTCGTGGCATGAAAAGCTGAATCCATAGGACACCTCCTAACGCACTAACGCAGGTGATAGCTTGCCGCGGGATCCGTTAAAAACTGTTCGCGAAAATGGCGAATGGAACGGATCGCGCGTTCGGCGAATTTTTCGTTTTTTTGTTTCTTGTTGCGGATGGTTTGTTCCAGGGGCGGGAACAAACCGAAATTGACGTTCATCGGTTGAAAATGTTCCGGGTCCGCAGACGTAATGTAATGGGCCATGCTTCCCATAGCCGTTTCCCTGGGGAATTCCAGCAAATCAAGACCTCTGGCCATCCTTCCCGCATTGATTCCCGCGATAAGGCCCGAAGCCGCCGATTCCACGTACCCTTCGACTCCGGTCATTTGCCCGGCAAAAAATAAAGTGTCCCGTCCTTTAAATTGGTACGTCGCCTTAAGAAGGCGCGGCGAATTGATGAAAGTGTTCCGATGCATGACGCCGTACCGGACAAATTCCGCCTGCTCCAATCCGGGTATCATGGAAAAAACCCGTTTTTGCTCCCCCCATTTCAGATGGGTCTGAAAACCTACCATATTATACAGCGTGCCCGCCGCATTGTCTTGGCGCAACTGCACGACGGCATAAGGCAATTGGTTCGTATGAGGGTTCACAAGACCTACCGGTTTCATCGGCCCGAACAGCAACGTCTGCTTGCCGCGGGCTGCCATCACTTCTACCGGCATGCAGCCTTCGAAATAGATTTCTTTCTCAAATTCTTTCAGCGGCGACGTTTCCGCATGAATCAACGCTTCGTAAAACGCGTCGAACTGTTCTTCCGTCATGGGACAATTAATGTACGCCGCCTCGCCTTTCCCGTAACGGGAAGCGATATACACCTTGCTCATATCGATGGAGTCTTTCTCCACGATCGGCGCGGCCGCATCGTAAAAATACAAATATTCTTCGCCCGTCAAGTCCCGCAACACCCGGGACAGCTCGGGGGAAGTCAGCGGTCCTGTGGCGACGACCGTAATGCCGTCGGGAAGCGAAGTCACTTCTTCGTTGCGCACTTCGATGAGCGGATGATGCGTAAGCGCCGAAGTGACTGCCGCGGAAAACGCCTCCCGGTCGACCGCAAGCGCCCCTCCGGCCGGAACGGCGTGCCGGTCCGCACAGCTGATGATCAGCGAATCCAGCAGCCGCATTTCTTCTTTTATAATTCCGACGGCATTCGTCAAGCTGTTCGACCGCAACGAATTGCTGCAAACGAGTTCGGCAAATTGGGACGTAATGTGTGCGGGCGTTTTCCGCACAGGACGCATTTCGTACAGGACCACAGGCACACCTTGGCGGGCGATCTGCCACGCGGCCTCGCTGCCAGCCAACCCCGCCCCGATAACCGTGACTTTCTGCCTGGACATGGATCAACCTCCTAGGAAATTTGTCTTACCCGGCGCAGGTAACGGCAATGCCATTTCAGTCATCCGGCTCTCCCGCATCTTCCTGGTGCCGGCAATGGGTGCATTGATACTTGACGTTGCTTTTCGTCTTCTTTTCCACCATCAGCGAACGGCATACCGGGCACGGTTTGTTAACCGGTTTGTCCCACATGACAAACTCGCAGTCGGGGTACCGGTCGCAACCGTAAAACAGGCGCCCCCTTTTGCTGCGGCGCTCCACGATTTTGCCTTCGCCGCATTCAGGGCAAACGACGCCGGTGTCCTTGATGATCGGTTTCGTATTGCGGCAGTCCGGAAACCCGGAACACGCCAGAAATTTGCCAAAACGGCCCATTTTGTATACCATCGGTTTGCCGCATTTTTCGCACAGTTCGTCGGAAACTTCGTCCTGGATCTCGACTTCCTTCATTTCCTCCTCGGCGATTTCCAGCCGTTTTTCGAAGGAACTGTAAAACGCATCGAGAACTTTCACCCAGTCGACCTTGCCTTCCTCCACCGAATCCAACTTTTCTTCCATTTGGGCGGTAAAATCGACATCCAAAATTTCCGGGAAAAACTCCGACATTAATTGAATGACCAATTCCCCCAACTCGGTGGGCACAAACTTTTTATCTTCAATCGCCACATATCCGCGTTTTTGAATGGTTTCCAAAGTCGGCGCATAAGTGCTCGGCCTGCCGATTCCCATCTCCTCCAGCGCGCGGACCAGCCTTGCTTCGGTATATCTTGGCGGAGGCTGCGTAAAATGCTGCTTCGGTTCAATGCCGAGTTTCTGCACTTTGTCGCCGACCTTCAGAGCGGGCAAAAACCGGTCCTCTTCGGTGACACCGTCGTCGTTGCCTTCCACGTAGACTTTCATAAAACCGGGAAACTTCACTTTCGAACCGATCGCGCGGAACACCGCATTGGAAGCGGTAAGGTCCACGGTCAACGTATCCATGACCGCCGAGGCCATTTGGCTGGCGACAAACCGTTCCCATATCAATTTGTACAGGCGAAACTGGTCCCGGTTCAGATAAGGCTTCACATCGTCCGGTGTCCGCAACACGGAACTCGGCCTGATTCCTTCATGGGCATCTTGCGCGTTGCCCGTTTTCCTCACATAATTTCGGGGAGCCTCCGGAACGAACCCGGCCCCGAATTTCTCCGCGATATATTGTCTGGCTTCTTCCTGGGCGACAGGCGATATGCGCGTGGAATCGGTGCGCATGTACGTGATCAGCCCGACCGTTCCTTCTTTGCCGAGATCGATCCCTTCATACAATTGCTGGGCCACCGACATCGTCTTGGCCGCCCGAAAATTGAGCTTGCGGGCGGCTTCTTGCTGCAGGGTGCTCGTGATAAACGGCGGCGAAGGATGGCGGAGCCTTTCTTTTTCCTTCACTTCCGTTACGACAAATTCGGAATTGGCGATGGCAGATAAAACTTGTTGGACTTCCTCTTCGCTGCGCAGCTCCTTTTTATCCCCCATACTGTGAAACTTTGCTTCAAACGTTTCCTTGCCATGCTTCAATTTGGCCGTAATCGACCAATATTCTTCGGGAACAAACTCCTTGATCTCGTTTTCGCGATCGATAATGAGTTTTACCGCCACCGACTGCACCCGTCCGGCCGATAACCCTTTCTTTACCTTTTTCCACAACAGGGGGCTGATCTTGTAACCCACAAGCCGGTCGAGGATCCGTCGTGCCTGCTGCGCATTCACCAGATGAAGATTTATCTTGCGCGGCGACTTGAACGCTTCCTTCACTGCCTGCTTGGTAATCTCGTTAAATACGACGCGGCAAGGTTCGTCCTCTCCCAATTCCAAATAATGAGCCAGATGCCAGGCGATCGCTTCCCCTTCCCGGTCAGGGTCGGCCGCCAGGAACACCCTTTTCACTTTTTTGCTGGCGTTCTTCAATTCCTTCAGTACGGCGCCTTTACCGCGTATGGTGATATATTTGGGTTCGAAATTGTTTTCGATTTCAACTCCGATTTGGCTTTTGGGTAGATCCCGTATATGTCCCATGGAAGCTTTGACAATATACTTGCTTCCCAAATACTTGCTTATCGTTTTCGCTTTTGCGGGAGATTCCACAATGACCAACGATTCTGCCATAGATTCGCCTACCTCTCTAAAAACCGGTAATAAACGTATAAAAACCAAAATATATACGGTAAATCTTATATTGCGGTGTATATGCATCCGGGCAATTCCCTGATCTTTTGTTTCATAAGTAAAGATAGCAGAACTGAATGTAAATGTCCAAAATTAATTTGACTTTGTTCCAACAATTCGTCGATCGTCCTGGGCATGGAGCACAGCAAATCATATATTTTCCGTTCTTCCTCCGTCAACCCGGCAAACGCCGGGACGTTATCCCGCATTGACAAACGCGGACGGTCGGCTGAGGCGGCGGAAGACAAAAGATGCGTATACTCCTCGATGATATCGTTGACGGATGTGATTAATTTCGCCGCACCTTTTTTAATAAGATCCAGGGTCCCCTGACTTTTCGGCGAATGGACCGGTCCGGGAACGGCGAACACATCGCGGGAAGCTTCCAGCGCGAATTCCGCCGTAATCAGGGAACCGCTCCGCGCCGCCGCTTCAACGACGATCGTGCCGAGGCTGAGTCCGGCAATAATACGGTTGCGCTGAAGAAACAGTCCGGGGTGGGGGGGCGTGCCCAACGGATATTCTGTCAACAGCAACCCTTTTTCGGCTACCGCGCGGTACAGCGGCAAGTTTTCCGCAGGATAGACCCGGTCCAACCCGTTTCCGAGAACGCCGATCGTGCCGCTGTTCCCCATTAGCGCGCCGGCATGAGCGGCGGAATCGATCCCGCGGGCCAGCCCGCTGACAACGCAAAAACCAACCTGCGATAAGGAGCGGGCCAATTCTTCAGCAGTCTTGATCCCGTACACCGTCGGAGTGCGTGTGCCGACGATGGCCAAAACCGGTTTTTTGAGCAAAGATAAATCTCCTTTATAATATAATACCCATGGAGGCTGGGGAATTTGCCGCAAAATTTCCGGATAGGCCTCATCCCGCACGGTTATCCAGCCGATCCCCCTTTTCCGGTAAAGCTCCAGTTTCCGCTCCATGACCTCCGGCTTCAGCCCATGCAGGATCAATTCGGCTTGTTTGCCCGCAATCCCCAGATCCGCCAGATGTTTTGCATCCATTTCCGGAAGTTCGGACAGCGGGGAAACCGCCTTCACGATTTTGCCGATGGTTTTGTGTCCGATCCTTTTTGTCTCATGCAAGGCAAATAAAAGAGTTCTTTCGTCCATATCGTTACCTCCTCTTGTTTCCGGTATCAAACGTGCCGATTCCTTATGGAACCGCACATGGAAGTGCCCTCGGGCTCCGTTGTTTTTAACACCAGATTCCCATCCCGCTGCGGTAAAAAAAAAAGCAACCTTTGACCCATAAGGGGAACGAAAGGTTGCTTACCTTCTTGTTTAGGACTTCCGGCTTATTTTTTTGTCATGCATTTTTCGAGCAGACCGTGCTCCTTTAACACTTCAACCAGGGTAGATCCCATTTCGGCAGGGGTGGGCGCGACCTTGATGCCGCATTTTTCCATGGTCGCGATTTTTTCCGCAGCCGTTCCTTTGCCGCCGGATATGATGGCTCCGGCATGCCCCATTCTTTTTCCGGGAGGCGCTGTTTTGCCGCCGATAAATCCGACGACCGGCTTTTTCATGTTTGCCTTCACCCATTCGGCCGCTTCTTCTTCAGCCGTGCCGCCGATTTCGCCGATCATGATCACCGCATAAGTGTCCGGGTCTTCATTGAACATGTTCAGCACATCGATAAATTCGGTTCCTTTGACCGGGTCTCCCCCGATCCCGACGGCGGTCGATTGGCCGATTCCGCGGGTCGACAATTGATGAACCGCTTCATAAGTTAACGTTCCGCTGCGCGAAACGACGCCGACGTGGCCGGGCGTATGAATGTAGCCCGGCATGATCCCGATTTTGCATTCACCGGGTGTAATGACACCCGGGCAGTTCGGACCGATCAAACGGGTTTTCTTGCCTTCCATGAACCGTTTAACCTTAACCATGTCCAAAACCGGAATGCCTTCCGTAATGCAGATGACGAGCTCCAGTTCGGCATCGACCGCTTCCATGATCGCATCCGCGGCAAACGGAGCCGGAACATAGATGACGGATACGGTCGCGCCGGTCTCCTTCACCGCATCGCGAACCGTATTGTAAATCGGCAGCGTGACCGTCGTCCCGTTCTCCAAAGCAAAGTCCAACGTCGTGCCGCCTTTGCCCGGAGACGTCCCTCCGACCACTTGGGTTCCGTAATCGAGCGCTCCCTTGGTATGGAACATGCCGGCGGCTCCCGTAATTCCTTGCGTAATCACTTTGGTATGTTTATTGATCAAAATGCTCATTGTTTTTCACATCCCTTATCAGATAATCCATCCTATGAGGCTGTCGATTCACTGTTGATGTTACGAAAATATACGGCTTGAAGTGAAAGGTTACCTTCCTAAAACTCAGACATCTTGTTTCCATGCCTTGATCCAATAAAGAAAATTTAGAGATATGGAATGGAAAGCCAAAACTCGCCGGAAGACAATCATTTCACTTTCTACTCATTTTGCACAAGGAATCGACAGTCTCCCTATATTTGTTCAACGGTCCCCGTAGTTTGCTTCATCGTGTTTTACTTCACGAGTTTACTTCACGAGGGAAACAATTTTTTGCGCCCCGTCGGCCATCGAGTCGGCCGCAACGATATTCAGACCGGATTCGGCCAATATTTTCTTGCCCATATCCACGTTCGTTCCTTCCAGACGAACGACTAGCGGGCGGTCGAGTCCGACCTGTTTGGCCGCTTCAACAACACCGTTCGCAATGACATCGCATTTCATAATTCCGCCAAATATATTGATGAATATCCCTTTTACTTTCGGGTCGGAAAGGATGATCTTGAACGCTTCCGTCACTTTCTCGGTGGACGCTCCGCCGCCGACGTCGAGGAAGTTGGCCGGTTCCCCCCCGTAATATTTGATAATATCCATGGTGGCCATAGCCAGTCCCGCACCGTTCACCATGCATCCGATATTGCCGTCCAGGGCGATGTAACTGAGATCGAATTTCGATGCCTGGATTTCTTTTTCGTCTTCCTCGTCCAAATCCCGCAATTCCAAAATGTCCTTATGGCGGAACAAGGCGTTGGAATCGAAGTTCAGTTTGGCGTCCAGCGCCAACACATTTCCGTCGCCGGTCACCACAAGCGGATTAATTTCCGCGATGGAACAGTCTTTGTCAACAAACGCGTTGTAAAGAGCGATCATACATTGCGCGGCCTTGCGCACCAGTTCTTTCGGTATATTGATCGCATAAGCCAGGCGTTGCGCCTGAAACGGCATCAGTCCGACCGCCGGATCGATGACTTCTTTGAAAATTTTTTCCGGCGAGCGCGCCGCAACTTCCTCGATTTCCGTGCCGCCTTCTTCGGAGGCCATCATGACCACCCGTCCGGTGGTGCGGTCCACCACAAGGCCCACATAGTATTCTTTCTTTATATCACAGCCTTCTTCGATCAAAAGACGTTTGACTTCTTTCCCTTCGGGACCTGTCTGATGGGTGACCAGCACTTTCCCCAAAAGTTGTTCAGCATATGTACGGACTTCATCCAAATTTTTGGCGACTTTCACTCCGCCGGCTTTGCCTCTGCCGCCCGCATGGATTTGCGCCTTGACAACAGTAACGGATGATCCGAGTTCTTTGGCCGCTTCCACAGCTTCTTCCACGGTAAACGCCACCTTGCCCCGGGGTACGCTGACACCGTACTGTTTCAATACTTCCTTACCCTGGTACTCGTGAATATTCATTTCTCGCGAATCCTCCTATCATCATCTTTCCATATCATATCTTACGTTTCTGTGCAGGCGCCACCCGCCACGTTCGTCAAACCTTATTTATTTTATCACTTTTTTTCGACAGTTTCCTCATTTTTTGCGGGGTTCTGCAATTTTTTATCGGACATGCCGCGAAAATCGCCAATCCGTGCGGATCGTGACGTTTTTTATTATTGCTCCGGAAATAGCAAGATAGCACATCTTCCCGCCCTTGGAAAATGTGCTATGCCACGCAATACAAGCTTTATCAGCCGATATGATTTATGAGTTAACCGACCCCATATAGGAAGAAGGCGCCACGGCGGCGGAACGCGGTTCCCTTTCCGCCTGTTTGATGAACCGCATCTCGTTGCCGACGAAGTTGCAAACCAGGCATTGAATCGTTGGTTCCGTTTCATTCACCGGCTGCGGCTCCTGCGCTTCCACGATGGAACCCGTTATTGCATCTTTCACAAACTTTTGGGCGTAGCTTTTGATCACGCTGAATTTAATCCGGTTGGAACGGCAATTCGGACAAAAATAAGGTTTTTCGTGCATATGCTTCCTCACCTCTAGCCTCATTATTCCCAGCCTTTTTTATTTTTACTAAAATTTGCGGGGAAGGAAGCAGGATTTTTTTCGTTGAAAGCGAAATAGAGCAATAGCGGCATATTGTTGCCATGAAGGAATTCCATACGCGGAGAATAATAAGGAAGCACCTTTTTTCCCGCCGTTTCAAAGCCGTCTGGAAAACGGGCGGCATGCAACGCGAAAGGAAGGGTGTTTTTTTATGTACGGAAAAGTTTTAAGCGCATGTTTGCAAGGCATTGACGGCCGGATCATTGAAGTGGAACTCGACATCAGCAATGGCTTGCCGCAAATGACGATTGTCGGGCTGCCCGATTCCGCGATCCGCGAATCGATTGACAGAGTGAGGGCGGCGATCAAAAACAGCGGTTTTACGTTTCCTATGGAACGGATCACCGTGAACCTGGCTCCCGCGGATCTCCGCAAGGAAGGTTCCGCCTTCGACCTGGCCATTGCCGCCGCCATTTTGGCTACGAGCGGACAAATCGGGACGGATCTGCAAAATACGCTGATTGTCGGGGAACTGTCGCTGGACGGCACGTTGCGGCCCGTCCCCGGCATTTTGCCCATGGTTTCCGGAGCCAGACAAAAAGGCATAAACCGGGTGATCCTGGCACGGGACAACGCTGAAGAAGCCCTTTTGGTCGACGGAATGAAACTGTGTCCTCTGGAACATTTGCAAGAGTTAAGATCCGGCATCGTCTTTCATGATATGAATGATTTAAAGCATGATATTTCGGCTTCCGCCGGCAAGGAAACCGGAGCGCCCGAGGAAACTTCTCCCGGAGATTATGCGGACGTACGCGGACAGCATCAGGCAAAAAGAGCTCTTACCATCGCGGCGGCGGGAATGCACAACATTTTGCTGATCGGACCGCCGGGAACCGGCAAAACGATGCTGATGCGAAGATTGCCGACGATTTTGGGGGATCTCTCCGAACAGGAAGCGATCGAAGTAACGAAAATTCACAGTGTCGCCGGTCTTTTGATCAACCGGACGCAGCTAATCCGGCAACGTCCTTTCCGCTCTCCCCACCATACGATTTCCGTAGGCGGCCTGATCGGAGGCGGCACCGTTCCGAAGCCGGGGGAAGTCAGTCTCGCCCACCATGGCGTTTTGTTTCTCGACGAACTTCCCGAATTTGCCCGAAACGTATTGGAAGTGCTTCGCCAGCCGCTGGAAGACCGGCAAGTGACGATCAGCCGCGCGAAAGCGGTGTACACATACCCCGCCCATTTCATGCTGGCGGCCAGCATGAATCCGTGTCCTTGCGGATACTGGGGTGCCGCCAACGGCGCCAGGCCATGTTCGTGCAGTCCGTTGAAAATTGGGCGGTACCGCACCCGGATTTCCGGGCCTCTCATGGACCGGATTGACATGCAGGTTGACGTTCCTGCGCCGGACTATTCCTCGTTCGCGGCCAAGGAACCGCCTCTTTCATCGACACAAATGAAAAAAATGGTTGCCCGGGCCCTGAACATCCAGAAAAAGCGGTTTGCCGGCCTTCCTCTGCGGTTCAACAGCGAATTGTCCGGCAAGCTCCTGCGGCAATTTTGCCGGCTCAAAGCCGATGCGGAGTCTATGCTTCAGGAAAGTTGCCATTTGTTGGGACTTAGCGCCAGAGCGCACGACCGCATTTTGAAAATCGCCCGCACCATCGCCGATCTGGAGGAAAGTCCCGACATTGAGCTTGCCCATCTCGCCGAAGCGATCCGATACCGCCAGTTGGACCGGCGCCTGGATCTGAAGCCGGAGGGATACCCCAGCCGGGGATGATCGGTCAAAATGCCCGGGGGAAGTGCTTGACACGGTAAAAGGAGCCGTCTTTGTCAAATTCAACCGCAATCACGTCGAAGCGGACAAGTTTATCGTACGCTTTGCACCGGTAAAGGTACACTTGCGCCGTCTCGCGGACTTGTCTTTGCTTGCGGGAATGGACGGATTCCGCCGCGGTGCCGTAATTTCCCGTCAATCTTCTTGTGCGGACTTCCACAAAAATAAGCTCTTCCCCCCGTTCGGCAATAATATCGATCTCCCCCGACCGGCAGCGCCAATTTCGCGCCACTATGCGGTAACCTTGCCTGAGAAGATGGCTGGCCGCCACATTTTCACCGGTCCTCCCCAACCGCTTTTTGTGATGATTACGGTTCATGCCGTTTCTCATTCAGCCTCGCTTTCGCATCCGTACGATAAATGAAACTGAGCACTTCCGCGATGAGCCGATACAATTTCGGGGGAATTTCCTGTTCCAGGTCCAGATGGGACAACACTTCCACCAATGACGGGTCTTCTTGCACAGGGACGCCGTACTCTTGCGCCTTCTTCAAAATTTCTTCCGCCACTTTCCCTTTGCCTTTGGCCGTCACTACCGGCGCGTTGTCGATTCCCTCCCGATACCGCAATGCGACCGCTTTTTTCGGCTTCGTCTGGCTCATATGCGCATATCCACACCTTTGTACGGTCTTGTCCCGTATAAAAAGGTTTCATTGGCTTTCACCGGCGTACCGTCCGTCAAAAGCCGTTCCCCGCCCGCCGCGCTTTCCGCTGATGCCGGAAAAGGGGAAGATTTCAGGGACGCGAACCGGTAACCGATCTCCTCCAGCATGGCCGCTATGTCCTCCCTGTAGGCTTTGAGCGGTCCGGCAAGAAGCGGATGGTCGTTATAAATATGGATGCTGACGATCCGGTCGACCACATGCACGTCCACCCACGTGCGGCCAAGGGATGGCATTTGCAGGTCAAAGAACAGGCGGCAATTGCCGGCATCCATTTCCCCCCGCTTCCCCTTCCGCGACTGAATGTGCACCGCAGCCGATTGGCGGCCGTTTTCGTCGGCGAACGGGATCAGCATGGTGATATAGGAAAGAAAGGATCCGCGGTCGGACATAAATAGCAACTGCTGGCCTGTGACATGCTGCGCAATTTGTTGCGCCAACTCCTTTACGGTTCCGGGCAATTCGTCCATGGCCGCCAATTGCAGCACGGAACCTTTTAACGTTTGCAAAAATTCCGGCATGGTGCGGTCCTGCCCAACGGATCCGGCCGGCGGGGGAGAAACGTGCTCCGTTTGCGCGGCTTGGGGCGAAACGGGAAGGCGGCCGATTTGCTTTTCGTGCTCAAATCCGATCAATTGCAACAACCGGACAATGACGGAAGATTCTTCGCCGGTCATGACCGGCGGTGAACCGTTCGCCGCGGACGGACCCGGCAATGAGGACGGGGGCATGGACGCAGACGGGGAAGGAGCCGACGAAGAGGCCGGCGGATCCGCCGGGATCCCCGGTTGAAACGCCGGCGCACGGGACGGCTCGCCTTGCGGAGCGATGGGATCGTTCCGGACGGCCCCCACAGAAGGCGCAGAGAGGGGAGCGGCATGCGCCCCGGCCCCGGCATCCGCCTTCATGGCCTGCTCCGGCCCGTTTCCCGGGACGCGCCCCGCTTGCGCCGCCGTTTCCGCCGTCAGGCGTTCTCCTGTTGCAAGCCTTCCTTCAACCCTGCCGTACGCCGAACCGCCGCCCGTCACGGATTCCAAGTTGGCAACCTTTCCGCTTATGTGCTTGCTGCTTATGTGCGGATTCGCTTTCCGCCAATCCGTCTGTGCACTTGCAGCCGGTACGGGGGGCCGCGGATCCGAATTCCCGGCGTTTTGGCCTTCGCCGCTTAAGGGAAAGCTCCGGCTGCCCGTCACGGAAACTTCACCGTCCAGATGTACGATCCGGGATGCCTGCAAGCGCACGGCATCGATGATTTGCAGCGCATGATCCAATATTTTCCTTGTCCCGGAGGAAACCGGATCGTTTTGCAAAAATCCGGCAATTTGCCTGCCCAATTTCTCTGTCAGCTGCAACAGCGGCTCTCCCTCCACCGTTTGGCGAATCGCGGCGAGCGTCTGTTCGGTGATCGGCAAATTTTTCCCCAGCGCGATGACCGCTGCCCGGATCGTCGCCTCCGGATCCGCGCCGGCGGAAGGAAAAGCCAACGCTTTGGCAAGCGTTTGCACATTTTCTTTCGTCACCGGAATGCCGCTTTCATGCATGTGCATAAGCAACCGGCGGTTTGGCTTCTGGTCTTTCAACCCGAAACGTTGCAGCAACGCGCTTACTGTTTCCCGCGGGAGAGGGCCGTCCGGCTGCGCGACAGGCTTTAATAAAATGTGTCCGGAATCCGATTCCGGCTGCACTTGCAGCCAGGTCGCCTCTCCCGGTTTAAGCGGGGCTTCCAGACGCGCTCTGACCAAAGTGCCCCCGATATTGACCAGGGCATCCGAGCCGGAAAGAAGCTGCAGCACGAGACCGCGCACGATTTGCCCCGCCTTCAGTTCCAATGTTTTCATTCCGGAGGCCTGCGCTTCGCCCAACAAGCTTTGCAACAATTGGCCAATATTCATCATGCATCCTCCCCCCGCTCATCCGCACCTGACACATCCTCTTGCTTTTCTTGCTCTTGCTTTCACTGCTCTTGCTTTGATTGCCCCTGCTTTCATTGCTCCTACTTTCATTATCGGAAAAACGGGGGCATTTTTGAGGGCCGTACACATCTAAAACAGTTCTTGCTGAACGGCGAGCACATTCCGCAAAAAAGATCGGCGATGCAAGGGGGACGGTCCGTATTCCTTAATTTTTTCCCTATGATATTTCGTGGCGTAACCTTTATGTAGCGCGATACCATATTCCGGATAATCAAGATCCCACTTCAGACACATGCGGTCGCGGGTCACTTTCGCCACAATGGAAGCGGCGGCGATCGACTGGCTTATTTCATCCCCATGGATAATCGGCAGTTGCGGAATCGGAGAATCAATATGTTCCGCATCGACCAGCAAATATTGCGGCTGGACCGGCAACGCCTCCACCGCCTGTTTCATCGCCAGTCTGGCGGCTTGTTTAATGTTCATTTTGTCAATCGTGGCGGCATCGACACAGCTTACGGAAACCGCCAACGCCTCGGCCATGATGATCTCATAAAGTTGTTCCCGTTTTTTGGCGCTCAGTTTCTTCGAATCGTTGACCCCATCGATCACGTGATGTTTCGGCAATATGACGGCGGCGGCCACCACATCGCCGAACAGACACCCTCTTCCCGCTTCATCGATTCCCGCAACGTATGTAATTTGCTGGTTCCACAAATCTTGTTCATACGCCAACATGTTTCGACAACCACCTCCCGCTTGCATTTCTATTTCTGTTCCGCGGTACATACTAAGCGAAGCCCCCGTCTGAAGGACGTTCCAGACTGATTTTCCCCAGCTTGCCGGACCGCAAATCCCGCAAAATCACCGACGAGGCTTTATCCAGATCAACGACTCCGCCGCTTTTCAGGCATCCTCTCGCCCGGCCGATTTCCTCCATGATGGCTACGACCGTCCCGCGATCAGCCGCTTCCTCAGGCGCCGGAACGCGGGCCAGCGAATACCGTTCGCCCAGAGCCGTTCCATAGCGGCGAATCAAATATTGCACCGCGGCGAACGCAATGTCCACGACCGATAAAATTTCTTCTTTGACCGCACCGGTGATGGCAAGCCTCACCCCTACCTCCTGGTCTTCAAACTTCGGCCATAATACTCCCGGCGTATCCAACAATTCCAGGCCGGCGCCCGCCTTGATCCACTGTTGCCCTTTTGTCACTCCCGGCCGGTCTCCCGTCTCGGCGATTTTGCGTCCCGCCAGCCGGTTGATTAAGGTCGATTTGCCCACGTTCGGAATGCCGATGATTAACCCGCGGATCGCCCGCGGCTTCAGTCCTTTGTTTCTGCGTTTTTCGATTTGTTCCGCGAGAATTTGTTGTCCCAAAGGCAATATGGCGTTCACATTATATCCCGACAAACTGTCGACGGACAGCGCCCGCAATCCGCGCTCCGCAAAATAATCCGTCCATTCTCCCGTTACGGCGGGATCGGCCAAATCGCATTTGTTTAACAATACAAGACGCGGTTTCCGTTTTATCATCTCATCGATCATCGGGTTCCTGCTGGACAAAGGGATTCGCGCATCGAGCAGTTCGATGGCCAAATCGATCAGCTTCAACTTTTCCTCGATCTGCCTTCGCGCTTTGGCCATATGTCCGGGAAACCATTGAATCGTCATATCCTCACCTCAAGGTTCTCATTCGCCTTCGTCAATGAATCCACTGCAACCTGGATAACGGCCAGAAAATAATATCCGCCCGGCCGACGATTCGATTGAATTCAATCATGCCGATGTCACGGCTGTCCTGGCTGTTGGAACGGTTATCCCCCAAAACGAATACCGTTCCTTCATCGACGGTCGTTTCGGGGAAATTGCGGACATTGTAAAAGGTTCCCCTCTGTCTGGCCTGCTCCACCGCTTCACGGATATAGGGCTCGTCAAGAAGCTGACCGTTAACGTACACATGATCCCCTTCGACCCGGACCCTCTCTCCGGGCAGGGCAATCACCCGCTTGATGTAATCTTTATCTTCGGTGGCATGAAATACGATGACCTCTCCCCGCTTGGGCGCCCGGAAATCGTAAATCAATTTGTTCACAATAAGCCGTTCTCCGGTATAAAAATTAGGTTGCATGGACGGGCCTTCAACGACGAATGGGGTAAACAGCAGCCAGCGGATCAAAATCACGAGGACAGCGGCCATGAGCAACGCTTTTATCCATTCCCACACTTCTTTTTTGACGGAATAACCATTTTGTACGGTTTGTTCCTGCTCCATCGTTTCATTCCAACCTTCTTTCTCGCAACTTCTTTAAAAGCATCCCCGAAAACGAAAAGGGACTTGCGTAATATCAAGCCCCTGCTCTTCTTATCGAATTTCTTTAATTCTGGCTGCTTTACCGCGCAATCCCCGCAGGTAATAAAGCTTCGCACGACGCACTTTACCACGGCGAGCCACTTCAATCTTATCAATTTTCGGACTGTGGAGCGGAAACGTTCTTTCCACGCCTACGCCGTAGGAAACTTTGCGGACGGTGAACGTTTCGCTGATCCCGCCTCCGCGGCGCTTAATCACGATCCCTTCAAATACCTGGATCCGTTCGCGGGATCCTTCAATAACTTTCACGTGAACTCTCAGCGTATCGCCGGGACGGAATTTCGGCAGATCTTGGCGCAACTGCTCCTTCGTAATCTCCTGGATAAGATTCATCGTTGACTCCCTCCTTCCACACAGGTGTTCATGGCGCATCGGACCATGCTTCGTCGGATCATGGCCTTTCACAACGCAGAGGACCACCGGTATTCAAACAAAAGCCAAAAACCATAACGTTCATATATTACCATATGAAATGGGGAAATACAACATATCCCGGCTCCGTAGTCAGTGTCAATCCTATGTGGGCACGTTCTATAGGGCTGTCTTCCAGGAAATCAGCCACCATATATTTTTGGTTGCGTTTTCATGTTTTTTCTTTCTTCAGCGTCTTATGTACCCGTTTCATTTTTACAAAATTCTTCCACTTAGAGCTTTTAACGCTTCCCCCAGCGGCCTTGCTTTGTCTCGTCCGTGCAGGATCGGTAACGTCCCGTTC
>Ga0207866_1000590_pt1 | contig 49752 bp, 42 predicted proteins | sample HigsolmetaAR203D_FD_184835 | JGI IMG/M metagenome (GOLD analysis project Ga0207866, IMG submission 184835) | Ionic liquid and high solid enriched microbial communities from the Joint BioEnergy Institute, USA - AR20-3-D (SPAdes) (version 2) ...
TGACCATCTCGGGGAAAGCTCAACTCTACATCACGAAAGACAATGGAGAGCAAATCCCCATCGGAGAGACGCAGGACATGACAATTGAGTTCACGACCGAGGAAGAAGCGCCTCGCCGAATCGAAACCCTTGAGGACGCCGCCCGGTACGCTTACGGGCTGGCCGAAACACGCAAGGAGATCGAGAAAATTCAGGATGTTGCGGCCAAAGAGATCGCCAAGTGGCAGGAAAAGATTCAACAAGTTGAGGAATGGCAAGCCGAAGTCCTAAAGCCCCTGCTTGAAAAGGTTGAATACTTCTCGAACCTGCTGATGGACTACCACATGCGGGAGTATTACAACGCTCCAAACGACAAGGCCCGCGCCAAACTCAAGTCCATCAAACTACCCTATGGCGTCACGTTGGCGTCGCGTGAAATGCAACCGAAGCTTGAAATCTCCGACGAGGCCGCCCTGCTCAACTACGCAAGGGAAAACGGCTTCGTGGAAGTGGTGGAGAAGGCTAAGTGGGCTGAAATCAAGAAGCAACTTACGACCAATGGAGACAAGGTTGTTGACAGCAACGGCGAGCAACTGGAGTTCATCAAGGTTGTGCCGCAGGAGAGAAAGTTCGAGGTGAAGTGATGACCGCTGAGGAACGCTACCTTAAACTAAGGAAACCCGGCGTAAGGGACATGCACAACACCGAACTGCTCAAGGCTTGCCGGGAGGATAAACTTCTTCTCGAAGAATTTCTCAAGGCCAATAAGGACTTTATCTTCTCCATCATCATCAAGTACAAAGGAAATATCGAAGACCTGAAAGCCAAATTCAAAGTCGAGGAAGAAGAAATCCTACAACATGCGTTCATCGGAGTCATCACAGCGCTCAGGGATTTCGATTTCAGCCGCGGGACGAAGTTCACCACCTACGTTGTCCGCCCCATACTTTGGGAAATCAACCAACTTCTGTACAATGATTCCCGGCTCGTTCGTCTGAGCCGTGGAGCTATTGACCTTATTAAAAGGATGAAGGAAGTCGAGGACACTTTAGGCTACGCCCCGTCCGAGGACGAGTTGGCACAGATTCTAAGGGTTCCGGTTGAACGAATCAACGAGATTGTGCGGTTCACGAAGGAGCTTGAACACATAGACGGCATGGAAAACTTTGAGCTACGTGACGGCTCTCGGGACTCAGAAGACGCTGTTGTAAACCGGATTTACGTAGAGCAACTCCTTGAGCAATCGAACCTCAACGACTTCGACCGGAAAATCGTGGAGTACATTATGGAAGGCTTAAACAACTCCCAAATTGCCGATAGGTTGGGCGTCTACCCCATGACGATCAACCGGGCCATCAAGCGCATTAAGGACAAACTGAAGAACTGCGACCTTGATGAACGTAGAACCTCCAAGTACGAGAAGGAGATTGAGATTGTCGCAGAGGAAATGAAGGAACTAGGTACAATCATTCAGATCGACGATATGCAAGACCTGCTGGATGTCTGCGGGTTCGATGTTTCCGACTACACCCCGCGCATCCTCTACTACATCCGGCAAAAGGCCCTTCAACGGGTCGGACCCTACCTAGAAAACCTAGAAAACCAACAGGAACAGGAGGATACCAATGGCTAAAACCGTCGTGGTCGGAGGAAGATACTTCGATAAGGAAACCGGGGAGTATATTCTGATCGAACAATTCACCGATGATGTCATTGTCTATGTCTTCGAGTCGGATGGCGAGTCCGATACGTGGGATGCTAGGGACTGGAAGAACTTTGCTTCCGATCTCGTTCCCGCCAATGACATTGCTGTCGCGGCTGAACGTGGAATGGAGATCAAGATCAAGAAGCTCCATGAGGACGCCATCATCCCGGAATACAAGACCATCGGGGCCGCTGGCTTCGACCTTCATATCACGGAGGATGTTACCATTCCGGCCAACCGCGTACTTGTGCAGTACGTAGGGGAGGGGAATGGCGAAGATTCCCAATTTGACATGAGTAACTTCGAGTTTGTACTGGCTAACGACAACCATGCTGTAGTAGGCACTGGATTAGCATTCGAGATTCCGGCGGGCCATGAATTGGAAATCCGTAGTCGTTCTGGTCTTGGCTTCAACCATAAAGTAATGGCGTTTAATGGCACTATTGACAGTGATTACCGTTCGGAAGTGAAACTTCTCATTACCAACCTAGGTAAAGAACCTATTACATTCAAAAAAGGAGATCGTGTAGCACAGGGAATTATCAAACGGGTTGAGCAGGTAAACTTCATTGAAGCTGATGAGCTATCTAAAACAGAGCGTGGAGAAGGTGGCTTCGGAAGTACGGGCTTATCGTAAGAAGAGACTATTTAAGACTAGTCATGTTGAACGAACTCCTGAAACTGGAAGTAAAGACATAAAAACAAAGGCTACCCGAAAGGGTAGCCGTTTTCGTTAATCTAGGGGTTTCAGTACACCCACACGCTTGAGGAAATCGTGCAGGTAGTTGGCTCCACGGGATGCCAGCAGACCTGCGGCAACCGTCGATACATACGCCGCCGCCCCTGTCAGACCAAACGGATTCAGGCCGAACGCAAACGCAAGCACGACACCGACCACAATCGACGTTGCGAACGTTGCCTTGTCCTTGATCTTTTCCGAGAACAGGGCTTTGATGATTTCCGTAATACCCTCCGTCAGAAGGGCAACCAGTAGCCAAGCAGTAATGAACTCCGCCATGTTACTTCACCGTCCTTGACAGGATTGCCATGTTCAGGATTGCGACTTCTCCTGCCGTAATTGTTCCGTCATTGATCTTCTTAATCCAAGTGTCAGGGCTGTTGATGACAGGCTTGCCGTCAACCCCGTTGGTCTTGCTGAACTTCCTCACGGCGTCGATCAGCAGACTCTTTTCCCAGTCAGCAAGTTTCATAGGAGCATCGTCCTCGCTTTCCGTCTTTTCCTTTTCTTCCTTCGAGTAGAAGTCGATAAGGTATTGGGTCGGCTCGAAGCATTGTGCTTCGCGGTTGGAGTTGTAGCCGTAAGACGGGGACGACTTCTTGCGTACCTCGTAGTGGAGATGGGAACCGGTGCTTACGCCGGTGTTACCCTGCTTCCCTACTTCCTGACCCTTCTTGACCTTATCCCCAACCTTGACCGACACGCTGTCCAAGTGAGCATAGACATGGTTGTGGCCGTACTTATCAACCACGCACACAACGTTACCCATTCCACCTAGCCCCGTGCCATCTTTTGCAAACCCTGCAAAAATGACCGAGCCATCCGTGAAGGCTAGGATAGGAGCCTTGTGTGACTTAACCAAGTCAATACCCGTATGGAACCGTCTTTCCTTGTAGACCGGGTGAATCCTCCAACCGTAAGGAGAGGTCACCCTGTATCCTTCAAACGGGTTCACTTGATGTCCTCCTTTCAAGGTAGCCTCGTCTCGTCCTCATTATAGGAAGAATCATCAGATTGTAACTTGGACTGCGAATTGGAACGGAACTCCTTGATGCCTTGCAGACCGAACACCCCGCCGACGATAGTGATAATCACGCCATCTAGAGAACCAATGACAGATAGCGTAGTGGACGGTAGGACATCCACAAGGGAAACGACGAAGGCAGTTACGACCATAAGAAGAAAGACGGTGCCGAATGACACCATCAGGAAGTCCTTCGCCGAGAATCCATCCTCGTCATTAAGGAAGCTCTTGAATTTCTTCTTCATTCGGCACCCCTCCTTTTTATCTCTCGGCTTTGCGCCTCCTTCTCAACTCGCCTTCCAACTCATTGACGCGCTGTACGAGCTTTTCGTTCTCCTTAGCGAGAACTTCGTACTTCTCTTTCCACAACTCAACCTCTGCTTGTAATCGGACGTTGGTCGTGGCGAGACTGTTCATTTGTTCTTCCAGCTTGTCGTATTTGGCCCGCCAGTAGTTCAGTTCCTCCCGCATTTCCTTACGGAAATCTTGTTGCTCCTTCGAGAGTTGTTGGCGATCAGTAATGAAGATGTCCTTCCGAGCGTTGTGGCGAGCAGTCATGTACGTGATGAACGCTGTTACAACGGCTACGCCTGCGCTGATTAGTGCTGTCATGATGGTCGGTTCCACGCCTACTCACCTACCTGCTTAATCCTTTATAAATCCCTCTTGACTGTTCTCATAATACATGATATAATTGGGTTACGAGAACAAGACAGGAGGAATAAAAATGGATTACATAAAGAGGTTTGAAACGTATCTACTCACTGATAAGAATGCTTCTCCCGCTACGATCAGAGGTTATGTATCCGACCTCAAGAACTTCGTGAACTTCAAGGGAGAAGACTTGACCGACATCACACCTTCCGATATTCGTGATTTCGTCGCCCACCTGACCAAAACGGGGCGCAAGCGTAGCTCCATCAATCGCGCCGTATGCGCTCTCAAGGCTTTCTTCAAATACATGAAAGAAGTGGAGAAAGTCTTTCAGGAATCGCCTGCCGAGGAAATCAGAACAACAAAGAAAGAAAAATCCCTTCCCAAGTACATCCACGAGCAGGAGATTCAGGATATATTGGTCGCCGCCTCAGAGTCGTCAACTCGTGACCGGCTCATCATCGAACTCCTGTACGGCTCGGGCGGACGTGTTAGCGAAATCGCACAACTGAGAGTGGAGGACATCGACTTCGACGAAGCCTTCGTCTCCTTGTTCGGTAAGGGTTCCAAAGAACGGAGCAACCCGATTCACGAGGGATGTGTAGAACTCATTAGGCGGTACATGGAAGAATACGGGATTACGTCGGGTTACCTGTTCCCACATCGGGGCGACCCCGCCCGCCACATCACGAGAGAAGCCATTGGCAAGATCGTCAAGCGCGTTGCATCCAAGGCCGGAATTGACCCGAACAAAGTAAGTCCTCACGTCTTCCGTCACAGCTTTGCTACTCACCTGATCGACAATGGTTGCGACATGGCTCAGGTACAAGAACTTCTCGGGCATGAGGATATTGCAACCACGAAGATATATGCACGTATTACAAAGAAAAGCAAACAAGCGACCTACGTCAAATTCCATCCTCTCGCTACTAAATCAGTATAAGTCTGTAAGAAACAAGGATAGCCTACCCTGTGAATGGGTAGGCTGTTTCTTTACATTATGAAGACGAAGATTTCATCGTCATAGTCATCTTCCGGGATTCGGACGTAAACCGATGACGGCAGGACGCATGATATTTCGATTTCCAACTCCGTTAGAATGTCATACGCTCCGACCACCCTAGGTATAACCGTGCCCGGAGTGTCGTACTCCCCGCCGACCCTTATCTTGATGGTGGATGGCAGGTCGTCGTCTTCCGGTATCCGAGGAATAACCGTACCGTCAAGCTCATGGAAATCGTGTGCCCGGATAATGAAGCTGGAGTCAATGTCCTCATCGTTCGTCCTTCTAATGTGAACCACAGACTTGATGAACTCCGACCTGATGAATATGGTGGACGGAATTTCATCGTACTCCAAGGCCCGCGCCACAACACTACCATCAATGTCGCCGTAGAACCTGACGTAAATGGTTCCTTCACGTTCGGTAGCATTGATTACTACGCTAGAAGGCAGTTCTTCATTGACTTCCAGTCTCGGAACCACAGAACCCGGCAGGTCGCCATAATAACGAACCTCAACCGAACCTTCAATCTCAGGTCTGTTGACGACAACATGACCGTAGATTTCGCTGTCCACGTCCCCGCGGACAACCATTGTTCCATCAAGGTCGCTGTAATACCGGACGAAGATGCAACCTTCAATCTCCGGCCTGTTGACCCGCACGTTGGAATCAATGTCATTACTGTCGGTATGACGGACTTTCACAAGGCCATCAATGTCGCCCTCTCCTACGCTAACGACAAACACCGTAGAAGGCAACTCGCTCTTGATAATGACAACTGATGCCGGAAGATCATCGTCAACAGGGGCCATAGGGTCTCTTACGGTAACGTGTCCTTCAAGGTCGTCGTCATCCACATAGCTGTTGACGACTACGGAACCCGGAAGATCGTCCTCCCCTACAGCGTAGATAAACACGCTACTCGGAAGATCGTTCTTCTTGTGACTGTAGATAGTCGGGTCGTAATACTCTATCTCAAGGTAAGGAGGGTGGTCACCCTCTCTTGTACCGTACTGCTTGTATTTCCCTAGACTTTCTAGTTCATCGAGCGCCCGGAGCATGAATCCATTGTGCGACCGCCCGCCCTCGTACCACTCTGACACGTAAGAGGTGAGGTCTATCTCGCTCGTTCCGGGACGCACTCCGCTGTCATACGTCTTTATCAGGGTGCCTTGAGTCGGTTGGTTATCCCACGTAAGACCGTACTCCGTCCACTCCTGTCCATGTTGGATGTCGTAGACGCCGACGATGTTGGACTGCCTTGTGTTAAGCCTACTGAGGACGAGCGTGGCCCTTTTGATTTTCTTCCCTTCCGGGATACTGTCTATGACAAACCGAAGGAACGAGCGGTACTTGATTCCGTTAGAGTTCACACCTACGAACATATCGTGGTCGTGCCCGTAGTTCAGTTTCGGCATGTCATCGCGGGCGTAAGTGTCCTCAACAGGATTCAGACGAACGGTGATCGTAGGGGGCTCTACAACCTCTACGAACCCGGACATCTTATTGTGCGGACGTACAAACACGCTCGATGGAATGTCGTAGGAGATTGCAGGTTGCACGAACGACGGGAGATCACTGTAATCAGAATATGCAATAAATACAGAAGAAAGAAGGTCGGTGTCCTCCGCCGCCCGAACAACCACAGAAGAATCTATATCAAACGGGAAGTTGATTATCAGAATTCCCGGTAGATCATGCTCGTTGGCTCCAACAACGAAGACTTTTCCTGTGAACTTGTTTGTTAGCATTCATGTCCACCGTCCGTTCCATTGTATTGGAACCAACCCGTCAGGTGGGGTCGGCTTTGACGAACACGTCAAAGTCGCCCTGCCCCGGTTGACCGTTGATCTGAGTTACAACGCGAACGTAGAACGTAACCTCGTCGTTGTACTGTAGCGGAGTGTCGAACTCAAGCAGATCAACGGGAACGAAAGGTGTTTCCGTCTTGCTGATCTGAACCTCCGCACTCGGAGGAAGGTTCTTCCTGTCCTTCCATAGTTGAATGTTGGTTACGGTGAATCCGGTCTTGTTGATGAGGCGAACAGGGTACGTCTCTGATATTTGCCCCGCCACCAAGATTCCTACATCGAGGTATTGAAGGACGTTTCCCAAGTCATCGGAATAAAATTCACCTGCTTCATCGGCAAACATGAGACCTGCGTATTCGCCAATAAAGTTCAGTGTTACCGTACTTTCTTTTCCAAACTGGTCTTGTGCGATTATCGTAACGGTGTTGTCGGAGCCTACATTGACTTCGTTACTACGGAACAGTTTCGAGAATGTGACGGTCGGCGGCGCCAAGTCAGTGAACTCTTTAGTTTGGTCATCAGGATGCACCTGCGTCCCGTTAAGTAGAACTCTGAACCTTACACTGTCACTCTCCGGGTCTCCGATAGACACATCAAGCCTGTTGCCCGTCATTGACGCAGTAATTGCCGGTGCTTGACTGTCTAAGGTTACCGATGTAACCCACGTACCTACGTCACCTTTACTATTGACCATCTCTATTGTAATTCGGTTATAACCTAACACAAACCTGCTATTAGGAATAGTATAGCTTATAGAGATGGGAGGCGGCGCTAATGCAGTAAAACCAGTCTCAGGATATACTTGAACACCGTTTACAAGAATCCTATATTGAACATCCAAGTTTTCATCTTCTGTAATTGTCCCCGATAAAATTACGTTTTCATTGTGAATTGTAGTTTTGTCTAATGATCCTTCAAATTTTATTGACGGTAAAAATTCAATCAATAATACAGGACGAAAACCAAGCGGTATATTCGAAGTACCTGTAGGTAAAAAATAAGAAACATTATTATTTCCTCTAGTAGCCCTGCTTGAATCAGTTGTACTTACTGTAGTAGAAGTCCAAGATCTTATTCCACTCCAATTCCATACATTATTATCCCCTGCTGTAATCGTTCCATTTAGAGTAGAGTTGACAATGTATTTATCCCATTCGTTATCTTTGTCTGTTGAAGATACGCCGCCTGTAAGTAGACGAATGGTGTATCGTGTTTTATCAACATACGTAGATTCAACTTTTTGCTCGAACAGCAACTCACCGATACCTGTATTAATACCTCCGAAATTATCAGTTACCACTATCCTATAATACCTGAACGCTTCTTTGTTAGGGTTGATTAAAAACGTCTTTCTACCTTCATACGAATTTTCTATACTCGCGTTATGAAGAATAACCTGCTCCCCTGCAAAATCTCCTGTATTAGATGCTTGCAACGTCCAGTTTTTCGGGGAGTCTCCGGGGCGGCCTACCCTACCCCACAACGAATACCTACTTATACTAACTGGTCTACCCATATCAATCTGAATCCAACCACTCTTGCCCGTAAACAGCCAACAGTCGCTAGACGATGTATTACTACCATTGAATGCCTTATAGGCTTCATACGAACTTGAATCCGCGCTAGAACGAGTAATTCTATAAGTATAACCGTTCGCGACCGCCGTATCACTAGAGAATATAGGAACGTCTGAATATAAATAAGGGTCAATCTCTACCCCACTTCCACTTGCTATACCTTCACTATTCAAAGTATCCCAACTAATTGCATGTTGGATATTCCTGTCTGCTATTAACTTCCACCGACCAAGAGAATCTCTGTCTACACAGATAAAGTAAAAGTCTCCTTTCGGAGTATTTGAACTGGACGCAGGAATAAAGTCTCCTGTTTCTTCCCCTAGTCTACCTAACAGTCCGACCGTATTTTGACTTATAACATTGTAGTTACAACGAATACGTTTACCGATGTCTAAATCTTTAATATCTGTTACTTCATCAGGATGAAGAAGGCGGCCTGTATCATCAATATCTATAGCATCAATTTGTACATTATTTGCACCAATATCAGATGGAACTATAATTTCAACACTATGCTCTGTATTAGATAATCCAGTTTTTTCATAAAGAAGTATTTGTGTTTGATTATATCCTATTTGACTAAATGTTTCGGTTTGTCCATCAATGATAATAGGTACATTTGCATGTTTGTTAGTACTTTTAGGACCAATAACTCGCAACTTTGTTCCTTTAAATATAAAAGATATTTTTGCACCTGCTTGATTAGAATATCTAGATGTATTTGCATAATGGAGATAATTATCGTCATTATTCCAAGTACCGATATATTTAAATACAGGATCTTTATCGTCATACCTCTTCCACCCCGGCTCTGGAGCAGTCAATTGATCCCCTACAGTAGCCATTTATCTTACACCTCCTTGTATTCTTTACAGAACGTCCTTTTTCTGCGTTTTCTGCCTCTACAAAATGCTTAATATTCTCCAGAGGCACCTTTCTGTTAGGTGTAGCTATTCCTCCATAAACTCTAAGACTGGTCTAAATCCAACTGTGGTATCTGTAGTAGTAGTAGATGTCAGGTAACTAAAATTATTCGTTCCTGTCGTGCCGCCCCTTGTCACCCTGTTCGTGGCGGCGGCAATAGAAATAATAGGAGTATCTTGCGTCCAAGTTTTTACTACATCATGGTGAAATACATCAAATAATGTATATCCTTCTTGAACTAACTCTTGTGGAAATCTTAAAATATATTTATCAAATTCATTATTTGTGGGCCACCCACCGTATCCTTGATCTGTTGTTGAACTATTTCCATTTGCGTCTGCATATGCTACACCGCCTGTGAGGGAACGGATTTTTCCACTGTATAACCTATCGTAAAGTCCAATCTCACTAATAATAGTCCACCTTTTATTTGACGTCCTATTATTGTCAAGAATATAAACTCGGTAAAACCGATATTGGGCTTGGTTATTGAATGAGTAATATCTAACCTCTCCGCCAGCCCAGTTGGTCTCATTGCTTCTATTATCAAGGTCTACCCATACAACTCCATCCACACTTCCTTGAAATACCCAATCTTTAGGCATAGCAACAGGGTAATCAGTAGAAGACCCTAGAGAATACGCAATTACTTTCTTTTGGTTTCCTTCACCAAAATCGTACTTTATCCAAACAGGAGGATCGCTGTTGGATGTCCACGATGACGTGTAGACTGAGATCACCCCATCAAACGCTCGGTATGCTTCTCTCCCCGCCTCATATACACTGCTTGCACTTACCGTCCCGAAAGGTTCGGTATCGCTTGTCATAGCCGGAACTAAAGAAAATTCCTTAGTTAATCCTTGAATAAGCTTTCCTGCATTCAACGTATTCCAACTAATACTGTGTTGGATAACTCTGTCTGCTACTAGAAGCCCTCCGTATCCGGGCACTTTATCGACCATAACGAAATAAAAGCTTCCGTTAGGGGCAGCCTCCCCAGTTACAGGTATTTCTGTTCCTGCGGGGCCGCCGAGGTTGCTAAATGTTCCAACCTCCCCGCTTGTTGATGCTTGATATTCACAAATAATATAATCCCCTATCTCCATATCTTCAATTCTTGTTCTTAACTGTCCCTTAGTCGCCGGAACTGGCATGTCTTACACCCACCTTCACCATCTAATATTCCATTTCAGTCTCCCGCCGACTCCTGCCCTGAGAGGGGCATGGAACTCAGCGATCTCTGTTCCGTTTTTCTTAATAACAAGACAACCATCCAAATCTCTATCAGCAACCAAAGTAATGTCAAAATAAGCAGGTTTATTATAAGGAATCGAAACAATAGGTTTAAAATTAAACTTAACCCCATCTACTTGCAATTTTACTTTGTAGCCAAAGTTGTAAGCCGTAATACGTGATGGGAACTTCGTCTCGTCCGATCTCGATAGATTAGCCCACGCCTCAGCATCCTTATAGGTAATTACGTCGTTATACGGGGCAAACTGGCCCGTGAGGTAGTACTCCTTTCCGTCCGACCTGTAGACAAGTTCGTAGACTTGTCCATTCAATTTAAAAAACCCTCCGCCCACTTCGTAGTACAGTTTCATCCCGTGACCTACAAGACCGAAGCGCACGAGCTTGTTTCGCTGGAGGGCGTAGAAGTCTTGGCGCTTTTTCGTCTCAAAGTCATATTCGGGCAGGCAAGTACCGTCGATATACTCGCCCACCCAAATGAAATCCTGTTCCACGAAGGAGTAAGGGTTCATCGTTGTCAACATATGTCAAACCTCCATTGTATTGGACGTTTTTTTGTTACACGTATTGATAAGTGACGCGGGTTCTGAAATTCACAGCGCCCGCCGAAGCATTGCCCGGAACCCGGCAGTGTAGAGACACTTTGACGTAGTTGCCTTGGGCGTTCTCAAGCGTACCGTCGTTCTTGACGCCTAGAATACTGATCTCTCCGTTCTGCGTCGTGTGCGGAGGAACGTTAGGTGTAAACGTACCGTCCTCGTTGGTCGTGCTTCCGAGCGTCTTAATCGGACGAGACACGGCTTGGTTGGTGTCAACGTCCCAGCCGATAGGATGGAACGTGGTATCAATTTGGTCAACCTTTACTTCAATCCATTGACCTTCTACCAGTTCACCGGTGTTGCCGCCCCACTCATCCTTCGTCATGATGACTGCATTTTGCATGTCAGGAACATCTTCCGTTCCTTTACGGTTGTTCCAAATCAGGAACGTAAAGTCCTGAGACACCTGAGAGGCGTCAACAATACCCAAATCCCATCTTGTGACTTGCTCGTCGTCACCGTTCGTTTCCGCATACCACGACACGAGAGGTTGAAGAACAGACATACTATCGACTCCTTTACGTTAGTTGTATAACCAACTCGACCGATGCTTTGGTTGCGCCTCCCACCCGGAGCCACTTCAACCTAAAGTGGTCATTCTCGTTGACAGGAACCTCGACCTCAGATTTAACAGACTTTCCGCCAGCGGCAAGGATAATCCCGTCGGTTACTTCTTCCCATGAAGGGTCTGTATCAAAGTCGTCCTGAGAACAGCGCTCTACCACCAACTCCGTCTCCCCGGAGCCGGACGAGACGCAAGATATGTAGACCTCTCTCAAGACCCCTTCATAGGGAAACCTGATTTCGGCAGGAGATATTCCGACATTCGGATTAGGTATAGAGAAGACGATGACCTTCTCCTGCACCGCCCTCTTTTTCGCAAGGTTATAGGCATCCTGTGCCCTGTCTAGTGCTTTAATGCTCATAAATACCCTCCCTCCCTCCGCTGTCAGTAGCCATTATAAGTAGGTGCCACCAAACAACAACAGGAAAAGGGAAAGCCTACCCGTAGGTAGGCTTACATGATGAACCCGTATGACCCCGACACCGACACAATGATCGTCACCGTAATGTCTTTTTCGTCCTCTTTCCTGATCGTTACCTCTGATGTCACATCCTTGTCGTCGGACTGCCTTACCGTTATACTGGATTCTATACTGCTTGCTTGTATGACTTCGATGTAAGTCATCTTGTCCGAAGCATAGCGAATCCTGACATTGATTCTCGTCGTGAGGTTCTTGTCTGCCTTGTAAGGAACAACGATGCCCGACAAGAGGTAGCCCGACCTTGTGGTTATTGTGGAGGGCAGGCCGGAATTGCTCCAAACCTCGATGTCGGAGTCGATGTTGCTGTCGTCGGCCTGTCTTACGACAATATGCGACCCGATTGTGTCTCCGTCTTTCTTGATGACTTGGATGTTACCTTCAATAGCGCTGGAGATGTAGACGACGACGGAGCCTTCTACCGTGTCTCTCGTTATACCTAGCTGAGTCAGGATAACGTCGTCCTCGGTTCTACGGATGGTGACTTCCGAATCTACCGTGTCTTCTTCCGTTCTTCTTGCAATCACCCCGCCGAGCATGAACGGCCTGCTGACGCCAATGAAGGACTCGTTGTCATTCGTTCTACGAACCCTTACCGTTATGTCACTGCCAATACTGTCGTGGTCAGACTGCCGTACCACGACTCCGCCCGGAACTTCGGGCTTGATGATGGTAAGGAACGATTCCCTCATATCTTGGTTGTGGACTTTCATGTAGCTCGGGAAGTTCTCGAATCCCCAATCGCTTTTGACCGTTCCTTTGACGACCAAATCAGCGTACCTTAGTTGGCGAACCGTAATTCCAGTCTCCGCGTCAAGGTAACCGATGCTCTTGATTTCCGGGTCATAGTATTCAATCTCAAGAACCGGAGCCTCTGTCTCCGCACCCTCTTTAGTGGAGAAGCGCACATACTGTTTCGTTCCTTGGTCAAACGGCACAAGGTAAAGGCCTTTGTTTTCCTTCTCTCCCTTGTACCACTTGTCTACGATTCCCATGAGGTCGATAGTCACGAGTCCCTTTTCCCTTCCCACGAGGCGGAAGGCGACTTCCTCTCCGGGCATCGGCCTATTGGCCCACGTAACCCCTAGTTCTGTCCAGTCCTCGTAAACCTCGTGGACACTCAGACCGATGGGGTCTTCGTTCTCCTGTTTGTTGTATAGCTTCAACTCCGCCCGCACTATCCTCATCCCTTGAGGGATTGAAGAAATGTCGAAGTAAACGAGCGAATAGAACTTCTCCCCATCGAAGCCCTCGCCGACGACCATCTCTCCATCTACACCATAGTTCAGTCGAGGAACGTTCTCTCGAACGAAGGCATCCATAATAGGAGCGAATTTCTCCGTTATCCTTGGCGGAGGAACAACATCTAACACAAGCTCCATTCTGTTGTGCGGCGGAACCGTTATACCGCTGAACACGTTCGACGTGTTCTTGACGGATATCGTCGTCTCTATGTTCTCATGGTAGATCGGAGCCACCTGAGCGGTTGCTTCCATGTACCCGTTAGGGTTGACGTATATATGAGAAGCCATGTCGCTTCTGTAAGGGATATACACGTATGACTTTACCTGATAGGCTCTTTCCACATGGTAAGAGAAAAGTTCTATTTCCCCTACAGTTAATTGTTTCCTTGACCCTCCACCTATGTTGTACAGTTGCCACCTATAGTATAGATAAGGCTCTGTAGGATTATCGAGTACGAACGTTCTTTTCTCTTGGGCACTCCATACAGACTGTCCGTCAACTCTATGAATCTCGACCCACGTTGAGCCGTCGTTGCTTCCATACAAGAACCAGCTTTCCGGTGTCGTTCTCCAGTCATTGCCACCTACCACAGCGGGCGCGTGTATAGCATAACCTATAATTGAAACGGGGCTGTTCAACTGTATCTGTATCCATCCTGACTCCTGCCCGTCTGCGGCCACCCACCTATCTGCATCAACGCTGTTCTTGTGGTCGAACGCTTTCCAAGGGGCGAATGTACCACTATACTGAGACGAGGCACTCACTACCTGACCGCTGGATGAGTTTGCGGTCATAGGTAGGGTTACGTCTTCATCCCAATCATAAACGTCGTACTCTATCTCGTTCTTAAACACAGAGATGGTAGTACATACGTCAAAGTAGGGACTGACCTGAACGCTGGCCTCGATCTGATGTGCATATCTTGTATTCGCCCAAGAATACCGTCCTCCATATACCCCTATATCGTCGTATCCTCCGTCAGGGGATATTCCGGTTCCTCTCCACTCAACGTCCCCAATGATGTTGAAGCCCTCATCCAATTCCGGGGTGTCGGTGATGATGTTTGACTGAAAGTCCCAATTCTCTCGCGTAGTGCCGTACCCTGAACTAAACGCACCATAGCAGTTAATAAGTCTCAAGGTTCCATGGGTGGTTCTGAGCATATTTCGTGAGGGAGCGTCTTTTACGCAATTCCTCATTACCTTTGTGCCGCCGTTAATGTAGGAATAGTCATTGTCGGGGATGTTGGTGAAAGCTACGTTGTACCATTCCCAAATATTGGCCGCCGTTATAAAGTTATGTGCATACGTAACATTGTCCTTGTCACCGTCCCAAACCAGTCTGTAGAAATAAAAGCTGGTCACGCTGTTGTTGGTTCTGTTGGAGTAAATTCCTTCTATGTTCTTTAGTATGGTTTTACGTCCCTGTCCGATAATAGCTACTTTAGGGCTTTGGGTGGTTTGCGTAAACATGCCGAAGTTATATACTCCCTCGCCCAAAATGACGGCGTAGCTTTTGTTCGACATCCTACTGAACGCAAATTCCATCGTCTTGTACGGAAGACTTTTAGTGCCGTACCCTTCCCTGTCCTTTCCGTACTCAGAGTCAATATAAACTACCTCATCGTACTCGCTTAGATCGAGACGTGAAGGGGATTCGTCTTCCTTGACGTATCGACTATTGATGTAGACATCCGTGTATAGTGTGAACTCGAGTTCTACTTCGTAGTAGAACTCTACCTCGTCTAGAGATACGCCCCAGCTTCCGTTCCTAGTCAACTCGAACCTGATATACGGGTAGCCTTCTTCTATGTCATGGGTTACGGCTGTGCCGAACGGCATGGATGTGTTTACCGTCACCCACGGAACTATTTGCGTATAGCTTGACCCATCAGACGACACGAGTATTCGGTAGTTTGACGTGGCGTCGTTCCTTGTGCGAGGATATACCACTATCCTCCTTATCTTCTTGTACACACTCGATCCGATAGCGGTAAAATCAAAGGTAAGGGTTTGGTTTCCGCTGGAACTGGTCATCCAATACCTTGTAGCTTGGTTGTTCGCGTCAGCTATGGAGCCGTTGAACAGATACTCCATGTAGTAGTAGTTTGAGTTGTTATAGGTATTGGCCGAGCTTGTTACAACAACGCCGTTAGGGGCGGTATAGACCCTTTGGTTGGCCCTACCGCCCGTTCCTCCTGACAAGTCTATCTTTTGAAGCAAGGCTTCCGACATAACCAGTCACATCCCATTGTATTGGAATATTTGAACCTCAGTTTCGAGGTACGGCCTTCGCCATAATCGGGAAGTTTCCTCCAGCCACAGCCCCTTCCTCAGTGGCTATCCTCACAAAGAACGACACGTCTTCGTCCGGGTCGAGAACAACGCCGTCAAACACAATATAGTCCTCGGGCACGAAGGGGTTGTTGTACTTACTTATCTGTATCTGAACACCTGATGGAGAAATGGAATTATCAACCCGTACTGATACGTTCTCCACTTCAAATGGGGACAGGTTCCTCAAGTAAACTCTTTGCGGCAACGAAGTTTGTCCTGCGATCAGCGTACCGAAATCGAGATACTTGAACACGTTGCCCGCGTTGTCCGAATAATACTCACCTTTCCCATCGTGGAACGCCAGTGCAGGTTTGATGACATATTGCACAGTTAAGACAGGTGAGTTTTCAGGACTATCGGGAGGGACTTGAAAATCTATATATGCGTGTCTAGGCGATACCGGATTTCTCCTGAACGCTATACCTGTTGTTCTTCTGTCTTTGAAAGGTCTAGTCAAATCTAACTCTATCCACTTCCCCGCCAAGCTTTCCCCTACATCGGGGTTTCCAAAATACCTTGTTCCCCTATACGGGGTAGAATATATCAAGTAATCGTCTTGTTGCGGTCTCGTAGCATATGTCACAGTCTCATCCCACTCAGTAACTGTAGCGTAAACCTCCATTGTTATTCCGTCATATCCTAAGTCAGACACGCGACCGTACCCGTCCCTATTAACTTTGATACGCAGAGTGGCTTTACTTACCTCAACTTGCTCGTTTTTCACTATATCTCTGATTATTTCGGGGTAAGTCAACAAAGAGAATACTTCTTCGTAATTAGAGTATCCGGGGTCATAGGGCCCAACGTACATCCTCCCTAGCGCGGCATTGTACCTTGTCCCCGCTATACTTAGATTTTTCCATACGTACCATCCCGTTATAGAGACTGTGGGGTCTACGTATACAGGGTACTCTGCGTTTTCCAAGAATTCCTCATCCTCAATTAATACCTTTAGGACGTAGAATTCCCCGTCATGTCCGGTCTCGTACCTTACGCCGTAGCTTATCTCTCCTGCGGCATCTACCATATAAGGCTTCTCTATTTCCCAAACCGTCTTTCCTGTCTTTTCTTCCACGATGTAGATTTCTTCGCCTTCCTGTTCAACGGATACCCCGCCCATCTTCAACGTGTAAGTAAACTCCCTAATGTCCGTCTTACCGTTTAGGATTATATTCTCTTTCAGTTTGTCAGGGTTGGCTACGTACTCAACGTCCACTCCTTCAAAACAGTTCTTGAAAACGAACGTCTCCTGACCTTTTTCGGCTTCTGTGGGATTGGCTCCTTTCAGTTTATAATTAAGCCATAATTCGTCCCCGTCCTCATTTACAAACTCTATTCCTACAAGGTGCTTATTTTCACTGGTCAGGTCTTGAAAGTAAGCCCTATAAACGTTCTCCGTAAGTGCATGGGAAAACTCCCAACTCTTTCTCTCTTTAATATCTAGGTTAACTTCCTCCCACGTTCCATCTTCCGTCTTGTAGTGGATAGGGTAGGACATTACCCTAGTTTCAAACTTTCCGCCGCCGAGGTCGAAAGTCTTTGAAGTCATTGTTCTCTTTTTTATTACCTCTATCATATCCCCCACCTACCTTAATTCCCAATTAATACTTCCGCCCACTTCTTTCTTTAGCGGAGCGTCAATAACGCCAACTTCTCTATTGTTTCGGTAAATAACCAACTTACCATCCAAGTCAACGTTAGACACGAGCCTGAACTCAATCCTAGCTCTTTGCTGTAGAGGAATCTGACAGATAGCCCGGAAGTTTAACTTCACATCATCAAAGTCCAGTTTCACCTTGTATCCGACATTGAACTGCGTGATTACGTTGTACCCGGAGCCTGCGACCTTCGGGTCAAACAAAAATTCAGCATCTTTGTAGGTAATGATGTCGTTATACAGTATAGGTCTGCCAATGATCGGGTACGCCGTGTCTCCGACAACATACTTCGCCGTAATCATTTGACCGGCAATCTTGAAGATGCCGCCCAAGACCTCGAAGTAAGCGCTTACTCCGTCGCCCACAAGACCGAAACGAACAAGCGAATTTCGGTCTATGTCGTAGAAGTTGTTTTCCTGCTTCGTAACGTAGTCAAACTCCGACAAGTAGGTTCCATTGATGTACTCCGCCACCCACGAGAACGGTTGTCTTGTTGGAGCTTTTGGATTCAAGAACATAACCTTTCCCCCATTGTATTGGACGAATTAAAAGTCATCCCCGCACAGTAAGTGCAGGGATATTGGATTACGTGTATTGGTAAGCCACCCGTGTCAGGAAGGTGAAATTACCAGCCGTAGCCGTTGCAGGGACGTTTGCGTGAAGCGTAACCTTCGCGTAGTTTTGCTCTGCGCCGAGCGAACCGTCGTTTGCAGAGCCTTTGATCTTCCCTGCGTCGCCGCCCGACAGCCCTTTGGCTTGGATGGCTTTGGTGGTCGTTCCGCCAATCGGCGTGAAATCAGTTTCATCCATCGAGTCAACGCGGGCCTCAATCCACTTGTTCAGGACGATCTCGCCCGTGTTGCCGCCGAGGATGTCCTTGGTCGTGATCGTGCAGTTGGTCATATCCGACAGGGCTTCCGAGCCGCCACGATTGTTCCAAATCAAGAACGTGGTGTCGGGTGACACGCTACCTGCATCGACGATGCCAATTTGCCAATCAGTCTTTTGCTCAGTGTTGCTGACATCGTACCACGATACAATCGGAGCCGCCATTTCCCATCAACCTTTCACTCATAGATTTTTACGGTCAGTTGAACCGTGAAGCCCTCAGCACCCTCGCTGACGGCAGGAACGTTCAATCTGATATAGTCGAACCTGTTAATCGTTTCATCAGACACGAGACTAACGTCTGCCGTGCTGGTCAGTTCGTTGGCAGGGATAACGGCAGGGGAGCTTAGAATCTCCGTCCACTCCCCGCCTGTGTATCCATCGACAGGACTCTTTTCAATGATAATTTCGGTGTCTCCGCTTACCCCCGCCTTAGAGCAGAAAACAGAAACGCCGACTATCTTCCCGTCATGGGGAAACTGAACAACAAGCGACTGCGCGCCAAGGTTCGTAACCTTCGGCAGAACAAGCACGATGGTCTTCGTGTCCGCTCCGCTTTCAAGGAACTGGCTCAGTTTATTCGCACTAAGCACCGCCTTGTTGTAGGAGAGGATGTCCACTTAGACCACTCCCTTACTGCGTGACTTTCTTGTACTTAACATATAGAACGTCCGGTACTCCGTTCACGACCTTGAGCGTATCCGGCGCAAAGTCGAAGCCGATAATGTTTCCGTTACCGTCCGTCTTGTACACGAAGTTTATTCCCGGAGCCTGAACCGCACCGTTGATGAACAGGAGAACCGAACCCGGACGGGCAACGCCTTTCACGAGATCATATTCCGTCTCGTCCCCCTCGGCCTCGTAGACTTCTTCCTCATCCTCATTTTCAAGAGTAGTAACCCGTTCCTCAAGATCGGAAATATCAGACCCGACATCTCCTATAGCTTCCTCGACATCTGCAATCTGATCTACGATAGACTTTGCAAGGTTCGCATTGCCGTCGTTATCAAGCGACCCGCCACTACCGTAAATGTCCTTCATCAATTGGATGAGGTTCATGTAAGCCCTAGCGTCAGTTGCGCCCTCTACGAATCCTGCGCCGCCCTTAATGATAGAGTCAACAGGAATCACGGACAGGTTGGTACGAACAACGAAACGGTAGTCGATGTTACCTGCACCTGCGTCGAAAGTGTACGGCTGTTCCGTACCTCCCGCGATGGAGTAGAACTTGAGTGTATATACGCCTGCGTTTTCTTCCAAACGACCGTAAACTACATCGGAATCATCATCTCCGATTGGGCTATCCGTTCCTGTAGCGCGAATCTGCACCTTCTCGGTCAGTACGACACCTTCAACGGAAGTGCCAGTAGACACTGGGCGACCGCCGACATCATCAGTAACATCGAGTTCACTCAGACCTGCGACAGCGACATCGTTCACTTGAACGAAAACGTCGATTTTGGTGTCTTCAAGGATTTCGCGGTGATTGTGCCACTGGATGTTTACCTTGTCTTCACCGATCTTATGGTCAGAGTCGAAGTGGTAGTCACGCAAAACACCTGCGCGAATCTGTTCGCCGCGAAGACCAGCGATACCACGAGTACCCGCCATCCTTACCACCCCTTTATAAAGAAATTTCCCCTACATTGAGTATAGTTCGTAGGTAATGTAGGGGAACCGATTAACGTAGAGTCTCGGACAAAACTCGCTCAATTCTTCCTTGGGAGTTGTAGGTGTAAGTCTTCACCGTTACCCGCCCGTCTCGGGTCACTGTCTCCTTCGTGATTTTGCCGAGATCGTTGTATTCGTATTCTTTTTCTATCCGGTAATCTCCGCTTACGATCTCCTTGACTACGTTTCCTTCATTGTCGTACTCGAAGATAATCTCGTAGTCTCCCTCGCCCAACAGATAGTCAAGACCTTTTTGCAAGGTACTTGCCAGCGTGTAGGCAACGTCCAGCTTGTCTCCGTACTCTACAACAAAGACGCCGGACACTACGATTTCGTTGTCACTGTAAGCATAGGTCTTCGTGTACTCCGTGTCCCCGATTCTAGCCGTCTCTACTGAAATCAGGCCATTTTCATACTCGTAGTCAATGTCGTAAACGAAGCTACCGGTTATCTCCTGTCCTGTAATGTTTCCGTCTTGGTCTACCCCGTACAGTACGTCCTTGCGGTACAGCGAGCATACTGCCCGACCGAATGCTGAAACCAATTCCATTGAATACCCTGTTTCGCGGAACAGATTTCCATTTTCATACAGGTATAGCTTCTCGTAAGTCTCACCAAACACGTTCAGGGTTTCCTTGGTAACTAATCCGTCAGTGTATTCGTAGGTCTTGACGTACTCGACCTCGCCCTTGGATACTTCCTCCACCACGTTGCCCGCCGAGTCCAATAGGTATTCCTTGTGTACGTAGTACCGGGTAGGTCGGAGGTAATTGTGGAGCGTCAAGGTAGATAGCCAGTCTACCTTGTTTCCGTACTCCCTGATCTTATTCCCGTCGCTGTCGTACTCATAGGTACAGACATAGGAGGCTCCTTCAAACACGGTCACTTCCGTCAGGAGCTTGTTCGTAATCGGGTCGTAGACAAACGTCTTGGTGTACGGAAAGTCGCCCGTGGCGATCTCTTGAATCACGTTACCTGTGTTCGGGTCTAGAATGTACCGTATTTCAGCATTGTAGGTTAGCGGCTGTCTAACTGCTTCTCCCGACCCGCCGCGAGAGGCCAAATCCTCAATGTAATCCAGCCGGTCATCGAGAGTAGGGAAAACACTACGGGCGTCAGACAGTTCCGTTTCGATATTTTCAATTCGTTCAAGCAGATCGTCAGGAATCGGGGCCGACCCTTTCAACTGGTCGATTTCATCCTGCATGAAGTTCAACCGACTGCGTAGGTCGGGGAACACGATCTCGTCGTCCGAATAGTTCCTAGCCTTTCGTACTTCTATCTCAACGGCTGTCAGCCGACTGTTAAGTCCGGTCGGACTGTAAATAAGGGAATCGGAATTGAACCATTCCTTAATGACGATTTCATCCCCGACCTGTAGAGTGGCCGGGACTTGGTTTCCTTCGTCGTCATAAGTCCTGATGTCCAAACGGATGTGGGTATCGTCTACTTCCTCGTACCCGCCGCCCTCCGTCAACCTATTACCATTCAGGTAGACATCAAGGACTTTCTTCCCCATCTCGTAGGGGTATTCAAGTGTGATAAGGTTGGGGTCATCGTGTTCGGACAAGTATTCTTCGGTGACGATGATTTCTTGGTAGCGCCAGTTAAGCGCTTGTGTAGGCTTTTTGACCCTGAAATCCAGCACGTCCTAACCCACCACCCTTACCACACATTGATAACGAAGTCAAACAGGTAGTCGTCTACCATTACCGGGACGGAGCTTCGTGTTATCCTAGCCCAAAAGAACACGCTTCCGCTGGCCGGTACTTGACTTATCATTAGGGATTTTTGGAAGTTTCCGCTCGGAACGCCGTTCACGTCTTCGCAGATTTCGACCCATTCCCACCCGAACTCATTCATGTATTGCTGAATAGCAATATTTACATTGTCGTGCGGAATGTTGCTCATGTTCCTGAGTTCGAGTCTGAAATCTTTGTAGAACGAGTCTATGTACCCGAAGTCATTTTCGTGAACATCCAGCGGCTCCCCGTTGTAGTACACTTCAAGGAAGTTTCCGCAGTGGAACACATCCCCTCCGAACACGTCGTCGTGAACACCCTGAGCCGTCAGGTTACCTTCTTCGTCGTACACTTTGACTTCGATCTTGAGCGGCATGACGTACTCGAACACGCTCAAGTCTTCTTCGTAGCCACAGTCTTCGAGGACTGCAATCAGCACCGGGTCTTCCTCCCGGATGTCGTAAATCTCGACCCTTGCGTTCTTAGGGAGCGCCCTAAAGCTTATCTTCGTGTCCTCGTAGACGGAGAGGGTATGAATCTTTAGCGTCTCCCCCTCGTCTCCCTCAAGCTCGACGCCCCACAGGGTCGCATTGGGAAACTTAATGGAGCCGCGAATGTCCCAATCCTTACCATTCTCCGAACCGTAGCCCTCGTACTCGTCTCCCTTCTTCACCATCCGAACATACGGATACGATAGAGTTGTCCCGATTTCTTCGTTGTAATATTCCAACAGTTCCAGCTTCTCCGAGTCTGTGATGTACGCGACGAACCCTCCGAAGTCCTTGGACATTATAGGATTGTACGTGTTACGCATCTCAAGAACAGCGTTCGTCGGCAACTCTCTAAGGAGATAAGCAGGGAACTTGCCATGAAGGAGGTTGAGAGTACCGTCAGTCAAGTCTATATAAAACCGATCAGTGGACGGGTGCATCTGCCACCCGTCCGCGATCAGGTCAATGCTATTGCGAAAGTCCTCGTGGACAATCTTCCCCGACTTGACACGCTTGACGTGAATCACAATAGCACCCCCTACTCAATAATCCATATGTTGCGCTCCCCTTTACATCCTTGGTGGTGCCTTCGATAGTATTCGAGGAGGTTTTCGATCAGGAGCTTTACAGCCATGTGCCCGCCGCACCCGATAAATTCCTCCACCACTTCCGCCCCTACTACCTTCATGCCCTTGACAACGATGTTGTCAACAAAGGATGCGTCCTGAGATTCCGAGGTCTCCGTTCCGATCTTCTTAAAGACCCACTTGGCTTCATGCTCACCTTCCAGTATAGGAAAAGAGTAAGCTCTTTTAGTTTCCGCCGAGTAATCTTTAACCCGAGGTACGCTATCATTGTCCAAATAGAAGTCAATGGCGTACTTCGGTTTTTCGACCGGAATCACGATAGCGGGTGCGTCTACTATCACGTTGTCAATGTACGCATCAAACCGTGGTTTGCCTCTGTATTTTGCGTTTCGGAACGAGGACTTAGGGTTGGAGAAGGCCATCAGGCCGCTCGCCCCGTGTCCCCAACCGCTAGGGTCGGTGACATTAAGGTACTGCCTTCCGTCAATGTAAATGGTGAACCTGTTACCCCTCACGACAGCGCGTAGCTTGTGCCAACGACCGAGTTGGAATCGGAAGTCAGGGTTGATCGTCCACGTCGGCGACCACGGGCTTCCTTGCTGTTGCCCGTTCACTACCTTCAACAGACCGCCCGGATTCTGCGGGTCAAGGTGGCTCCACGTACCGAAGGCGTAGTAGTTGTTCGGGTCGCGGTAGTTCAGGACAACGCCAATCCAGTCAATCAAACCGTAGTTCTCCGGGATGTCCTCCGTCTTGAACTCTACCTCGAACTCATACTCGCTGTCCTGAACCCACTGCGGGTTAATGACCATAGCGATTTCCGGGGTGTTCTCGTCTTCGTAGATGACGTTGCCCTCGACCACCCACTGCGTCTGATAGCCGACCTTGCGCCACTCAGTTTGAATCTGTTGGGCCGAAAACAGGATTTCAGCCATGTTGTTACCTTCGGCCTGCGGCACCCTTACCTCGAAGTAGTAGTCTCCCGGAGCGACATTGTTCAGACGTATGTTGGAGTATTGGGTCACGCCGACCGACCTCCAAACAACCGTACCGTCCGTGCGCTTCAAGAGCAGGTTGGTTTCCATGTTGGTATCGATTCCGTAGGTAAATTGGATGGCCGGAGTCTGTGCATTGGTTGGGACGTTGAACGTATTCGTTCTGTACGTCTTCACCCGCGCTGGATTCTCTACCCCTAGTCCAGTACCGCCCTGTGTCGGAACCGGAACCCACCCGTCACCTTTGATCTTGAAGTTGTCAGGAAGTCCCTCGAAGTTCTCCGAGAACAGGATACCGCCCGGCAGAATTTCAGGAGGCCTGTCGGGAACGACGTTCCCTACCTCAAAGCTGATCGTAGACGAGCGAGTCTTCTTCGGCAACTCAAAGTCTAAGTATGCCTTGTTCTGCTCTGTCTGCACAACCGGATGCCCTTCAAGTACCCAACCGTATCCGGGAACGTACTTGCGAGACGAACCCTCCGTCCGAATAAGTTCAGAGAACGGATAGACCTCGAACTGCTCCACGAAATCTCCGTAGGTGTACACGATCTTTACGCGATAGAACCTGTTCGTGATTCCCAGCGCCATCCACCGGATGAATCTGTAAATCCTCCACAGTTCGTCCGGCGTGTACTCCTTCGATTCGTCCCACTCCGCCACAAGCTTTTCGACCTGCTCGTACAGCATGTTCATGACACGAGAAATTGTGTCAATCGGCGTAGAGCCTTGGAACCTCGTCTTGTAAGCATCGTAAATTTTGACGATGTACTCAATGAATGAATACAGGTTACAAGGGTTGATCGCCATTGGCTCTTTTCCGCCCACGTCCGCGCCATTGCTGATCGGCTCGTTGAGAACCGAGTACGGAGGAAGGACGTAAGGGTCACCGTTATCGTCCGTGTGTCCGGTCGGGAAGTACGGTTCCCACGTAACAGGGTCATAGAAGCCATCCATGTTCGGGTTCTCGAAGTTGAAGTCCTTGAGCGGAACAATCAACCAGTCGTCACACACGTACCCTTCCGTACATACCCACTCAAACAGTGGGTCTTCCGGCTCAGGGTCAGGTTCAAGGTCGGGCCGTCTACGGTATTTCAGGTCAGGTGGCCCACTGCAACTTAGGACTGCAATGTCGTAATCCGTGTCCTCCATCCCCACGTCAGGGAACAGTTTGACACCGATCACAAGCTGGTCGGTTTCCGGCCTTTGGACTTCGGGGTCATTCGCAAGCTCGCCCCACATCTCCTGATAAACGCTAGGAGCAAGAACGTCATCCTCACTGACCAACTCGCCCCACATCTCCATCGAATAAGACGGGACGAGAGGTTCGGACTCGCTGACAAGCTCGCCGAACAATTCGACCTCAAAAGTTTCCGTAAGCTCTACTTCCGGGCCAACGATTTCAGCGAAGATGTCTTCGTCCGGTACGAACGTAATAGGTTCTTCCTCGCTCGTCAACTCAGCGAAGATAAACTCGTCCTGAGTGTCAGAGAACACTGGACTGTCAATGTTCCAAAGCTCCCCGTGTTCTGTAAACAGTTCCGTGAACCGCTTGTTGTCGTACTTGATGAAGTGTAGTTCTTCCAGTACGTTCGTGTTGTCCCTGTTCACAGAATCCCGACCGAAAAGGGAATCAAGGATTACTGCATCATTACCGTACTCTCCGATTCCGTAAAACTTCGGTTCCAGTTCCTCTGCTTGCTTGGAGAACCTTACGAAATCGTAATATAGCTTGTCGAGAAGCGACAGGTAAGTCTTCGTATCCTCTGCCTTAACCTCGTGGTCAAACTTGATCTCAACAGTCGTCGGATGGACCTTCGTACCTTGAACCTTTTCCTCGATCTCCTGTCCCGCCCGGATGACATTCCTGTCAAACTCAAGAGACGATTCCTCTCGCATTTGCTTGAGGACGTAACGAACAGCCGCAAGCTCCCCGTTTTCCTCCCCTTTTCGGAGTACGTTGCGTTGCAGTTCCTCAAGCACTTCCAAGACAGTACGGTAGCTGACGCTGTTGCCTTTAAGGATTTCACGATAAGCGTCATGTACGATCTTGCTGTATTCGGAGTCCTCGTTTACGAGCAGGTAATGAGCGAGCGCAACTTCCCTGTCCGACATTCGTGACAACTCGGGGAGATAATTGACCAGCGCCTTTTTGCTCCACCTCTCAATCGTCCCTAGAACCTCAACAAGAATGTCGGCCTGACGGGTTATCTCTGCTGTGACATTAGGGTCAGCAATAAGGATTGTGTTGGAACGTAGGTTATGCTTCGCCAGTTCACGGTTCAGAAGTTCTTCTGCCATCCTGATCTTTGCGATTCCGGTCATACCGTACATGAAGGAGGCTCTTTTACCTTCGACCTTGCCCGCCGACAATATAGGAAGGTCAGCCTCGAACAGACGCTTCTCAAGATCAACAACCTCAAGGATTCCGGCTTCCTTTAGGTCGTTAAGGTTCTTCATTAGATGTTGCTCTGCCTCGTTCCCTATATGGGCTACCTTGTTCGACCTTATCTCGTTCATGACAGAAGCTAGTCGTTTCAGTTCAGAGGAAACCAAACCCAAAACCGAGGCAGGAGAAACAACATCCAGCCTCTGGGCATGTACAGGGTTTCCTCCCAACGATTCCAGTATCAAGGACTCGCTGTATTTATCAGGAGTCGCCAAATAGTCATCTACCCGCTCAGTCAGGCTCGAATGACGAACGATAACAGCATGTAGAATATCATGCTCGATGGTGGCTCTGTACGTCCCAATACCGAGGAAATTGATGTGATACAACTTGTTAAGGTAATGTCCGTAAGTTCCCTTCCTCTTGGTATTGAGCCGGGTAGAAAAAACCCCCTTGTATAGAAGGGGGATACCGGAATGTTGGGGGATATTTACACAGTTGTCCATGTTGTATATCCCCCTTTATTTTCGTATTGATTACAACGTAACCAGTCCAGCCGAGATCGGTTCAGTGCGTGCTCCTGCCAGTTCCGCCCCTTCCGGTACTGCTCCGATTCCCGTCCAACTCGTCACGCCGCGACCGGACACGATGTCGTAGGACGTGTTGAATTTAATGATCTTACTATCGTCCACTTCCATCTTGATTGCGATACCAACACCTTTGTAGGTGTCCTTGACACCGAACGATTTCAGGAAGTGGTTGTTGGAAGTCAAGCGGTAATACTTGTACTTCTCACGCTTCCAGTGTTGGTGGTATTCCGGGTGATCGATGTCTTTCGGGTCAATCGGGTCACCGTTGGTGTCAACCGGACAAGGGTTACAATCGCTGACAGGACGAATGATCTCGAACTCGTCAAGGTGTAGTACGCCTTGCTTGCTGACCGCCAACGTATTTTGCAGGAATCCCCGCTTGCCGTCCGTTGGGTGGTAGACGTAGACAGGACTCAGGTGGAACATGCCCGTCCACGAAGACGGCTGATACAATTCCGACTTCCGGGTATCTCCGGTCGGGTCGTCGTAGATGACCGAAGCGTAGTGGTTTTGCCACAGCAGGCCACCGTAGGTGCGGTACATCGCAATAGACGTTACACCGTTAGACGTTTGGTCACCGTAGCGCTCGCCGCCTGACGGGTTTTCAGACGAACCGGCTAGTGCAAAGTTGCCGCCCACGTCCAGTTTACCTTCCTTGAAGGATTGAATCTGACCGCAGTAGACATGAGATACCATACCGAACCCGTCAGTCGTCAGAGAAGGCTCGCCTTGGAACACGAGAGAGAAGCTGTCTCGGGAAGCATATCCCCAAATGTTGACCGGGATGTCCAGCACGTTCGGAATCGAGTTGCTTACGTCGTCGGAGATGAAGTCCACGTCCACCGGGTACGTTGGCAACTCGGCCAGCTTGTACAGACCGTTCAGTTCGTACAGAACGTCATTTTGATTCGTGTCGGGAGTCGAGCCGATAAGGTTGCTGTCGTAGTAGTAATAGTTCGGCGTCAGCTTGAACTGAATGCGTTTGAAGTTACCGCTGTTGCCGCCCGGATAGTTGACGTGAGACAGCACAAGGAACATTTCACTGAACGCCGCTTGACCGTTCTCGTCTTCGACAGGAGTCGTAACGGTTTTCAGGATGTGGGTAAACTCGTTGACGTAACCTTCCTCGTTGACCTTTGGGGGAAGCGTCTCCACAAACTTCCAACCTGCCTTACACAGAATCGTAACCAAGTCCCAATGAAGGTTACGAACGCTGGAACGTACTTCAACGTAATACCCGTTTCCTTTCGGTTGTTCCTTGTAGTAAGACAGGGAAACCGTTCTCGTTTCCTCGCCTGCTGTGTATGTCACCTGAACGGTTGCGTCACCGGTCAGGACGAGTTTAGGAGACTTGTCGCTTGCGGCGTTGCCCGTTACATAGAACGTTCCCTCAAACTTCCTCGTGGAAGCATTGTACGCCAGCGAAACCGTAATAGAGTTGGAAGGGCTTGACCCGTCCTCAAGAACAGTGACCGTAGGATTGTCTGCACTTTGCAGGTCGTCGTCCGAGAGCCTGATCTTGATTGCCTTATCGTCGCCCCACGCCAGCGAAGGGTATAGTTCAAGGTTAACCATTTATGCTTGACCTCCTTTAGATTAAGCATCAACAACATTGAGTATAAGCGTGTCTGAGTCGGCAGGGGATACAAGAAGCTTCAAGTCAATCCACACCTGCTTGGACGTTCCTGAGTTATTCACGAAATCGAATCTCATTGGTGTGTTCTTCGCTATCGGGTAGATCATCGACATCATGGTTCCCGAATATATCGTCTGCGGCAACTCTTTGGTGTAGACCGTCTCGAATACTTTGTACGACCCGACCGTAAACTCCCAGTAGTCGGGGTGCAGGTATCCCGATGCCGCCAATGATGCGTTGACGAACTCGACATCCTTGTTTGCCGTGATGATTTTCGAGTACACGCCAACGTTAGGAGGTACGTCAATCCAAATACCCTTGACCTTGGGAACTGTCTTGCTAGGAAACTGCGGGTGAGGAAGCGCCCTGACTTTACCTACACTATCCACGTCACCGCCAAAAATGATTGTTCCGTAACCTGACATTCACCCGCCCCCCTTACGTGTAGGTCAGTTCCAACTTTTGAATCCTTCCGTAACCGTTCTCACGCACCAAGCTCCCCTGTACCGTCCGGCTTCCGTAATCGGAAGCAAATTCCACAACGAACCCAGTAATCAGGACATTGTTGATAAACTCGTGGTCATCGATGGTAGAAGGTACAGGAGGGTTCGCGCCGCGAATAAGGGTGATCGTCTCGGTCGAACCGTCTGCGTAAGTCGTCACGACGGAATCTATGACATCGGGGTCATACGGGTTGCTTCCACGGAACAACTCAACCGACCGCACTTCATCGGAGGTCCCTGAAAATTCACTAGGTTCGGAGATCATGTAGTTCCGGTTGCTCTCGAACTGGCTCCTTTTGATCTCCCGACGAATCATCTCCAGTATGGGGAAGACATCGTTCGCATTGAGAAAGTTCCTCATGGTTCCACCCCTTATTTCTTCTCTAAGTATAAGGAGATACCGTAAAGATTAACTAGAAAGAGGAAATGGTGCGACATCACCAAAAGAGAATCGCACCATACCTGTCATGCAGGCTCGCCCCATGTCAATTCGAGACGGTTTATCATGCCGTTACTGTTCCCCATGAGTGTGTTGCCTTTAATGATGTAATAACCCATCGTGGACGTGTTTTCGTCATAGACGTAACAACCGTCAAGAACCTCAATGAACGGGTTGCCTTTGACGACAACCTCTTTAGTCCTTGCCTGACGCTTCATGTCGAAGAACAGCTTTTCGGCTACGATTTTCTTGGCCCCGTAAGTGGACGCCCCGTCACTCTCATCAATCCACGGACATTCTACCTGTGCCGTCCTGATGTGGCCCTTCGTGGCAACCAGCAAGTCCTTGTCAAAGAAATGTTCCTTGTTGCCGTGGGAACCTACGACGATGATGTGGTTCCTGACCCGAGAATAATCCGTAGACGAGTTCAACGAGTACAAGTTCTCTCCGCTTCGGAAGTTCCACCGCATATTGTTCTCGAAGTCCAGCCGGTGCATGACAAACGTTCCATACCGGTTGACATAGACACGGAAGTTGATCTCATCCACGATGCGCCTGATACAGTCGGAAACGCGCTCGCCCGGATTGAACACGATGGCCTCGACGAACGGGTTCTTGTATCCGTTCGGAGTCTTCACGTTCAATGTGACTTCCTCAAGAACACCTTTGGAGTTAAACTTCATGAAGGTGTTGTTCTTTTGGTTGATGTCCGTGTAGTACGTTTCCTCGATCACGAGGTCAGGGTGCAAAAGGTCTTCATAAACGTACCGCCACCCTGTCATGCCTGCGTGGTTCGCTAGAGCCTGAACAATACTTGACTTGAGCCACGGCCTTGGTGTTGAGTCTCCTGCGAAAGACTCGGCAGGCGGGAAGCTCATCTCTTTCAGGAGGATACATTCCTCAAGCAAGTCGAACCTGTCCACGCAGTTGAAGGTTATTGTACGGGATTCAGAGTCTTCCTCGATCTCCCCTTTAATCATCCCCGTGAACACACGAACAATGTGATTGCCGTACCCTGCGTAAATACGAACAGGCGTGTACTCACTGATGACGTGTCGGACTTCCCCTTCCTCGTAGTAGGTGTAAGGATTCTTCCTCTTGTTCTCCGGGAATATTGTATTTCGGACATACTCAGGGGAATAGAGTCCGTGGCTGTTGTTCAGCGTAACCCGCGCCGTGGACGAAGACATATCAAGGTGAGTAGTGACTTCCCACTCCATAATGTCATCCTCGATATAGAACGTCTCATCGTACACGAACCCGCCGAGGTCATACCACTTTGGTGTCACCTGCATTTCCGTGGTCGTCGTGGTGATCGGCGTACTGGTAGCGTAATTCTTGTTGACGTACTTCACTTCATCCACATAGACAATACCGGTTCCCGATTCCGTGGTGCTGATCTCCACGCGGTTGTCGGAATCATTGAACGACTCGGGACTCAGGCCGGTGTCCGTCCACCCTGAAACACCCCTGACGAAGACGCGCATTTTGTTCTCGTTTTCGGCCACCAGCATGTATTCCCGCCATTCCGTGTTGTCAACATTGTAAGCCCTCGTGCCGTCGGACACATTGCCTTTCGTGAACATAACACGGAAAGCCTTGCTTCCGTTGGACACCGTTACACGTCCCATATGAGTGCTGTCTGACATCTTGGTCTTGAACTGCATAGTGAACGGGTAAGCTACGTCCCCGCGCCGAACGATACCCTTAGCGGAAGACGTATCATTGTCGGAGAAGTAGATGTACTCCCCGCCCGGATAGACCGTCGTACCGCTCAACGTAGACCAGTCGCTTGCGTCCTCCATACCATCCTCGAAATCCCAAACCGTGCTTCTGTACCCGCCGCTGGAATCTCCGCTAGAAGACGGTATGATGATCTGCTCCCGAATCTCAGCGAACTCGACAGCCTTGACGGTCATGATGCCGAACATAGACTGAGAAGCTGTCGGAGGCGTGGACGTGTTTATCATGGAGAACTCGAACGTGTGACTCCCTGACGGAACCGTGATGGGAGTTGGGTGGACGATGCCATTCGGGAGTTGATCTCCCCTAGCCGACCACACTACCGTGCCGTCCATCTTCAACTGAATGAGGTCGCCCGGAGTCAGTCTCTTGTAGAAGCAAGAGAACGATAGGTATCCCTGATGGAACCATTGGTGCGTAAACGTAAACGACTTCCGGTATCCGGGAGAAGGGAGCCTGTTGAACCCCAACACACGCTTCGACCCTTGCGGAGTCGAGGCCGTGAAGTAGTCGCTGTTGTTAATACCGAACTTGGAATCCGTTCCTTGGTGCAAGTCCTTGTAGTAGGAAGTTCGTTCCTCTGTCTTGGTGATCGTGGTCACGCTTCCTGTACTTCCTCCACCGCCCGGCGAAGTCGTCACTCCGTTCAGGGTAATGGAGCCGTTCAGAACCTTCTCCGGGTCGATGTCAACGCCGTCCTTCCAAACCTCGAAGTGAAGATGGGAGCCGTCTCCGCCGCCTGACGGGATAACGCTACCCGTATTTCCTCCTAGACCAATACGTTGCCCGGCCTTTACGATCTGTCCCACCTTGACCAAGTTTGCATCAAGGTGAGCATATCTCGTCCTGACGCCATTTCCGTGGTCGATGGTCACGTAGTAACCGTACCCGCCAGCGTTGTAACTGGCCTCTACGACTGTACCGTCCCACACAGCCACAACCGGGTCGCCTTTTGCCAAATCAAGGTCAAGGCCTTTGTGTTTCGGCCTCGAAGGATTTACCGTTCTGTGCCTTGACGTAATCACCATGTCACTTAGGCTGGACTTTCCTTCAAGCGGCATTACGGGTGCATTGGAGTAGAACGTCCCGCCACTCTCGTCAGGGACGACCACGGAAACAACGTTCGTCGTCGTCTCTTTGGTGATGTACTCTATCACATCAAACTTCTTTTTCAGGCCCCGGACGTAGACAAACTTGTCAAGCTCAACGATCACTCGTGGAGCATGACCGAACGCATTGACTTTACGCATGAGTTCGTTCAGCGCGTGTCTGCTAGGCCTGTCAGAATTATTGAGAAACATCACTCATCACCTGAACCTTTCCAAAGCCCACTCAATGAACCTGTGTAGGTATGTCACAGCCTCCGCCCGCGTAATGCACCCGCTAGGGTTGAAAGTTCCGTCTGCATACAGAGGGAACACATAGCACCCGTCAAGGTACTTTTCATGAAGGATGTCCATCAGGTCTTCCGTCCACCACTGACCGTCCGGGATGTCGGGAATGTTGCGCTCATTGACGGCGTGTGGAACGTATTCCCGATCAGTGAAGCGGCGGTACAGGTTCAATCTCATCCGTTGCAACAGAACCATAAACTCGCCGCGCATGAGGTTTACCTTGGGGAAGAACCTGTCGTTCCATGCCACAGCCTCGGATGTAGGGATGACGGTTTCAGCGGTGTGTAAAATCTGACCGTTCGCTCCCTTGTAGTTGTACTGCACAGTGACTGGTATATTCCAGTATTCGTAGGAAGTGTAAAGAACTCCGTCAACGATGGTAAATACGTTTCGGTCGTAGCCGACCTGTCTACGCATAGCCTCCTGAACCGTCTCGCCCGGATAGCGCTCAAGCTCGATGCGTCTCAGTTTTTGGCCCATAGCCGTGGCAATCTCGTTCAGACTGTAGTTGATGTCGAACGTGTACTTGCTCTTATGCGCAAGCTCCGCCGATGGGTAGATGCCTGCCTGTACAAGAACAGGGGCCTTGCGGCACGTATCTGTCTCATGGTACGGTACGCCCATCGCCATGACCACGACTTGCAGACCCGCCGAGATAGGGTTCGGAAGATAAACCTTGTCTACGTCCGTATCTACGTTGACAGGTACTCCGTCCACGTAGCAGTAGACTGGATTGTCGTCGGATGGAACGTATCCCGGCAGAGGAAATTCTATCTGATTTTCCGTGCTGATATAAGATCGAACAATCCTCTCTTTGCCCGTGACGAACTTGTTGTACGGGACACTGTTGAACAACGTCTCCGTGTCCGACTGATCGGCGCTCAGATACAGCCTCGCGGCGTCCAGCACGTCACGGTAATACCAGTCGTATGGACTGACATCTATCCAACGCATATCAGTACCCCCTTAGAAGTTTGTCGATGAACCGGAAAGTCCGCATGAGGAACGCCGCCCCTTCGCCGCGAGTCAGGTGATCTTCCGGTCTAAAGTATTGAACCGGGTCACCGTTGTAATCGTAGACGGAGATCAGACCTCTCTCCTGCATGTCCTTGATGTACTGCTCCGCCCAATGTCCGCTAATGTCAATAAACGGAGAAATGCTTCTGTAGTCGAAATCCTGCTTCCTGACAAGCAGGAGATTAACTGTCACAAGGTATTTCGACTCTTGTTCGACTGCCCGTATGTCCGGCTCCCCATTTACAATACCGATGTAAATGGTGCCTTTTTCGTCGTAGTATTTATGCTCCGCCCCGATGAACTGTAACCAGTCCGCAAACTCCTTCTTGGAGTAAAAGAGCAACGTGAGGGTCGTGGTGTAATGACTGGTTCCTCCTTGCACCAGCCCCGCCGAACCGTTCAGCGTGGCATTGGCGTGCGACTTCATAACCGGAGCAGGAGGTTTGTAGTCGTTGACTATACGTCCCTTTACTTCGACATAACGGAGGCCGTTATCGTAGAACAACTTCTTTTTGTACATGTTGTCTTCGCTAAAGAAGGCGTTTTGCTGAGTCATCATACCCCTCCTAAGAAAGAAGCCCCACCTTTTCAGATGGGGCGAGATTCAGAAGCCACGGTATCCGAACGGATTGGCTTGCTTCTGTAGACGCAAGCTTCTTCCATCGCTCAACCCTTGCCCAATCGCCCGACCAATCTCACGAATACGCTCGGTTGGCGTGTTGCCCGTGACGTTCGGCAGGGAGATAGTTACATGAACGTCTCCCCCTTGAACAGTATAGGTCGTGTGGGTGTTGTTTCGCGTGATGTATTCGTAATAACTCATGGCTTTTACGTTGTCCGGCAGGTTGAACGTGCCTCCGGTGTTCCTCATTTCTTCGAGGATTCCCAACTGAGCCTGCAAGGACTGGCGTTGCAAATCCCTGATCTCGCGTTGGATTAACTTCTGTTCCTCAACGTCCGACGTTCTTCCAAGCCTGTCTTTTAGCTCGGAAATAAGCGAGTCGAACATCGTAATCTGTTCGTTATACTGTTTCAGCCTCATGCTCCTGAGTGCAGGATTGTTTTCGTCAAGACCCATGACGCCCATGTTTACTCTTTCTTGGAGATAGGAGTTGCTCATCTCAGCCAACCTGTCTTCCAAATCCTGACGGTAGGTGGTTACGCGAGACAGCCTCAAATCCCTGATCGCTACACGCTCACGTTCGATCTGCAACTGCAACTGAGCAATTTGCTCATCAATCTGTTGCTTTTGATCTTCCGTTACAGGTGTGCTTCTCAGTTGCTCGATCTGCGTCATCCATGTATTAATTCTCTCGTTGGAGATGCCGATTGCGGCGTCGATATATTCCTTGCTTCCTCTATCCATCGTCAGTTCGTTGATGGCAGACTGGATAGCAATGGAGTCTTCCGCAATCCTTGCCGCCCGCTGGATTCTCGACAGAGCCGCGTCGAAGGCAATTTGCACCATCTCTTGCTGAATCTGTCTAGCCTTTGTCTCGAACTCAAGCTCTGCCTCGCGCAAGTTGCGTTCCCAACGAGCGATTTCTTCTCTTTGTTCGTTGATCTGTTCTTCCGTATAACCTTCGCTACCGAGCATCATTTCCAACGTAGTCTTAGCGTTGGTAATGTAATCGTTAATCCTCGTAAGCTCGTCGTTATAGAGGGCAACCATCTCGTTCATCTTCTCCTGACGAATTCTGACGTATTCCTCGGAATCCGTGGCGTACCCTTGGCTTATTGCCCTCAACTGCTCCAACATCATAGAAGATTCGATTTTACCTATCTCCCGCTGAATGCTTTCTCTGACCGTATTCAAATCATAGATTCTGTAAGTACCTTTCAGAAGGTTCTCACGAATCCTATCCTCGATGGCTTGATTCATACGTTCTCGCAGGCCAGCCATCTCTTCTTCCTCAAGTCGAGCCTTATCCATAGACTCTTTATAAACGGCTTTCCTAGCTTCCATCTGATCTTGAATTAATCCTGTCGCGCGAGCAAATTCTTCGTACACTTCATCTAGGTTAAGGTTATTCTCTCTGATGTATCCAAGAACATCATAGGTTCCGAAACCTTTTTTCAGGTTGGCTCCGTACCTCTCGTTCAGGAACTCCCCAAGCTCTTGAGCCAATGCGTCAAGCTCGAAGCCGGAAGTGTACTTGTCGCCCGCGACAAACAAATCAAGGCCTCCAAGAAGGGTGTGCCATAGAGACAAGGCTCCCCTCTCAACCAAGTTGGCATCTTGGAACCTTTTCAGAGCGTCAATGTCCTTCATCCTCTTGTCGGCGATCTCCAATTGCTTTTGCGCTTCTGTTTGCGCTCCTTGCGACGTGAATTGGGTCACTACCTCACCGACACCTGCGAACAACAACATTTGAAGGCCGAACCCTCTAGCCGTCCTAGCAAGGTTTGCCATAGACGAGCCTAGACCCCTAGCCTTTTGACTAACCTTTCCAAGCACGTTGTCTAGGTTATTCAGCCCTCTGACAAAGCTTGCGCTGTTGAGAGTCCTCGAAAGCTTGTCTACGCTGTTGCCGAGTGCAACAAACTGAGGGTTAGTCCTTCTGACTTCTTCTCTATTCCTGACCTGCGCCGCCGTGTACGAGTCAACAGCGTCGGCTAGACTGTCGAAGTCGTTAATGACCTTTCCGGTGTTTCTATGAATGTCCTCAAGGTGCTTCCTGAACTCGGGCAGTTCTTGGTCACCGAGTCCAGCCAAGAAGGAGGTTACCCTCATCCCCTTATCGGACTTACTGATCTCGTCGAACCTTGACCGGTTTTGAAGCTCGACAGCCAACGTCTTAGCGAAGTTCTCGTCGATACCACGCATACCCTTGTCGTACAGTTTGCCTGCCGCATACTGAGCGCCGCCCCAACGTCTCTCGTCGGTCATGTCCTCTTTGGCACGGTAACCGCGAGATTCCTCGACCGCATAAAGGAGGTCTTTCACATCATTGACAACAATGTTGTTGTCACGGATGTATCCCCTTAGTTCCTTCATACGCTCATCGCTGTTATTGGTAAAGTCCTTGATTACAGGGGCGATAACGGGGTCAGTCAGAGCCTTGCTCATGAACGCCCTGTTCTCTTTGGTGTTGGCGAGCAGAGCTTGGTTGACAGTAGGAAGGTCTGCCAATGCCTGCAACGCTCCTTGAGTTGTCCCGCGACCGAATGCTCCACGATTACCGTACAAGGCATCCAGCATAGCAACCCTCGCCATAGGGGCCTGAACAGCGTTTGAACGATACATGGCTCGCATTCCGTAAACGGAAGCGAAGCCGATAAGGGCATCCCCTAGGAACTGGATAAGGTCAGCAATCTTGTCACTGTTCTCGCGGATTCCACCTGTTAGGTTGGTAATGGCGCGAGACACGTCCGTAATCACAGGCGTCAGTTCTTCCATTACGGAAGTGAACGCAAGGATGGTAGACGTTCCCGCCCTCTCCAGTTCCATGATAGGGGTCGTGAGATTATTGGACAGCAGGTCGTCCAAATCCTCCAAGTTGAAGTTCTCAATCGCCTTTGCAAGCTCTACAGCAGTGAAAAGCTCGTCAAGGGTCGTGGCACCTTTAGCGCTTTGGTAAGTACCGAATAGAGCCATGATGGTGTTACGAGCGTTTTCATCGTCAATCCTGTCATACAGATCGGCAACATCTTTCATGATCTCCATAGCGCTTCTTACGCGCTTGATGCCGTCTTCCTCAATGTACACATCTACTCCTAGAGTCTCAAGTTGAGACAGAGCTTTAGGAGACTGTAGACGAGGAAGGATGGACTTGTAGAAGTTACCTATATTCTCACCGGACAATCCAGTGTACTGGATGGAAGTTGCAATCATAGCGATTGCTTCCTCCGGCGACACGCCCGCCGCCTTGAACGAAGAACCCGAACGCATCATGGCGTTCATGATAGCTTCGGTCGTAGCGTTGGTCATGTTGGTTGCAACCGCCAACGGAGCAACGACCCGTCTTTCCAGTTCACCGATATGGAGGTCGAACTGACCCATGAAGGCTTCAAGACCCGATGCGATGCTTCCAACCGGGTCGCCCTCGCGGTCAATGCTGTAGATTTTACCGACCAAATCAGTGAACATCTTGACAGAAGCCGCGTCATCCAGCAACCGAGAACCTACGCTTGCTACAGCGGACATTGTACCGTAGTCCATAGCATATGCTACAGCAGATTCTCGGACAAACGGCATGATATTTTGAATCGTTTGGGTAGCTACCTCAGAAGCCGTCCGTCTATCACCCTCCGCCGCCCGCTGTGCAAAGTCCGCCTGAGCCTTCGCGTAGATGTTGGAGAACATTTTCAACTGCTCAAGCTGAGACGTTCTATACTGCTCGAATGCGCGATACAGGAGCATCAGCGGAGTACCTACAATGGAACCGGCCAAGATGTGACGAACCGTGTTGACGACGGCCCCCTGCAAACCGAACTGGTTGAAGTAATTATCACGACGAGCATAAGGGTCGTTTACAAGGGTAGAGGTCGCGGCGCTGGTTCTGCGTTCACGAGCCGTCTCACCTTCTACCTCAACCTGACCCATTTGCCGGATTCGGCGCGCCCGGTTAATATCTTTCGGAGAAACCTGTACCCCTGCTATCTCTGCCTTCATGTGAGCGAATTGAATGTCAATTTGCTCACGAATCTTCTTGACGATCTGATTGTTAATCCTTTCGATTTCACGAATCAGATGGTATCCGAGAGAAGGCGAATACCTGATCTGTACAGACTCGATGGCGTTGACCATTCTCCGTACTTCCTCGTTCAGCCCGCCGCCTATTTTTCTGTTCAGGGCTTGCTCCAAACGGGAGAATTGACGACGAAGCTCCGCCGAGTACAGTTCGCCGGAAGTAAACCGGTGGTTGGAGAAAATCCGATTGAAGCTGTCAAGATCAACACCAAGCTCCCGAGCCATGAACCTTCTCAGTTGCGTAGACAATTGGTTCAGTGGACGCTCGAATACGCTTTGGCTCATGGAGCGTATGCCAGCCGAAACCTCTCGAATGTAACGTTGAGCCGCATCGTTCACAGCATCTTGGATGCCTTCGATGCTCGGAATCCTAGTGGAATCGCGACTCGTCCTCACCTGACTGATAGCGTTGTTGAGCGCTTCCGTGACCCTGTTCCTGATAGAGTTGAAGACCCTGTTCATATCCCGTTCCGTGATCTCGAACTCTCCGCCCGAGGCCACGTTGGGGTTCAGCATAATCTTCTTTACGTGTTCTTTGACCCTGTTGATGATCTGCTGAACAGTGTCCTTTCCGATGTGGAATTGCAGGGACGCAAGGTCTTGAGCAGAGATCAAACCTGCTCCGTGTTTATTCAGGGCCGCCACAAGGTTGTTTAACTGAACACGGACAAGGCGAGCAATGGCCTTGTTTACCTCATCAAGATCGTCCTTGGAGATCGGGACTTTGCCGACTTGCAGGTCAGGGTTAATGTCGATGACGATGTTGGCGTATGCCTGAGCAAGCTTCTCATTCAGCGCCTTATCAACCTTGGAGAAGATGTTTTGGACGGTACGAGCGTTGATCTTGAGAGCCTTTCCGCCGTACTGTGCTACCGCGATTCCGTTGGCTTCGATTAGGTTATTGATCTCACGTTCAATGTTGCGCCGTAGGTTTTGCCCCGTTCCCCTAGAAACCTCAGCGGACAAAGAACTCATAGACGCCCTCATGGAGTCGATGCGCCGTTCCATGTTGAGGAACTTATCGTCGAGCCTTTCCAGCGCTTCGCCGAACAACGTGAGATTGTTTAGGGATTGCTGAAACTCAAGGACTATATTCGCGCCAAGGTTTGGTAGCTCGTTAGCCATTGTCTCACCGCCCTTATGAATAAGGCTCCTGCACCCTCCCTAGAAGGAGCAGAACAGGAGCCGAAGTTACAGTAGTTTAGCGAGCCATTCCATATCTTCTTCCGTAGCAACCTTGTAGCCGTCGATGTACTCTGTACCGTCTTCCATCTTGCCGGTGAATCCTGCCGGAACACCGTCTTCGTTGGTAGGTGCCCCACCTCCGCCAAACATGGAAGCAAACCCCATCGTGGATACCTTTACAGTGAAGTCGATATGTTCATGGCATTGTTTAAGGTAGTAATTCAACTGCGGAAGGGTCAATTCCCAAACTTGGTGCTTATCCAAGTTGCAGTAATGGGCCAGCTTGAAGAAGATGTTAGACCAGTCTATGACCCTGTTAGGGTTACTGTCGTAAGCGGCTTCTTCCTCCTTTGTGTTTACAAAGACTTTTTTAGCCCATTCAACCCGATCATGCAGTCGATAATTTGCTTGGCGATCACGAGATCGACATACTCCGCAAGGTAGTCTACCGTGATGTGCGGGTAGTACGGTTTGAATGCCATAAGCAGGACTTCCATCAGTTCATCATACCGGTCGTCATCCTCGCCCTCCATTACAATGAGGTTGGAGATGATAATACCGGTGTCGATGGTGTTCAGGAGCTTCATGAGCTTCCGAGCGTCTTTCAACCCCAAAGGAGGGATGCGGTACGTCTTTCCGTCCCGGAGACGAACTGCTTCATCATCCTCGAAGAACACCTTCTCAATGAAGTCTGCTTCCTCCTGAGAGATCGGCGCGGGAGTCTTGTTCGTGTTTTCTTCCTTAACCTCGCCGCCGCTCTTAGGAATGGCCATATTCCGATCTTCACTCATTCTTTATTCCCCCTGTTTGTTTTCTTCCCCCTTGTAGTAAAAATAGTGAGCGCAAGCAGGGGGAAGGGTACTTACGCTCACGACAGATAGTTACTGTCATACACTATGATAAGGTGATGGTGCCCAACAATAACCGATAAAGTGAAAAGAAAAGACCCTCCGTAGAGGGTCTTATCCATTAGCAGATGTCCGCAATATTGTTGTTTGCAACCTCGTCATTAACAACATGTGACCAGTTCCTACCGTGCTTTATAGAGTACAGGGCTGATAGAGACACACCATATAATTCGGAAATCTCTTTTGCCGTTTTACCTTCCTTAAACATCCTTTTTATGTTGACTACATCTTCTTCCTTTAATTTAGACTTGCTTCCATTTTCCCCCCTATGTTTATCTGAGTTAGATTTTATGGCGTTTTCCTTCGTTTCCTTGGAAATGTTGATGCACTTCTCTATCAGATCGTGTAATTCCTCTGTGGACTCGTTACCGGTAACTTCCACATGACTCCACTTTTTACCTTTTTTGATATTCAGTATGAGGGTAGGGTTGACACCGTACAACTTAGCGATAGAGCTTTGAGTCACTTTTCCACTATTGAGCAACAACTTTATCATTACAACATCTTCTTCGGTAAGCTTGGAGTTACCGTTTTTAGAGCCTCTGGAAGCCAGTCCTATTTTCATTTTAGACTCTTCCGTATGCCCATGCTTCTTCATATGGTTGTTTTCACTTATTTTCCTTCTTGTTTCCTCTGACATCTTTTTACCTTTAGTTGGGTGGCTATTATTTCTTTCCCACGATTCTAATATCTTCTTTGTGACCCATTCCGGCCTCTTTTTCCCTGTTTTAATCAACCTTAATTTCTCTCTTGTTTCCTCTGATACTTCTTTACCTAAGTGCGCCTGTCTGATTTTTTCTTTGGTTTCTTCTGATAAGCACTTTCCATAGTTCGGATTACCTTCTCCAGAAAACCTATCACTTAATTTTCTCTTAGTCTCTTCTGACACTGTTTTACCAACCCCTCCGTCAGTCGGAGTAGCTACTATATTAAATCCTTTATCGTTGTGCAGAGAACTGTACTTGTTTATATAATATTCCTCCCTTTCTAGTAATCTATCTACCTCACATTCCTCAATTACAGAAAAGGTAAAGTTATCTATACCGTATTTGTTAAATGCTCTCTGTAAATGGACATTATGGTGCTTACCCTTTAATAAAAAGTGTATGTGTTGGTGCAGTCTTGCCCTCAAATTCACTGAGCTACCTACATACACTCGTTTGTTAGGGTTACATGTTATTTTATAAATACCTGAACTTTTTGGGATGTGTGACAAGTCCACCAAAAACGCCCTCCTTGTAAATTAGGTCTCTGAGTCAATATAAGTAAGTGCTATTTCAGTTTAACAAAAAAAGCAGAAAAAAAAAGACAGGCTCTTTAAGCCTGTCTCTAGTAATATTAGCAGATGTCCTCCGTGTTCGGGTTGAACACTTCGTAGCGCTTGATTGTGCCGATTTTTCCCGAAGGCAATTCAGGGTCGATGACCGTCAGCGTGACGCTGTGCGTCGAAGCTTGCTGACGAGCGGCGTCGAGCGTGAAGTTCGACTTCACGCGACAAGCGTACAGTTCCGTTTGGAAGCCTTGGATAGAGCCGTCTTTTTGCTCGAACAGACCGTCGTGGACAACCGTGACGGTCAGCGGGAAGTCCTTCGTCGAGATGTCCAGCACGTCAACGACTTCTGTACGCTTGTAGTTCACGTACACGTCTGCGCCTTCCATGTGCGGGTTGAACGTAACGACACCTTCATCGGTGATCGTGTATTCGTGTTCAGCCGGGCTGTTGGCTACACGCTTCAAGAGCTTGTTGTCTTTCAAGGTACGGATGGAGACGTGCTTCACCTTGCCGTTCGTACCGCCCTCGTCGAACAGGGTAGCACCGAAGCCAAGCGTGATCTGACCGTTCTTTACCGTGTGCCGTTCTTCAAGAACCCACACATAGCCATCCGGGTCAGCCGTCGAAGCGACAGCGTATGCTACGAACACCGTGTCCCCGTCGTCAGCGCCCGACACAACCGTCAGCGTATTGGCTCCAACATTGTGCGTGACCGTGACCAGCGTGCCTTCGGCGTTGTCCTTGCGGACGGTAGGTGCAGGAGAAGCGATGGATTGTTGGCTCAGGCTGATCGTCGTACCGTTTACCGTAGCCGTTTCGTAGACCATCTTATACGTTGCACCGGAGACGCCTTCGCGCAGTTTCGAGCCGAGAACAAGACGTACCATGTTCAGGTCGAACTTAGCGTCTTCCGCCGTAATGTCGATGGTCTTTTTCCGCAGGAGCGTATCCAGCGGTACAGACGAGTCGCCGCCCTCGATGTCCTGCATGTCAAGCTGGATGTCCAGCCGCATGTTGTTCATCGTACCAAGAGTGATAAGCTCGTCACAGCCCGGAATCTTAGCCATGAACTTGCCCGCACCCTTGATAATCATTTTCTTGTTCTTGTTGTTGGTGTGCGACATTTAGGTCACCCCTCTAACCCGATAGTGAATAGAATTTGGGTGAAGAACTTGTAAACGTCCTCTTGGTCAGTCTCGACCTCACCCATTGTAAGGAACATGCTTTTGAACGAGTTGACGCACTTCAAGCCGATGTACTGTTCCTCGAAGATTTCGTTAATCCTGTCGGCTAGGTTGATTGCTGTTTCTTCGTCTCCACTGATGACGTAGATGTCGAAGTCGAACGCAACCATATATTCCAAGTGGTTCTCACCACGGACGCCGGGATTAGCGTAGAAGGAAATGATCGGTAGGTTCGGCTTTACAAGCTCCGTGGGCCGTCGTTTCTTCTGAATGCGCCGCGCATATTCCTCCAGCGTCGTGGAGTTATCGAAACCCATGAGTTCACGAATCACGGCATCTTCACGAAGAACGGTATGGATGTAAGCGTACAGGTCTGACATCCGTAGCATCGCATCACATCCTTACCCTGATGTCTCGTAACTTAATATAAGCAGTGATTGGCACGTTTTTAACGGCTTGCAGAATTAGCCTATCCAAGTTACGGGTGCCCGTCTTTAGAGCGTTTCTGAACCAAAATTGAGCGCGTATTGGGTGTCCGAAGATGCTTTTCCGAGGAATCTTTTTCTTGACTCCTACCTTGACTGACCCCTTATGCACGTTTCCGCCCAAGTCCGTCCATTCCCTATCACGGTAGTAGATTGGCGCTCTAAACTGAGCGGGACGTTGTGGGTTCCACCCATACCCTCCCGGACTCCATCCAACCGGAGGTCGCATGTTGATTCCCGTACCGTACTCATAGTAGAGCGCACGGAAAGACTGGTTCGGTGTCGAGTTATCCATGTAGAGACGAGACACAAACCTTGAGGTAGCCTCTTTGTTCGTAAATTTCAAGGCGGCGGGGAACGAGGTCACGTACTTAGCGTCTACTTTCCGCACCTTGAGTTGTGCGAGGTTTACTAAGGCGGCCTTGTAGACTTCTCCCGTCACAGCACCAAGAGCCTCCCGGATGCTCCGCTTCAACGCTTGTTCGTAGCCGTTGCGATCAAATTTGATAAAGTCCGCCATGCAATCACTTCCTCACGTCACTGCAAACTTCCAATACCAACATCTTCGGGAAGGTGTCATAGTCCGTAGCAGTGACTTTGAAGGTTTTTTCCTGACCTTGGATTACGAGCGCTACCTGATCGGTTTCCTTAACAGACAAGGCCGTCGTATAGACTCGGTATTCGGTATCAGGGTGGATACCTGCCTCTATCTGACGAAGATCGCTGGTAACCTTCTCTACGAAGCAAGGGATGCCCTGAACCTTGACCACCAGTTCGTTCTTCAAGTTGCCCCGCGCGTCTGCCACTTTCTCCAAGCTCTTGATCGTCAGTAGGTGGTTACATTTCAGGAGATTACAAACAACGGACAGGGTTGTATTTTTGAACGGCTCGAAGTGCGTCCCGCTGACGACATAGTTCTCGTCCTGCGAGTGGTTGCGTACAAAATCACCGCTATCTATGTCAACATCGGGAAGAAAGATACCCTCCTTGAAACTCTCCAACTGCTTCATGTTGGTGACGGCCTTGTTCATTCTCCCGATGAGTGCTTTAGTATCGTAGGACGTAGGGATTCCGTTGACGTACCTAGTTACTGTTACGTCATTCCCTTGTCGCCGGATGATGCGGGCCTTATGATTCATCATACTGCTCCATCACCGCCCTTTTAGAAGGTGCGATAACGAACACTTTAGAGTCTCCGCCCACACCAAACCCTTCAAGCAAGTCCATAGCCCTAGACATCAAAGTATCGGCCAACTCAGCGTAATCCACAGCCTTGCGTTTCCATGTCACGTCAATGGTCTTGACTTCGATGTCTACACGGCTTGCCATCGACGGGCATAGCATAGAAGCGATGATGTAAATGGCGGCAAGGCGAACTTTAGCCTTGTCTACGTCAGGCATATCATAGTAGTTCGGAACGAGGTCGAGGACTTGGAACTCTGCTACATCGAGAATAGCAGGGTCGTCTATATCTTCATTTGGCAAAATGTCCTCATCGACCCCGCCAAGCAACCGCCTGACAGAATCGTAGAATTGCGTATCTTGAGCAGGGTCAATGATTAGAGCCACGACGAACCCTCCCTTACAGGACTTCGAGAATCTGCAACACAGGCTGGCTTGCAGAGACGAAGCAAATCTTCTCTACGCCTTCAAGCTCCGTCGTTTGACCAAAGATCAGACGTTTGGACTTACCGACAACAGCAAGACCGTCCTCGCTGTAATAAATGTCTCCGTAGCCTAGATTCTCAATGACCACGGTAGCATTGCGGTTTCTGACGTTGTAGATGTAATCGCTGTAAATTCCCATCTGATGGGAAGTCTCTCGGACTACCTTACGCTCCGTTGAACGTTCTTCCTTCGGATGTTCCGCCACCGGCTCTTGTGCCGGTTCTTCAACAGGAGTCTCGTCAGCAAGGAAAGACTCCGCCTTAATCTTCGCAAGCATGGCTTCCAACTCAGCGTTTTTCAGCCCCTTGATCTCAGCCTCGTCCACGCCAAGAGAAACCAGTTCCGCGATCATCTCTTTCTTGGATGCCATCGACTTTTCCCCCTTTTGAGGATATAATAAGTGAAAAAGGTGGGAGGGATTTCCTCCCTAGCCCACCTTAGTCATTCCGATTAGCCCGAGATCGGCGTCACGATGTCAGGCAGAACTACTGCCGAAACCTTGGACACGACCTTCTGAGCGAACCATTCTTCCGTCTCAATCCACAGCGTCTTCGATTCTTCGCTGTAATATTCGCGGGTCTTTTGGTTACCCACGACATTTGCCGCGGGGTTCGTCCACTGGAACGTGTATGCGGCGGCCGGAACATCGCGGCCCGGATTCGACGGCAGGTACATCAGTACGGCGTTGTTGCCCCAAATGTAGTTCGTCATGCCGCCTTCTCCGACCCGGCGTTGAGCAGACGTAGCCTTACGCGCGTTCGCAACGATCAGGTTGTCCACTTGAAGCAGGTCTTTGATGGCCTCGTCCGAAACGAAGTCCGGCGACAGCCATTCGTTGAACCGGGTCTTGAATTTCGGGTGCATTTTCAGGATGTTGTAGACCGGCTTCGACAGAACCAGCGTGTTCAGGTTCGGAGCGCCAAGACGCTCGGCCTTTTCACGAAGCTCGAAGATGTCCCGAATCGGGTTGGAGTTCTCGAAGTCGCTCCACTTCACGATGTCAGGGTTCGTGTTGGCTTCACCGACCGTCACCCGCAGGTCTTCGTGGAAGTTCAGCGGGTTCGTCAGAAGTTCAGCCGACTTGATTTCCTTGTTAAGAAGGAGCTTCGCCTTGACTTGCTTCGCCGCCATCTCCTTGAGGTTGAAGATACGGTCTTGGTCAGCGTTTGCGATTTCTTCGTCGTACAGAGCGTAGCGCTTTGCGTACCCTTCGCAGAAGTACGCATCGTCGCTCCATCCAGTACGCATTTCGCTGGCGACCGTACCCGGAGCGCGACGGATGTCGTCGTCGGCGATCATATGGTCTTGGTAATCGAAGACCATGTAGCGGTCAGACTGCTTGTCAACCTCTACGACCGGAATAACCCGTTCGCCGATATATACACCGTTCTCCTGATATGCAACGGAGATATTCGTTAGGTATTGGTCGTAGTGGGTGTTCTTAATGTGATGTTGTGGATACGTTGCCATGCGTCAGAACCTCCCCTTTATTACCCTTATTGGCCGCTCGCCGGAATGGCGTAGACCTTCGGACGAATCAGGACTTGCACCTTCTGACCGGCAACAGCGCTGTTTTGTGCTTCGCCAAGAACGTAGGCAACGTCGCCTTCGCTCAGGCTTGAAACACCCTTCGCCTTGCCGCCAGCGGCAACAATGACGTCTTCGCCGAATGCGATGTTGCCAGCGGCTTCGATCTCGGCAATACGATCAAGCTGAACAGCTACCGTACTGCCATCACGATCTTCATATTGATACGTGACAACGCCCACGCACGGGAGGTTATCTTGCTCGGGAACCTCCACTTCACGCGGAGAACCTTCAACGTACTTGACGGCTTGGTCAACGCCGACGGTCTTGTACGTTTCGTTAGCGCGGAACGTGAACGGGCGCTGGAAACCAGTAACATTACCCGCCATTGTTTGTCATCCTCCTTTATTGCGCGGCCTTGGCTTCGAGTTCAGCCAGCGCTTGCTTCGTCAGTTGTTCAAGGTCGCCGCCCTCTTTCTTGAAGCGAATCATAGCGATTCGAGCGGCTTCTTGACGCATTTCTTCCTTGCTCAGAGTAACAGGAGCCTCGTCCTTCTTGGCTTCGACTTGTGCTTCCGTGACCTGAGCCGCCGCCTCTTGCACAGCGCCGGAGAACTCTGCCTTCATAGCGGCCAGTTCTTCCTTGATTTCATCCACGCTCAGAGTGCGCAGATACTTTTCATAGCGCTCTGCATTGAAGGCGTTTCCGCGAGCCGCGATACCGGCCTTCACCGTGTCTTGAATCAGGTCTTCGGTAAACTGGTCAGCCAGTTGAGCCTTGGCCGACAGGGATTCAACCTGCTCGTTGGCCTTTGCCAGTTGATCTTCCAGTTCAGAGACACGAGCAAGAGCCTCTTTCAGTTCGCTGTCCTTTGCCGCAAGAGCCGCCTCATGTTCGCTCTTTGCGACCATTTCTACGGTCGGCTCCGTAGCCGACAGCTTCGTGTCAGGAGCAACTTGACTCATTTCTTCACGCCCTTTCAGGAACTTTGTGAAATCTCTACGCTCGGAAGTGGTCGTAAAGAGTTGCAGATTTCCTTTCGAGAGGAAGCAGAATAGCTCTGCACCCATCGGAAGATTCTTAACATCGTCTACAGTATAGAGTTCCATATCTCCGTATTTAACGGGCTTTTGTAGAGACTCTGCTTGACTGCGACTCAGTTGCTGAGAATCTCCGTCCGTAGACGCCTTTTGAATCAGCGCCCGGTTGACCGCCCCGGCATAGACTAGACTATTCTCGACTCCTTCTCCGTCTTCGACAATCAGGTCGCAACGGACTTGCTCCCCGTCTACATCATAGGTAAGTCCGGGGATATGTTCACACTTCTCGTAATCCCGAATGCTGTTCTTGCAGATAGAACATTTCGGGTCATGGATGGCAAAGCCTATAGAAGTGTCAAATACGTGGCCTACCTCGATGTGGTCTGCGATCTGCTGGTTAGTCATGCCGATCTCAGTGGCGAGTTCTCGCCGTTCTCCGTCTTCGCCGACCATGTGCGTGACGATGTAGTGGTCAATGTAGAGCGTCTTCACGCTCTCTCCGTCAACTTCGTCTGCTTGGATTTCAGCATCGAACGTTCTACCGAACGGTAGCCTGCTGTTGTCGTGAGATGCTAGAAGGCCGACACCTTTTTGGTAGTCCTTCTTGAGTTTTTGAAGCATCTTCTCGGTCAGGTTGATGCTATATTCACCGAACCAGCCCCACCTAGAAATCGGCAGAGTATCGGCAGACAAGCTACGGAAAACGTACACTTGATCTTCCTTTAGCTCCGTGTGAGAAAGCTTGTTGATCTTCCTCAACTGTGCCGGAGTTGGACGCGGCATGTGTACACCCCCTAGCACAAATTATCCTATCTTCTCGCATTATAAGAGTATGCGTAAGCCCTCTTAACAAAGATGGCGTACATCACGTATTGGAAGTGCTATCAGACGACTGAGGGTCTTGCGGCTGTCGCTCGTCCGGCGCGCCCTTCGGGTCTACCTTACGAACACCAAGCATCTCCCTATCCGGCTCCCCGACAGCCTTATGTCCTGTGATTTCCTCCGCCGCCTCGTCTTGCGTAATCCAGCCGTTGTCGCGCTTGCGTTGAGCGTTTTGGATTGCAATTTGCTCGAAGTTGACCTTTTCGAGTTCGGTGCGGATTTCCGTGTCGTTGAACTTGAAGAACACGTACCCCTGCATACCTTTTATATTCAGGTACTTCGTAAGCGCTCTCGACAGAATAGACTCGATCAGACGTTGGATGCGATGGACAGACTTCATGAAGATTTTGATTTCCATTTTCGCGTACTGCTCTGTCTGCCCGGTGCTTCGCCGCCCCATAAGGGTGGAGAACTGCTTCAAAGCGTTGTTCATCATCGCGTCAATGACGGCCATGATCTTTTGAGGGTCAACCATAGCCTTGGATGCTTCCACCATGTCAACCTCGACAGAATCGAAGTGAACGAATGCGGCGTCGGGGTCGAGCTTCGAGTACATGTCAATGATGAGTTGTAGCTGTTGATTCAGCCACTCCTGCTTCTTTGCTTCGTTGTTGCGAATGCTGATCGGCATACGCTTGAGCAGAACTTCCTCGATGATCTTGATGTCGTACTTTCCATACCCCTGATTGTGGATGATAGCCTTCAAGTCTTCCAGCACCTGCAAGTGGAAGGCAATCGTCTGAATGACCGAAAGGAACGGAGAGGTTCCATAAGGGTCGGTCGCCGTTTCGTCAAGACCTTCGTAGAAGAACGTCGGAATGTCAAGCTTTATCTTTCCTGTAGAAGCGTTCTGATACGGAATCAGACGACCATTTTTACGATCAAACATGATAGTGTCCGGGTCTACAGCCGTAAAGTACAGAACGTCTTCAAAATTCCTGTCCATGACCATTTCAATAGCTGTGGCCCCGCGAATCAGCGCGTGTTCGATCAACTCATCGGCAAGCTTGTCGATGCTTCTCGTCTTCTCGAACCCCTCACTGGAGTAGTAATCCAGCCGAAGAAGAAAATCGTCGATCAACTTTTGGCCGGACTTGTGTTCCGTCTTCCCGTCCAGCAGGGTGACCTTTACGCGGTATCCTGAGTTCCCGATAATCTTGAAGTTCCAAACTGCCTGAGACACGTCAGGATGGTTGTTCTTCAAAATCTCAAGGATTTTCTTCGGAGGATATCGCTTCAAGGTCTGTTCTGTGATTCTCATATATTTGGTCGGGTT
>Ga0207866_1000599_pt1 | contig 49073 bp, 49 predicted proteins | sample HigsolmetaAR203D_FD_184835 | JGI IMG/M metagenome (GOLD analysis project Ga0207866, IMG submission 184835) | Ionic liquid and high solid enriched microbial communities from the Joint BioEnergy Institute, USA - AR20-3-D (SPAdes) (version 2) ...
AGTTCCGGCGATCCTCCCGATATACTGGAACTGACGCCAACCCAAATGAAGCTCTATCATCATCATGGCAAGATCGAAGAACTTCCCATACGCGAGTCCGAGTATCAAGATCATCTGATTCACTCGCCGGACGGCTATATTTTGGGAGTAAAAACGAAAATTAACCCGCTGGTCGTGTATTATAACCGGGACATTTTTCAGCGGCACGGTCTGGAGTTGCCGGAAGAAGGCTGGGACTGGACGCGGTTTGAGCAGATCATCACGGCGCTGAAGGAAAAGAAGGAAAACGTATATATTTTTGCGACTCCCTATATTCTGGAATGGCTTGCGATGAACCGTTTCGGAGGACGGATCGCCGATGCGGACGGCATGACGTTCGGCGGATACCTGGACAGTGAAGAAGCGGTGCGGGCGGCGGAATGGATCTTTTGGGTGAACACAAGATTGGATAACTATCGGTCCCGCAATATCATGGGCAGGAACACGCATTGGCCCATGCCTTATGACTTGATCGAGGACAATATGGCGCTTGCGGTTAATTATGCGTATTATATTGAATCTTCCGGTTTAAAATCATATTTCGATATCCACGAACGCAACGAGCGCATTGAACTCGCTCCCCTGCCCGGCGGCCAAGATGTGACCAATACCGCGCTTATATCGGGCTTGGCCATTCACAAAGCATCAAGAAACAAAGAGGCCGCTCTGGCGCTGATCCGATATTTGCTCAAGGAAAGCGATGATTACTTGCGGGATACCGTTGTTCAGACGCATCAATGGGGGGCGACGGCGGTGCTGCCCTCGGAGGGGAATCAGGCGTGGTCGATCATCCTTCGGGAAGCCGCAAGGTCGGTGCCGGTGACGCTGGCGTTGAATGAAGGCCGTCAGTGGGTGAACCAAGTCAGCGAGAGGCGTTTTTATCCTTTATATAATGCGATGCTGAGTGAATCTTCGGCCAAAGAGGTGCTGGAAAGATTCGCGTTGGAATTTGATCAGCAATTCGAACTATTTAAGAAAGACCTGAACAGCTTCTATACTTGTTTGAAGAATGATGCGGGGAAGCTTTGCCAGCAATATTAAATCAAGACTTAAGCTTCATGGTTTTGAATTGGAGAGTCATGCCGTGAAATGGAATGTGATCATCCTGACATTATTCCAGTAACATTTGGTTTGGGGAAGGAGCGGCGCAAATCATGACAAACGTTACCCAAAAACCGAGTTTACGCAGTTTGCGAGCGGCTATGTGGCGGTCGATGAAACTTGTGATCAGCGTCTCGCCCATGATCGTGTTCCTCGTTATGATCTTTCGAATCATCTCCGCGTTCATCCCGTCGCTTCAGGTGCTCATTGTGAAAGATGCCACCGATGCGATCGCTGCCCTGCTTACAGAGAACGGATCGATGCGCACGGTGGTCTTCTGGCTGGGGCTGGGCGCTGCACTTGCGGCATTCGGCGTCTTGCTCGAGTCGCTCAATCAATATGTCACTTTGCTCCTTAGACAGAAAGCTCAGTACAAGATGGAGACGATGCTTGCGGAGAAGGCGCTCGGCATCCCGTTAACCCGGTTTGAACAGCCTCAGTATTATGACCAGTTACAACGGGCGAAGTCGAATGTGACGTTTCGCGCTTTCCAGCTGATCGAGCAAATCTTTCGCATCGGACAGTCGGTCCTGACCGTCATCTCGATGTTTATCGTGCTTTGGCAGTTCAGTTGGCTTCTGTCCGTCGGCATGATTCTGTTCCTGTTTCCTACTTTGTTTGTTCATATGCGAATCGGGGAATGGAAATATATACTGCAGCGGTTTCAAACGCCGTTTTCCCGCAGATTGTTCTATTTCTTCGATCTTCTGACGAATCGCGCGTCCGCCAAAGAGTTGCGGTTGTATCGGCACGAAAAGAAGCTGCTCGAGTATTGGAGCGGATTTTATTGGAAGAATGCGAACGAACAGAAGAGAGTCGAATTGAAAACGTTGGGCATGCGCTCCGGCGTGGAAGGGGTCAATGGATTGCTCGGCTTTTTGTTCTCCTGCTATGCCGTCTGGATCTGTTACAGCAATCGTCTCTCTCTTGGTACATATGTGGCGATTGCGCAAGTGCTGTCGACCACCCAGAGCACTTTGCGCACGATCGCCCAAGGCTTGTCCTCCATCTATGAAGAATCGCTGGTTATGACGGAGTTTTTCACGTTCATTGAAACGCCGGAGGAAGAAGAGCAAGGGCGGGATCGCATCCGGTGGGACGGAATGCTGAAAGAGGGCATCACGGTCGAAAATCTGACCTTCGCCTATCCGTCCAATCCGAGACCGGTGCTGAAAAATATATCGTTCACGGTGAAGCCGCGGCAAAAGATTGCGATCGTCGGAGAAAACGGGGCGGGAAAAAGCACGCTGGTGAACTGCCTCATCGGACTGTACCGGGAATATACGGGAGCGATTCGCTATGACGGAGTCGAGATCAGGGAGTTCGACATTGCCTCGTTGCGCAGCAAGATCAGCGCCGTTTTCCAGGATTTTTTGCGGTATCAGGTGCCTGTGAAGGAAAACATCGGCTTTGGGGATGTCGGTCGTTTGGACGACGTTGCGGCGATCGAAGCGGCGGCGGCGCGGTCGGGTGCTTCCGAGGTCATTCGGACGCTGCCGGAGGGGATGGACACGTTGCTGGGCCCGGTTTTTGAAGGCGGGCAGGAATTGTCGGTCGGTCAATGGCAGAAGCTGGCGCTCGCCCGGTCGTTCATGCGGGATTCGGCGATCATCGTGCTCGATGAGCCGACCGCGTCGATGGACCCGATGGCCGAGGCGGAATTGTTCCAGCGGTTTGCGGAACTGGCGGAAGGGCGGACGACCTTTCTCATTTCCCATCGATTGGGCAGTTGCCGGATGGCGGATCATATTCTTGTCATGAAGAACGGAGAGCTTATCGAGCAAGGATCTCACGAAGAATTGATGCAGCTGAAGGGAGAGTACCACCGGATGTTCGAAATGCAGTCAGTGGCGTACCGATGAACGCCGACCGGCTAGTGGAGAATATTAGAAAGCAGTGATAACGATAGAGCGATATGGCTTGTTCTATTGTTGAAACAAGGCGATGGGATTTGCAGGAATTTATGATACGGAACCAATATAAAAATATACAAAAATATCAACGGAAATCTATTGACTCACAAAAATGGATGAAGATATAATGCAAGAAAGAAATGTAAATATGAGAAAAGAAATCATAATTTTTCTTTTCAACCATTTAATAGAAAGGAAGGCTGAAAGATGTTGGCTTCGTTCCTGCAGAGTGTGATGTTTGTCACCTTCCTCGTCTCAGGTGTCGCGAAGTTATTCGGCATGGAAGACTTTATGAAGACCTTCGAACAACTTGAGATCAAGACATCGCTTGCTCGTCTTCTGGCCCCTGCTGTGATTCTGCTCGAAATTATGGCTTCCCTGTTGTTCATTTTGCCTCAGACGCAATTGGTTGCCTATACGATCATTCTCTTTCTTCTAGCATGTTTCTCCTGGTCTGTTTACAGAGCTTATACGAGAAAATTGAAAGTGGCCTGCAATTGTTTTGGCAACTTACAGCAAGAAACATTCGGTTGGAACACCGTTATTCGTATCGTCCTGCTGTTGGCCGTTGACGGATACTTGATGGCGACAGGTACGACGGTCGATTGGTTCGCGTATCCGCTTGAGGAGATTCTGTATGCGTTGGTTGGTTCTGTAGGGGTTCTGATGATCTATATGATGTTGCCTTACGCACTGTTTGGACGAGTTGGGGGACAAGCCTCGAAGTAACAGAAGTAAACGGCACTGGCCTTACGAAGAATAGTGAAGCGTCGATGGAAATTTAAATGAAAATACATATCGGACAGGCGGGTGATGACCGTGAAGGAATTGCGGTTATGGTACTATCTCCGATGCCCCGAAAAAATCGATCTTGCACCTTCTCAAGCTAATACGCTTCTGTCGGACCTTGATCAGCTCACCGGATACGGAAGTACGTTCGAAGGGTGTGAATTATGCAGAGTATAGCCGATTTTGTGTTGTATGTACTGGTGATCACGCTTACGATCACTGTGTTTCGAATGAAAAATCAAATGTATATGACTTACAAAAAGAAGGAATTGGCTGGAGCCGATGTTGGCGCACCGCTGGCGGAAGTGTTTCCGAGGACTGAGTTTACAACCATTGATGGAGAAAAAATCTCGCTGATTGACGCCGACACGAACAAGTTCACGGTTTTGCTCGTTACATCTCCGGGCTGCGAGTCATGCAAATCACTCTACCCGCATATCAATCCGTTCGTGCAAAAACACGGCGACAAATACAGGGTAGTCTCCGTCATGTTTGGGGATGTCGAAAACATTGAGCCGTTGAGAAAGACATATAATCTGACAAATCCCATTGTCTCCGTGACATTAGAAGGATTAAGAGAAATAAAAACGGATCGTTTCCCGTTTGGTTACCTGCTGTCTCCGGAAGGGAAGGTCATTTCCTGAGGGTTGGTGGGAAATGGCGAGGATTTGGAATTGCTTCGCACATGGAGTCCGCTCGCATCGCAGAAGAAGCGTTTCCAGAGGTTTTCGTTTATTAGGAAATTTGCCGATGAAACGAAGGTGGCAAATTAACATCGGTGCCTGAGCGAGATTGTTTCCATCCGTCCACACGGGATGAAGCAATATATGACAGCTAAGTGAAGACCGGATAACGACACAATGGTGAAAGGAGGTTGACATGAGAATATTGCGGCCCGCGTTATTCCTGCTGTTTTCTTTCGTACTGACCGCGTGTCAGTTCACCGGCGATGGTGATTGGCCCGACTTAGAAAACGACGGGTATATTCGAACGATCACGATCGAGTTGGTCGCACGAAGCGGAGGCTCAAGCAACCGGCTCAACGAGCGAATCATGCAGTTTGCCGCAGATCGTTCGGACATCCGGATACAGATTCGAAGCAATAATAATCATCCCAGTGATTATTCTCCATGGATATTAGGAAGGAAAGGAAAAGATGATCCGCCGGACATTGTCGAATTGACACCGGCGCAGATGAAGCTGTGGTTTCATCACGGGAAGATTGAGGCGCTGACGCTCGCCGAACCTCAATATCGAGATCATGTGATTATGTCACATGACGGTTTCGTCCTGGGGTTAAAGACGAAAATTAATCCGCTCATTGTTTATTATAATCAGGAGATTTTTGCAAGATTGGGACTTGAATCTCCCGCGAATGATTGGGACTGGAACAAACTGGACGATACAATCGCCAAACTGAAAACAGCCGGTGAGAAAGTTTATGTCATGATATCGCCGGCGATATTGGAAATGGTGACGATGAGCCGTTATGGCGGAAAGATCGTTGACTCGAGCGGCACGGTATTCAGCGGATATTTGGACAGCGAAGCGGCGGTACAGGCGGCGGAATGGTTATCATGGATCGGAACCAGAGTGGATCAATATAAGGAGAGAAAGATTGGTTCAAGCAATACGTATATGCCGATGCCATATGATCTTATCGAAGACAATATGGCGTTGGCGGTCGATTTTGCGTTTGCGCTGCAAACGACAGGCATTACGAGCTACGCAGATATTATCCAGCGGAATCCTCGGATTCACATCGCCAACCTGCCAGGGGGATTCGACACCATTAATGTTGCGAGGATGTCAGGATTAAGCATCCACGCCGAGTCGAAGAACAAAGATATCGCCATGGAACTGATCCGATACTTGGCCCAAGAGGGGGATTTATTCTTCCTTGATGCGATTCAGCATACGCACGATTCGTATGGCGGCAAGGAACCGGTGTCTGCGGATGCGCGATCGATTTTGTTATACGAAGCCAGACGCTCAGTTCCAGCAACGCTTTATATGCACGAAGGTCAGAATCATGGTGATAATGACGCCTATTTTCGTCCGCGCCGACTGATCTTGTCCGGACAGACCGCGAAGGATGCACTCGCGCAGGAAGCAGCAGATATTGAAGCTCAGTTTGAGATGTTTAAGAAAGATATGGAATCCTATGCATCTTGCATTCGGAATTATTCAGGTGTGTGTGGAAGTTAGGTTGAGCGATAGATAAAAGAGCGCGAATGTGACCTGTCTCCTATTGACGCACAGTTGTGAAGATGCTATGTTAACCGTATTAACAATGCCAAAATAGCCAGGAACTATCATTTTTATTCCTTGAAATTGGTTGTGATCATGTTCGGCGGCCAGGCAGAAAGAAGACGAAATGGCGGTTGCCGATATGTCGCCGATTATTTTGCGGGAGATTGAACGTTCCGTGCCCGCATCCCTCTTCCTGTCGGATGACCAAACTTCCGGATTCAACATCAATTCGATGTATAGCACCCCGCTGTTGAGAGCGATATGAGAGGGATTCATATGCGCTCCTAATATCTTATTTCCTTAGAAACGCTGGATCAATTTCGTTGGAGATGGATACAGCTTATGAAACATTCCAGATCTTGAATTATACGAGCAATGCATACAACAAAGCAAAAAATTATGCTGGCTTTGAACGGGTCAATGGTGATGAAGACAGATGAGCAGCCAAAAATAACTTATAAAGATAGACAAACCCCTATAATTTGACAGGCAGATTCGCTGTGGATATTGGTATAAAATGAGAATAGGTTGTGGTGAAAATTTCGTTTTCTGGGTCTAGCTATATCGACAGCATAATATTCACCACACAAAGAGAAAGGAGGTGATTTAATAATGTGCAAGGTGATCGCTACAGAGTGTATTGATTTCCGTTGCGGATCTTATCCAAGGACTTTAATCGTAACTTATGATTGCGGCAATTATATTTATCAATCCGCTTCAGGGTGTTGTAATCCATAAGATTGGCAAGGGACACAACACTATGCTCGTGTCCCCAATTTATAATAATTACATTATATTTTATATAGAACTTATTTTAATTTTTGTTCATTAACCCTAAATTTATTATAACCATGAGTAATTCGTATGACTTGTCGAAGAGTTGAACAGCTTGCAATTCGAGATTAGAGCATAGAAATAATTGATGTAAGAGCAGAAATGAGCATTTTATGGTTTGCAGGGAGAGATATCCTGTGAGAAAAAGCGTATCTGTGGCAATTTTGATGATCATGGTTCTGATATCCGGGTGTACGGAGCGAGATTTGTCCGACATTCCGGATTCGGTTTCTATCGATCCGGAAGCGGGCACCCTTACCATCCGTCTCATAGGCAATCAGCCGGGCAGCAAGACTGATAACGTTCTAACCAGAAAGATCGAAGCGTTTCAGTCTTCGCATCCCGAAGTCAAGATCAACATCCAATGGACTCAATACTACGGCCCAAGGGATATCCCCACGTGGATGAACGTCAGGGAGCCGGCAGAGTTATATGAGGATGATTCGAAAGAACCGGCGGATCTGTACGAGCTGGTGCCGTATCAGATGCAGGAGTTGTTTCGTCTCGGTAAAATCGAGACGTTAAATATGAATGAAGGAATTTACCGGGATTACGTGTTGACTTCGGAGGACGGAGCCGTGCTCGGAGTCAAAACGAAGATCAACCCGCTGATTCTTTACTATAATGCGGATATTTTTCATACCGTGGGCCTTGAATTGCCGGACGGTTCCTGGGACCTGCAACGGCTGAACGATGCGATCGCGGCACTGAAGGCATTCGGTTACGATGTCTATGTTCCGTTATCGCCGTATACACTGGAATGGGCCGCTGATTTGCATGGATGGAAAATAACGGGGGTGGACGGAACGTACAGGGGATACATCGACAGCGAAGCGACAGCCATGGCTGCGGAATGGCTGGCGGGCATTCACGAGATGATCGACGGTTACGGAGCAAAGCCTCCCATGCCGTACCATCTGATCGAAAACCGGTGGGCGCTGGCGATCGATTATGCTTTTGATTTCTATCCCGGAGGGGCAAATAACTATGAAACCATCGCGCAGCGAAATCCGAACATCGGAATAGCGGCTTTGCCGGGGCAAGGCGGCAGTGCAAATCCTGCAAAGATTTCCGGGCTCGCGATTGCTTCGAAATCTCCCAACAAAAGTCTGGCTTTGGATCTGCTCCGTTATCTGGTTGGCGATGGGGATTCCTACTACACGGATATCCATCTCCTTATGCTTCCTATGTATGGGTATGACATGAAGGAGTATGTGAATGAGGAGCGTTTTTCTACGGTGACGGAAGAGATGAAAAGAGCGGTTCCCGCCTCGCTGTATATGCATGAAAAACCGACGCATGTAAGTTATTCCTATATCCTGACGAGACTGCCCGAACCTTTGAAGGCGATCAGAGAAGGGCAGCCGGCGAAAGAACAATTGGAAAGATATGCGATGGAGCTGGAAAGTCAATCGGCAACAGCCATGAGATGAGAAGTAAACGATGTTGGAGGCGGTATCATTGAAACGTGCAGGAATTTTCTTCATGATCATCATGCTGTTCGTTACAGTGGTACTCTCGGCTTGTCAATCAGACAACAACGAACTCATCCTTGATGACGAATTATATAAACGGAAACTGACGATTGAGCTGGTGGTGGAAAATACGGACAACCGGCTTTTTGAGAAGATCCGGCAATTCGATGAAGAACGGCGGTATGTGGAGGTGGAGATCAGGAAAGTTTCCCCTGCCAAAGAGCTCAATCCGTGGCTCCTGGATAAGAAGGGAGACGGCGATCCGCCGGATCTGATCGAATTAATCCCGAACCAGATGAGAATGGCGTTTCATCACGGGAAGCTGGAAACGTTAAACCTTCATCAGCCGCAGCTGCAGAATCTCGTCATCACGTCGCCGGACGGTGATGTCATCGGGGTGAAGACGAAGATCAATCCGCTCCTCGTGTAGTACAATAAGGACGATTATTTGCAGCTTGGTCTGGACGTTCCTTCGGAGGACTGGGACTGGACGACATTGGACAACACGATCACCGCCCTGAAATCGGCCGGGAAGAATGTGTATATTATCTTTGCGCCGTCCCTTCTGGAATGGGTGACGATGAACCGTTTCGGAGGAAGAATCGTGGATCCTGGCGGGATGACGTTTTTGACGACTGTGAACCAGATGAGTATGGCTTTTCATCATGGGAAATAGAATATTTTGCGCCGTTCAATCGTCATATTGACGGGTTGGACGGCGAATGTCATAATGAACACGTGTACATCATAAGAAGTAACAGACGTGAAGTGCATACAGGACGGGATTTCCATGTCGAAGAGGAAGCAAGTGGCCGAACTGGCGGGCGTATCGGAGGCGACGGTGTCGCGCGTGTTTTGCGGGGACGGTTCGGTGCGGGAACAAACGAAGCGCAAGGTGCTGGAAGCGGCGAAGCAGGTCGGCTATACGCCGAGCGCGATCGCGCGCAGCTTTGTTTTGCAGCGGAGCGAGAACATCGGTGTCGTGTTGCCCGTGCTGCCTAAGGTTCATCTTTTTTCCGCATATTATTACTCGGAGATCTTGTCCGGCATCGGGCACGAGGTGAAGCGGCGCGGATACAGTCTGTTGGTTCAATTTCATCAGACGGGGGAAAAGCCGCGTTACGTGGAAGATTTCCGGAAGCGCAAAATCGACGCGAGCATCATCCTCGGCATCACGACACGCGAGGAGGATGAACAAGCCCTGGCTGTGCTCCACGAAGCGGGCTATCCGTTTTGCATCGTCGGCGGACGAACGCCGCATCCGTACAATCAGGTCGACGCCGACCACGTGAACGGAAGCAAAATGGCGATCCGCCACTTGCTGGAGAGCGGATTTCGGCGCATCGCATTCGTGAACGGACCGCTGGATTATTCGAACAGCATCGACCGGTTGCGGGGCGTCGAATCGGCGCTGACCGAAGCCGGACTGAAAATGCAAGCGCTTTACCTGCAAGGCAATTACAGCCGCACAAGCGGCTATGAGCTGGCCGAGCAGTTGTATGAAGCGAGGCATTCGTTCGACGCGGTATTCGCGGCGAATGACCGGATGGCCATCGGGCTTATGCAAGGGTTGAAGGAGCGCGGAATGGAAGCCGGGCGGGATTATGCCCTGGTCGGATATGACGATTCCGAAGCTTCGCGGGTAACCAATCCGCCGATGACGACGGTTCGCGTTCCTTTCTTCGAGATGGGACGTCTGGCGGCAGAACGTCTGATCCGCATGATCGATGAGGGCGGGAAGAACGATCCTTTCACTGAAAAATTGGATGTGGAATTGATCGTGCGCCGGTCTTCGCAGTTGAACCGCGCCGGTCATGACGGATCGAAAGCTCGATGATCATGCCCAGGCAGAGCGTTTATTTTATCATATTTTGTAAGGAGGAGCAGAAGATGAAAGAAGTTCGTATCGGGATGGTTGGGTACAAATTCATGGGTAAAGCCCACAGTCATGCATACCGGGATTTGCCGATGTTTTTTCCGAACACGCCCAGACCCGTCATGACCGCGATCTGCGGCCGTCATGAGCCGTCGGTTAAAGCGGCGGCGGAACAGTTCGGGTGGAGCGAGTATGTGACGGATTGGCGGGAGCTTGTCAAGCGCGATGACATCGACCTGATCGACATTAACGCGCCGAGCGACGCGCATAAAGAAATTGCGATCGAAGCGGCCGCTCAAGGGAAGCATATCTTCTGTGAGAAGCCGCTTGCGCTGACGCTGGCCGATGCGCGCGAGATGCTGGAGGCCGTCGAAAAAGCGGGCGTGAAGCATATGATCGGCTTCAACTATCGCTTTGCGCCGGCGGTGCAGCTTGCCAAAAAGCTGGTCAGCGAAGGGCGTCTGGGACGAATTTATCATTGGCGCGCGTGGTTTTTGCAGGATTGGCTGACGGACCCTGATTACCCTCTCGTGTGGCGCTTGCAGAAAGATATCGCGGGTTCCGGTTCGCATGGCGATCTCGGCGCGCATCTGATCGATCTGGCGCATTACCTCGTGGGGGATATGACGGAAGTGGTCGGCATGAGCGACACGTTCGTGAAGGAAAGACCGCTTCCGGAATCGATGACGGGCCTCAGCGCAACGGGAAGCAAGGACGGTCCGAAGGGAGAAGTGACCGTGGACGATGCGACGCTCTTCCTGGCGAAGTTTGAAAACGGCGCGCTCGGCAGCTTCGAAGCGACCCGCTACGCTTCCGGTCACCGCTGCACGAACTCGTTCGAGATCAACGGAAGCAAAGGCAGCGTCAAATTCGATTTCGAGCGGATGAATGAGCTGCTCGTATACTTCAACGATGATGCGGAAGATGTTCAAGGGTTCCGCCGCGTCCTGGCGACGGATCCGGCGCATGCTTACGCGGAAGCGTGGTGGCCTCCGGGACATACGATCGGGTATGAACACACGTTCATCCATGAGGTGGTCGAGCTGATGGAGGCGCTTGGAAACGACCGCATGCCCGTGCCGAACTTCCATGACGGAGTGAAGTGTCAGGCCGTGCTGGAAGCGGTTGAACGCTCGATTGCGGAAAGACGCTGGGTTTCGATTTCGGAAATGTGAACCATCGCTTCGGTCGGCGGTTGATAGTTAGGCAGCACAGGATAGACCATATGATGGAGGAGAATACAGATGGGCAAGAAAAAAGCATTGATCGTTTGGGGAGGTTGGCTGGGCCACCAACCCGAAGAAGTGGCGGGAATCTACCGCGAGATTCTGGAAGGCGAAGGTTTCGAAGTAGAGGTTTCGAATACGCTGGAGTCTTTTTCGGACGGGGAAAAGCTGAAAGAGCTTGATCTGATCGTACCGAACTGGACGATGGGGCAGATCGACCAGCCGAAAGTGTTTAATGTGATGAAGGCGGTTCAGGGAGGAACCGGTATAGCCGGTACGCATGGCGGCATGTGCGACGCGTTTCGCTACAATGTCGACTGGCAGTTCATGACGGGCGGCAACTGGGTGGCACATCCCGGAAACGACGGCGTCCGATATACGGTGAATATCAGGCACAGTTCCAGTTCCCTGCTTGAAGGGATCGAAGATTTCGAAGTGGTCAGCGAGCAATACTACCTGCATGTCGATCCGGCGGTGGAAGTGCTGGCGACGACGCGCTTCCCGAATCCGAACGTCGTCGGCCCGCACAGCACGAACTCTCCCGTCGATATGCCGGTTGTTTGGACGAAGCGCTGGGGGGCAGGACGCGTGTTCTATTGCTCGCTCGGCCATCAGGCGAACATCATCGCCATGCCGCAGGTCAGGGAAATTTTGCGCCGCGGGTTCCTCTGGGCTGCCGACGGCAAAAAGTATGTGAAGGCGGAAGATCTGGCGATGGCCGACAAGGTTTACACGGGTATGGGCGACAGCAACTGATAAGGGGATGACAGGATGGAAAAAATCATGAAGATCGGGATCATCGGTTGCGGCAACATCAGCGGCATCTATCTCCGCAATCTGACATCGTATAAGGAATTGGAAGTAGTCGCCTGCGCGGATATCGATGTGGAACGGGCCAAAGCCAGGGCCGCGGAATTCGGAATCGCCAAAGGCAGCTCGGTGGATGAGCTGCTGGCGGACCCGGAGATCGAACTGGTCGTGAATTTGACGATTCCGGCTGCTCACGCCGAGGTCGGCATCAGGGCGCTGGAAGCGGGCAAGCATGTGTACGGTGAAAAGCCGCTCGCCATCTCCCTGGAAGAAGGAAAGAAACTGATGGAGACGGCGAGAGCGAAAGGGCTGAAAGTCGGTTCGGCCCCCGATACGTTCCTCGGAGCCGGCATCCAAACTTGCCGCAGGCTCATACTGGACGGAGCGATCGGCGAACCGATCTCGGCGGCGGCTTTCATGATGGCGAGAGGACATGAGTTCTGGCATCCGTCACCCGAGTTTTATTATCAGCCGGGCGGCGGTCCGATGTTCGATATGGGACCGTATTATCTGACGGCGCTCGTCGCGCTGATCGGCCATCCGATCAAAGAAATCGCGGGGATGACGAGCATCTCGTTCCCGGAACGGGAAATCACGAGCGAGCCGAAGAAAGGAAAGATCATGAAGGTGGAAGTGCCCACGCACTACGCGGGCACGATGAGATTCGCCAACGGCGCCATCGGCACGATGATCATGTCGTTCGACATCATGGGCGGAAGTTCGCTGCCTAACATCGAGATTCACGGCTCTTTGGGAACGCTCCGCGTGCCCGATCCGAATCTGTTCGGAGGCAAAGTGCAGCTGCGCCGCAAGGGCAGCTGGGAATGGCAGGAGATTCCGCTTGAGCTGCCGTACAAAGAGAACGACCGCGGACTGGGCGTACTGGATATGGTCCGGGCGATTCGCGACGGCCGCGAGCATCGCGCGAGCGGTGAACTGGCATTCCATGTGCTGGAAGCGATGCACGGATTCTCGATCAGTTCCGACACGGGCGCCGTCTACAAGATGACGAGCGATGTCCCGATTCCGCCGCTGTTGGAGTAATGCTGCAACGTGTTCTGGGCCGCCGCCGTGAGCAGCATCTTCTGTTCTTCTGCATCCATGGCGGCCGGCGCCTTATACGACTGTCCATGCAAGCGTCGCGGTGAGCGGCGCTTTTTGTCTTTATGCCGCCTTTTCGATCAAACGGCCGGCGAAGGCGACGGGCTCGGAAGTCCCCATGTGACGGGGCCGTATGCGTCGTATGTTCCTACGATCGGTGCCGGTGTGACCGGGTTATCCGCAGCTATCGCCGGCGTAAAATACAGCGACTCATAACCGCGGTGACCGCCTGTATTCCAACCGCCGGCATCCTGACGGACGGCAAACCAGGGGGAGTACCATGACCAGTATGGCGAATACGGCGGATAGAACGGATCGTAGTGGAACGGCGGATAATACGGCTGATAAGGCTGATAAGGGTAAAAATACGGCTGCGGATAGTGGAATGTTTGCGGCTGGTAATGCCACGGCTGGCCTTGCGATTCATAAACTGACGTGTAAGCCATAAGCTTAGACCTCCTTCGATACGGTTTTGTTCATGTCAATCCATCGTATGAAGATGCGCCCATCTTCGGTGCTTGCCTAATCGTGATTCGTCCAGAAATCCTTTATCTTGTTGGCGGGACGGTTTCATATTAAAGTAGGTATAAAAGCGCAGTCGGGAGAGCAGATGAATACAACCCGAAATGAAGGGTTTACGGGATGGAGTTGTGGTTGTCGGGATGAATACCTGGATCAAGACGATTTTATTGCTTGTCGCCGCGGCTGTGGTGACGCGATTGTTGCCGTTTTCCGAATATTTCCGCAATGTGAATACGTTTATCCACGAATTGTGTCATGCGATTGTGACGCTGCTGTCGTCCGGTCATGTCGTCTTCATTCATCTGTTTGAAGATCACAGCGGGGTGACGTATTCCGCTTTGCCGGACAATTGGCGCATGATTCCGGTGTCTCTGGCGGGATATATCGGCGCATCCGTATTCGCATGGTTATTGTTTCGCTGGTATGCGAGAGGCAAGCAGCAATCCGGGCTTGCGTTGTTGACTGTGCTGGCGTCGATCGGTCTCTTGCTGTTCGTGCGGAATGAGTTCGGCATGATGTGGTGCTCCGGTTTTATCGCATTGAGCGTGCTGGCGATGGTGATCAGGTGGCCGCAGGTTCGCGATGCGTATTACCTGTTCATCAGCTTTATCTGTCTCGTCGAATCGGTGCTCACGCCGTTGATGCTGGTGATCGTTGCGGTGGACGAACCGGTGGCCGCCGGGGACGCGGCCAATCTGGCAGCGGTGACGGGGGTCCCGGCGATCGCGTGGGCGGTTGTTTTCCTGATCGTGGCTTTATGGTGCGGCAAAGTCTCGATCGGCGAGCTGTTTCCGCATGGGCGAAAGGCCAGAGGGCGGGCGAGATGAGGGGAAATTGAGACGAGCATGGGAAGCGAGTCCGGCGCCTTGCCGTTGAAGAAACGGCGGGCGCCGGAGCTTTAGGGTGAGAGCGGATTCGTCTTATGCCGGTTCGGAAACCTGGCGATTAGCGTAAGGCGCCGTGATCAGCTTCCGGTTCGCGAAGCGGGCTGCGTCCCGTTCCGCGACATCTGCTGTTGCACGAAGCGGCGATACAGGGCGTGCTGTTCCATCAGCTGTTCGTGAGTGCCTTGTCCGGTGATGACGCCTTTATCCAGGAAGACGATGTGATCGGCGCCGATCACGGTGGACAGGCGGTGCGCGATGATCAGCGTCGTCCGGCCGCGCATCAGATTTTCCAGCGCCTCCTGGACGAGCGCTTCCGATTCGCTGTCCAGATTGGACGTCGCCTCGTCGAGGAGAAGCAGTTTCGGATCCCGCAGAAGCGCGCGGGCGATCGCGATGCGCTGGCGCTGTCCTCCCGACAGCTTGATGCCGCGTTCGCCGACTTCCGTATCGTAACGGTCAGGCATCGCTTCGATGAAGGAAGCGGCGTTGGCGAGGCGCGCGGCTTCGGCAATCTGTTCATCAGTCACCCGGCGGTTGAGCCCGTAGGTCAGATTGCTGCGTATCGTGCCGGACATGACCGGGCTTTCCTGCGGGACGTATCCGATTCCATCGCGCCACATGAACAGCGGGATGTGCTGAATCGGCACATCGCCCAGCATGATGCTGCCCTTGGTCGGTTCGTAGAAGCGTTCCAGCAGGGAGAAGATCGTCGTTTTGCCCGAACCGCTCGGACCGACGAAGGCCACGGTGCTTCCGGGCTTGATGTCGATCCGGATATCGTTCAGAACGTCGTCCTTCCCATTATAAGAGAAAGATACGTCGCGGAACGACAGCGTTTGATGCCAATTGACGGACGTCGGCGCCGCCGTTCCTTCAGCGGGATCGGACCGTTCCGATGCCGCTGCACCGGTTCGGCCTTGTGCCTTGGACGAGGTTCGGTCCGGTGCTGCTGCTGCGCACCGCTTCCGCGCGGACGGGGAGACGGACCATTCTGGTTCCGTTGGCATGGAACGGTCTGGTTCCGTTGTTGACAGGAGGGCGGATGCCGATGAAGCGATCCGGCCTTCGGCGGCGGATTGACCGGCGTCAAGCCGTCCTTGTCCGGCGCGTGCCGGATCGTCTTCTTCCGTTTCCGTGCCGAGCAGTTCCTGGATGCGCTCGGTCGCCCCCATCGCCTTCTGAAAGGCGGTGAAGAACTGTGCCAGCATGCTGAACGGCATGACGATCTGAAACATGTAGATGATGATCGCCACCATCGTGCCCGCGGACAGATCTCCGGCGGCGACGCGCGCTCCGCCGTATCCGATCAGCACCACGAGCGTCGCGAGCAGCACCGACGTCATGACCGGCGATACGAAGGCTTGAATCCTCGCTTCTTTCATTCCGAAGCGAAACAGGTTATGGATCTTTTCGGCGCCCTGCATGCTTTCAAAAGCCTGGGCGTTATGCGATTTCACAAGCCGGATGTCGCTCAGGACGCGGCCGAGGCTTGCGCTGAATGAGGCCAGCTCGTCCTGCATTTGCATCGACAGGCGATAGACGAGCCGTCCGAGCGGCAGCAAGATGAGCATCGAGATCGGTACCGCGCTGAGCATGATGACCGTCATCTTCCAGTCGATGACCAGCAGGATGGCGAGAGCGCCGATGATCGAAATGATGCCGGACACCGAGGAGACGAGGTGATTCGTCACCAAGATTTTGACGGTGTTCGTATCTTGCGTGACGCGGCTGATCAGCTCGCCGGATTCATGTTTGTCGAAGAACGGAACGCGCAGCTTCAGCACGTGATTCCACAGTCGCTGCCGGATGTTGCGGACGAATGTTTCGCCGATATACGTCATCATATATTGGGAGAATCCTCCGGCGGCGGCCTGAATGATGAATGCCGCCGCCAGCCACAAGACCATTCCGAGGTCGATGCCGCCGGCCGCGAACCGGTCGATCAGATCTCTCGTGAAGATCGGCACGATGAGGCCTCCCGCCGCTTCCAGTATGCTGAGCAGGAAGGCGACGGCAAACACCCATGCCGGCGGTACGGCGCCGCGCATCATGCTTATGAATTGGGTCCAGCCCGTTTGATCAGGTTTCATTTTCCATCCAACCTTTCTTCGTGAGATAGTGATGAAAAGCGGCAGTCAGTATTTCTTCTTCTTCCGAAGAGAACGGGGACTGGAAGAAATCAGGAAGTTCGGAGCCGTCCAGCTGTTCCGCGACGGTTTGCAACATGCGCCAGTCGTCGCCGAGCAACTCCTTCGTCATCTGCATCAGTTCATGGATAAGGTTCTGAATCTCGTCGGACTCGGGAGGATATTGCCCGATCGCCCGCTTGATCCTCTGGAACAGGTTCGCCGACCGCTTGTTCCAATCGAGTTCCCGATCCCGGTCCGAAAACAGGCTTTTCAGATTGCGGATCGTCTGCTCCGGGAACACTTCGGACAAAAACTCGATCTGCCGGTGTTCGCTCAAAATGCTCTGGATCAGGAAAGAGAACACCTGCGGGTCCAGTTCCTCATTCTCCTGCAGCAGTTCGATGGCGTGATCGATCGCCTTGATGACCCGGTCGATCTGGTTTCGTTTCTGTTCCATCGCATGTTTTTGCAGAAGCAGGGTTTGCTTCAGATTGCCCCGGTTGACGGCGATCATCGAACGGATTTCGTCAAGGGAAAAACCGAGAGATTTGAACGTCAAAATCTGCTGCAGCGGAATAAGGTCATCCAGCTCGTAGTAGCGCCGTCCGGATTCGCTGATGCTGCTCGGCTGCAGCAGTCCTTTTTCTTCATAAAATCTGAGCGTCCGTTGGCTTACGCCCGTCAGCTTCGCGAATTCTCCGATGGACATCGTTTTTTTGCGGTTTCCAGCATGTTCGTTATTCAATGGTCAAATCACCTCTTTGCTCATAGTGTACAACTTGACGTAACGTTAAAATCAAGCGCCCGCCAAACGATGAGCCTACATTATATCATCGGCGCCGCGGCCGCCGCGCATGACAAACGGCAAAGACGGCGCCCATACGAGTTCATACGAGATAACGGCAAATCAGGCTGGCGACTAATATGGAAAGATTGCGGCTTCACACCCGGTAATTCGGTAAAAAAAAAAGCCGGCCCGTTCCATACGGCGGCGGCCGACAAAGATACAGTCGCGGATCCGATAAGACGCATATAGAAACATATAAGGCATATAAGAAAGAAAACGAAGCATGCCACAGATCGCCACAGATCGCCATAATGAATCAGATGATTGAATTTTGTTATATGAAGAGAAATCTTGATGAATGTCATATTCAAATCATCAATTAAATGGTATACTTTAAGTTAGCGTTCTTAATTCTAAGATTTTTCTAAACATTCTGGTTATAGGGAGGGAGAACGACTGTGGCTGTACTTCCAAAAACGAATGAGCTCGGTTTCTTCGAGATTCGCCTTGAATCGATCGGAGGATTGGGAGCCAACCTGGCAGGCAAAATGTTGGCGGAAGCCGGAGTGGTTGGAAGCGGTTTCAATGGGGTTAGTTTCTCTTCGTACGGCTCAGAGAAAAAAGGATCTCCGGTCAAGGCGCATATCCGTTTCTGCGATTCAAATATGAACATTCGGGATACGACTCCTGTAGAACGGCCGCATATCGTCGGAATATTCCATGAAAATTTGTATCGTACGGTGAACGTGATCAGCGGGATTTACGAGGACAGCATCGTGCTCGTGAATTCGGCGAAGACGCCGGAGCAGCTGAAAGACAAGCTGAATCTGAAAGGCGGCACGATCGCGGTCGTCGACGCCACGGGCATCGCGCTGGAGGAGAAAAACCGCGTCAACATGGCGATGCTGGGCGCGCTTTTCCGGCTGTGCGATTTTCTTGATCCGGAACATATGAAAGGAATCATCCGCAAATCGCTTGAGAAGAAATATCCGCACGCGGTGGATCCGGCTTTGCGGACGTTCCAGCGCGGGTATGAAGAGGTGAAATTCCAAACGTTCGCACTGCCGGAAGGCACGGAGATGCCGAAACCGATGCGGTGGGACATTCCGGTGCTCGGTTACGAGACACAGCCGATCGGCGGCACGATCACCAACCCCGGCAACAGCATTTTGAAAGATCTCAGCATTTCGCGCCAAGGGATGATGCCGCAATTTCTGGAGGAGAAGTGCATTCACTGCGCGCTGTGCGACACCGCATGCCCGGATTTCTGCTTCGTATGGGAAGAGAAGCCCGATCCGAAAGGGCGCATGCAGATGTTCCTGCAAGGGATCGACTATCAATATTGCAAGGGCTGTCTGAAATGCGTGACGGCTTGTCCGACCCAGGCGCTTGTCGCGGCGCGGGAGACGGACGGTTATGCGGAAGAACACCGCGTGCCGCATCGTTTTGATCTTGCCAAAACTTCTTAATCGCGACAGTTGCCTCGTCATCGGCGCGGTGAAGATGATCCGGACGGCGGACAAGGTCCGCCAAGCGGGATGATCAGTCAGAATGATCAGTTTATGAGAGGTGAGCAGAGATGGCTATCGAAATCGATAAAGAACAACGGAGCGGAAAAGTCGAACAGCGCATCGTCTATGAATCCGGCAACGAGATGGCCGCCTACGCGGCGCATCAAATCAATTATCATATTATGGGCTATTTCCCGATTTCTCCTTCGACGGAAGTCGCTCAGTTCCTCGATCTGATGAAGGCGAACGGCCAGCACGACATCAAGCTGATTCCGTCGGACGGGGAGCACAGTTCGGCCGGCATCTGTTACGGCGCTTCGGCGGCCGGCGGACGCGTCTTCAACGCGACGAGTTCGAACGGCTACCTGTATATGCTCGAGCAAATGCCGGTGCAATCGGGCACGAGATTCCCGATGGTGATGAATCTCGTCTGCCGTTCGGTATCGGGTCCGCTCGATATTCACGGCGACCACTCGGACCTGTATTTCGCGTTGAACACGGGCTGGCCGATTCTGATGTGCCGCGATCCGCAGGCGGTCTACGACATGAACATCATGGCGATCAAGCTGGCCGAACATCCGGATGTCAGACTGCCGGTGCTCGTCGCTTCGGACGGATATTTCACGTCCCATCAGAAGAGACGAGTCAGCACGTTCGCGCATCGCGAGGATGTTCTGAAATTCATCGGCGAGCATCCGCCGGAAGGGTTCCTGCATGTGCTCGACCGCAACAATCCGATCACGGTCGGACCGTACATGAATGAACCGGACTATATCAACAACTGTTATCAGCAGTCGATGGCGATGTACCGGGCGGGCGAGGTGTATGATCAGATCCGCAAGGAATACGCGGAACTGACCGGACGCGACTATCCGATTCTCGATCTGTACCGGATGGAAGACGCGGAAGTGGCGGTGTTCCTGCTGAACTCGGCGTCGGAGATCGCCAAGGATGTCGTGGATCAGCTGCGCGCCAAAGGCATCAAGGCCGGCTGCATCTCGCCGAATATGATTCGTCCGTTCCCGCAGAAGCAAATCGCCGAAGCGCTGAAGAACGTCAAGGCGATCACCGTCGGCGACCGCGCGGATTCCTACGGCGGACACGGCGGCAATATGACCAATGAAGTGAAGGCGGCGCTGTACACGTACGGCAACAAGAATACGCTGGTGATCAGCCGGGTGTACGGCCTGGGCGGCAAAGATTTCTACGCGGAAGACGCGCATCATTTCTTCCAGCTCGCGATCGACGCGATGGAGAAAGGATATGTGGAGAAGCCGTTCGATTATTACGGACACACTCCGGGCGACCCGGCGAAGGCGCCGAAGCGGGTGCTCGAACCGCTCAAATATGAGGATCTGAAAACGGGCCTCATCCGCGTCGAGAAAGATGAGGAATCCGGCGAACTGAAGGTGAGAATCCCGCCGATGCGCCAACTGATGAAGAAGCCGAAACGGCTCGCTCCGGGACACGGGGCTTGTCCGGGCTGCGGCATATTCTCCGGGTTGGAGCTGTTCTTCAAAGGCATCGAAGGCGACATCGTCGCATTGTACCAAACGGGCTGCGCGATGGTCGTCACGACGGGATATCCGTATTCGTCGCACAGGGCGACGTATATCCACAACCTGTTCCAGAACGGCGCGGCGACGCTGTCCGGCGTGGTCGAAATGTTCTGGGAACGCAAGCGGCGCGGCGAGCTTGAAAAGTACGGGCTGAAGGACGACTTTACGTTCGTCATGATCACCGGAGACGGCGGCATGGACATCGGCATGGGTTCCGCCATCGGCAGTGCGCTCCGCAATCATAAGATGATCATCCTCGAGTATGATAATGAAGGTTATATGAATACAGGCGCGCAACTGTCCTATTCGACGCCGCTCGGACACCGCACTTCGACGTCGAATATCGGCAAATATCAGGGCGGCAAGCCGTTCCACCACAAGGACACGCCTCAGATCATGGCGGCGACGAACATCCCGTACGTGTTCACGGGCTCGGAAGCTTTCCCGCAAGACCTGCTGAAAAAAGCGGCGAAGGCGCAATATTATGCGCAAAACGAAGGTCTCGTGTACGGCAAGATTTTGATCACGTGTCCGCTGAACTGGCTGTCGGAGGAAAGCCAGGGGCAGAAACTGGTCGAAGACGCCGTGAATTCGTGCTTCTTCCCGCTGTATGAGGTTGAACACGGTAAAACGAAGATTACGTACAATCCGGAGGAGAAGGGCAAGCGCATCCCCGTTTCCGACTGGCTCAAAAATATGGGCAAGACGAAGCACCTGACTCGTCCGGAATATGCCGAAACGCTCCGCGCGTTCGAGGAGGAAGTCGAGCGCCGCTGGCTGCGGTTGAAGGCCAAACACGACAATCCTTATCTGTAATACAGGAGTGTAAGTATGACGAAGACCGGTGCGGACCGGCAGATGTGTCCCGCTGTGCGGCGGCTGCTGGCAATGGAACAACGCGACGAATTGGTCATGTTCGGCAAGGAACTCGCAAAGCAGGGGTTTACGGCGGTGCGGCGGTTTCTCGACGAGGTGCGCGGCTATCTGCGCAGCTTCATGGATGAGGATGTCGCGGATGCGCGCATTCTCCTGGAACGGTTAAAGACCGCGATCCCGGAACCCGGAAGCATCAGCCCGTCCTGGCAAGACTTGTGGAAAGAGTTTTCGGACATCGTTCGTTACAAATGCGAGTTGCTGAGCCGCATCCGGCCCGAGGATCGCGGCGGCGGCGATAACGGAGAACACGGCGGGGATGGCGGCGCGGAGTGGCAAGTGCTGCTGGATAATCCGTATTCGCACGATCACATCGCCGTCTATCCGTCTCTGACGTTTCAGGAAGCCGCGTATATGTACGCGTACTTTCGCACCAGATTGGAACAAAGCGAGTTCATCCGCCTGCAGAAGGTGCAGACCGTGATTATGAACACGGGGGCGGATGGATAAGAACGGCATGAGTGACGGCCTGCTGATCCGATGATCACGATCGGCAGGCCATGTTCTTTTTTTCGGCGTCAAAGGCGATGATCATGTCAATCATTAAGAGGTTGCATTTTTCCGCGATTAGGCATACGGTATAGGTGGGCGGATTCCATTGCTTTGTCGCGAAAGGGGGAACGCTATGAATTGGTGTTGCTCATATATCAACAAAATTGATAAATCGAATAACCAGGACTTATTAGTAAAAATGAAAGAAAGTCAAGTATCCTGATCGGAATACGCCGGCTTGCCTCCGGTTATTAAAGCGCTTACATAGCTAACTTTTAACCAAAATAACAACATCTTCGAACCGTATTGACAGCCCAACTGGGCGGTGTTATTATTTCCAACAAATCCTATGATATTAATCGGGATTAAGTCGACCGGACAGCCGGAGAAGCGCATCAGTCGGCGGACTGAGCGGTAATCCCGGATGAGAAGGACAAACAACGATACCTATAGCGAATCCAATATGAAGAGTGATGAAAGGGAGAGGTCGACGTATGAAAAGTTCTTTGAAGAGATCCATATTACTATTCGTTGTCATGATGGCCGTCATCGCGCTGGCGACGGCTTGCGGAGGGGGTTCGGGCAAGAACGACGGGACGCTTGAACTGTTGAACGTCTCGTATGACCCGACGCGGGAACTTTATGAAGCGTACAACAAAGCGTTTGTAAGGTACTGGAAAGAGGAGACCGGTCAAGATGTGCTCATCAAGCAGTCGCACGGCGGGTCCGGCAGTCAGGGACGGTCGGTCATCGACGGGATTCAGGCCGATGTCGTCACACTGGCGCTGGCCTATGACATCGACGCCATCGCGGATGCGGGCCTGATCGACAAGAACTGGCAAAGCCGTCTGGAACTGAACAGCTCGCCGTATACATCCACGATCGTCTTTCTGGTGCGCAAAGGCAATCCGAAAAACATTAAGGACTGGGACGATCTGGTGAAGGAAGGCATCTCGGTCATTACGCCGAATCCGAAAACTTCCGGCGGAGCGCGCTGGAACTACCTTGCCGCCTGGGGTTATGCGCTGAAGAAAAACAACAACAGCGAAGAAGCGGCGAAGGAATTTGTGAAGAAGCTGTACAAAAACGTGGAGGTGCTCGATTCCGGAGCGCGGGGATCGACGACGACGTTCGTGGAACGCGGAATCGGCGACGTGCTGCTGGCGTGGGAGAACGAAGCGTTCCTGGCGCTCAAGGAATACGGTGAAGACAAGTTTGAGATTGTCGTGCCTTCGCTGAGCATCCTGGCGGAACCGCCGGTATCCGTCGTGGATAAGGTGGTCGACAAGAAAGGCACGAGAGAGCTGGCGACCGCTTATCTGAAGTATTTGTACTCGGAAGAAGGACAGGAGATTGCGGCTCAGAACTTCTACAGACCGCGTCTGGAATCGGTCGCGAACAAATACAGGGATGTGTTCCCGGAGATCGAGCTTATCACGGTGGATGATACATTCGGCGGATGGAAGAATGCTCAGGCAACCCATTTCGCGGATGGCGGTATATTCGACCAAATTTACGAGAATTAATTATTCGTGACAGGAGTGACCTGAACGATGTCTTCGCTGAAAAAACGATCCGTGCTGCCGGGGTTCGGGCTCTCGCTCGGATACACAATCTTGTACGTGAGTCTGATCGTGCTCATTCCGCTGGCCGGTGTGGTGATCAAGACGACCGAGCAGAGCTGGGATGAGTTCTGGCGGACGGTGACGAATGCGCGGGTGCTTGCCTCCATCGAGGTGAGTCTGACGACTTCTTTTGCGGCGGCGCTGGTGAATGCCGTCTTCGGCACGATCCTCGCCTGGGTGATCGTACGGTATGAATTTCCGGGCAAACGGATTATCGACGGGCTAGTCGATCTTCCGTTCGCCCTCCCGACCGCCGTTGCGGGCATATCGCTTACCGCGATTTATGCACAGAACGGGTGGCTCGGAAGCTGGTTTGCCAAACTGGGAATCAAGACGGCCTATTCGCCGCTCGGCATCACCATTGCCCTTATTTTCATCGGGTTGCCCTTCGTCGTGCGAACCATTCAGCCCGTGCTGCAGGATCTTGAAAAGGATGTCGAAGAAGCCGCTGCCTCGCTCGGCGCCTCGCGCTTCAGGACGTTCCGCAAGATCATTTTTCCGGCTATACTTCCTTCCTTGCTGACGGGATTTGCCCTGGCTTTTGCCCGCGGCATCGGGGAATACGGATCGGTCGTGTTCATTTCCGGCAACATGCCGATGAAGACGGAGATCGCTCCGCTCCTCATCCGCACGAAGCTGGAACAGTACGATTATGTCGGCGCGACATCGATCGCATTCGTCATGCTGGTTATCTCCTTCATCTTGCTGTTGATCATCAATTCGCTGCAATGGCTCGCCAGCCGGCGGACGATAAGGGAATAGGAGGGGTCTGAAATGGCAGGAGCTACGCCAATGCGCGCAACATCAACATCACAGGTAAAAACGGCACGCCATAATCCGGCGCTCAGCGAATCGCCGGTTGTGAAATGGATTCTGATCTCGATCGCCCTCCTGTTCATCATCGTCGTCTTGATTCTGCCGCTCATCACCGTCTTCCAGCAGGCGTTTCGCAAAGGATTCGACGTGTATGTAGCGGCCATCACCGAACCGAATGCGCTCGCTGCGATACGATTGACGATCATTACCGCGCTGATCGCGGTGCCTCTGAACACGATCTTCGGCATCGCGGCCGCATGGGCGATCACGAAGTTCAAGTTCCGCGGCAAGCAGGTGCTTGTTTCGTTGATCGACCTGCCGTTCGCGATCTCGCCGGTAATCGCCGGGTTGATTTTCGTTCTGTTGTTCGGGGCGCAAGGATTTTTAGGACCGTGGCTCATCGAGCATAATATGCCGATCATCTTCGCCGTACCCGGCGTTGTGATCGCCACGATATTCGTAACGTTTCCTTTCGTCGCCCGTGAATTGATTCCGATCATGCAGGCCCAGGGCAATTCGGAGGAGGAAGCGGCCGTCTGTCTTGGAGCGAGCGGATGGACGATTTTCCGCAAAGTGACCCTGCCGAACATCAAATGGGGACTGTTGTACGGCATCATCTTGTGTAACGCCCGCGCCATGGGCGAGTTCGGGGCCGTGTCCGTCGTCTCTGGGCATATACGCGGCGAGACGAACACGATCCCTCTGCACGTGGAGATTCTGTACAACGAATATCAGTTCGCCGCGGCGTTCGCGGTCGCTTCTCTGCTCGTGCTGCTGGCGTTCGTCACCTTGATTGTGAAAAGCATCGCGGAGCGGAAACATGAGCTGTCACTTCGCGAATCACTAACCGACGGAGGGGAATAATCATGTACGTTGAAGTGAAACAACTGGTGAAGAAGTTCGGCAACCACGTTGCATCGGATCATGTCAGCTTCGGCATTGAAAAAGGAAAGCTGGTCGGGTTTCTCGGTCCCAGCGGCGGCGGAAAGACGACGATACTCCGCATGCTGGCGGGATTGGATCATCCCGATTCGGGGGAAATCTATATCAACGGGCAATTGGTGAACGATGTGCCGCCGCAGAAGCGGGGCATCGGGTTCGTCTTTCAAAATTACGCGTTGTTTCGCCATATGACCGTATACGATAATATCGCGTTCGGACTTGTGGTGCAGAAGCGGAAGAAACCGGAGATCGAGCGGCGGGTGAGCGAACTGATCGAACTGACCGGATTGAAAGGGTTGGAGAAGCGTTATCCGAACCAGCTGTCCGGCGGTCAGCGTCAGCGCGTCGCGTTCGCCCGGGCGCTGGCGCCCGAACCGCATCTGCTGCTCCTCGACGAGCCGTTCGCGGCGATCGACGCGAAGGTGCGGAAAGAACTGCGCGCGTGGCTTCGCTCGACGATCGAGCGGATCGGCATCACGACGATCTTCGTCACCCACGATCAGGAGGAAGCGGTCGAAGTGGCCGACGAGATCATGATCATCAACCGGGGCAGGATCGAGCAAAAAGGTTCGCCGTACGAGATTTATAAAAATCCGCAAACCCCGTTCGTGGCGGGCTTCATCGGTGAATCGACGCTTCTGGAAGACCCGTCTTCGCTGTACGGATTTGAAGACGTCATCCCCGGTACGAAGGCGATCGTCCGTCCCGAGTATGTGGAGGTCGGATTGAAAGGAGAAGTCTCCATTCCTTCGGCGGCGCAGCTCGGAACGGTGGAAAGCGTGTTTTTCCGCGGCGACAGCTGGCAGGTGAATGTGCGAATCGGCGATCATGTCGTTTCCGCCTATCGTTCGCTTGAGAAAAAGCCGTTGAAGGCGAATGATGAAGTCCTCGTCCTCATCCATCGATTGTATATTTTTAATCATGAGCAATCCTGCATCATGGAGAACTCGCGAAGAAAAGAACTGTTTTCTTACAGCATCTGAAAACATTGAAACGTAAGGCAAACCGCGGCGCAAAGGGTCGGCTGAAACTTTGAATGCAAGGCGTTGCGCAAAAGAATCAACCGCAGGCAAAGTGTCCGGACATAACCGAAAATGATGAGATGGAGGGATATGGAGATGGGCAATCCGTTTCAGATCGATGATATTTGGGCAGAACGGATTCTTGAGAGCGTGAAAGGACTTGAGTACGGCAATGTGCTGATCATCGTGCATGACGGCAGGATCGTACAAATCGAGCGCACGGAGCGCAAGCGGTTTGATTCTCTGAAGACCAGGACGGTGGACAGCGAAACCGTCAAGCAACGCTCTTGAAGACCGTATATGAAGAAGAATAGACACCGGACGCGATCGTCCGGTGTTTTTTGTATATCCCGAACAGGATAGGCACCTTTCCCGGTCTTCGTGTATATGCTGTTTCATAGAAGAAGGAGTGAGGAGTGATAGGATGCCTGTCGTGGAAGGAACTTATATCATCTATACGGTGCGGCCGGGCGATACGCTCTATTCCATCGCCCGGCGGTTCGGCAGTGAAGTGCGGCTGATCGAACAGACGAACGCGCTTTTTCCGCCGGTCACCGATCCCGGCCTGATCTATCCCGGACAAGTGTTGCTAATTCCCGAGACGGGATTCGGCCAACGTTCGCGGATCTCCTATCTCGTGAAGCCGGGGGATACGTTGTATTCGATCGGATTAAGATTTTCCGCTACACCGGATTTGCTCGCCGGGATGAATCCGCAGATCACGGATCTGAATGTGCTGTTTGCGGGTTTGCCCCTTGAGGTGCCGGCCTTTATCTACAGCGTCGAAATGGGACAATCGCTATACCGGATATCCCGCGAATTGGGGGTGCCGATGAACGAAATCATCCAGGCCAACGCGGGGCGTCCCGGTTTTTCGCCGGATGTGCTGTATCCAAATTACGAGTTGATCGTGCCGTTGCCCTCTTCCCGCAATATCCTGGTGTTCGTGCCTCTTCCGGGAAGCGTCGTCACCCCGGGGCAAGCTTTGGAAGGAATCGCCCGCGCGTTCGAAGCGACCATCTATTATCAACTGTTCGATGAACGAGGGACGAATGTGATCACGGAGAAGGTTCTGACGGTATCCGAGGGAGCGCCGTTATTCGGCACGTTTTCCACCGCGCTGCAGTTCGACAACGAACCGGCTGCTTCGTCGGGAGAGCTGTGGGTGTACGCGCGCAGCGCGGTCGATAACCGAATCATCGATCTCGTTCAGGTGAAGGTTCGGTTTAACACGGCATGAGGAATCGGGCCTGTAACCGGCGTTCATTTTGTATATAATATGGCTAGTAATATGGCTGGGATGTTGATGGCCGGGCAGGCTGCAGCGCATCGGTCAATCGAACGAGGAGGGCCCATGAAACCAAAAGCAAAACACACCGCAGACGCAACCATGAACGCAGCAGGGCAAGCGAAACGCAGGGGAAACGAATCGCCCGCAAAACGCGGGAAAAAACCGGCTCTTTCATCCTGGACGGTGGAACAGCCTTCGGAATTGCTGCCTTTTCTTCTGGAACATGTGAAGCATAAAGGACGCAACAAGCTGAAATCGGTTCTGGCCCGCGGGCAGGTGGAAGTAAACGGGAGAAAATCCACCCGCCATGATGAGCGGCTTATGCCCGGCATGACCGTCACGATCAACTGGGAGAAGGTTGAAGAAGAAGTGGAAATTCCGGGGCTTACGATCGTCTATGAGGATGAAGATCTGATCGTCGTCGACAAACAGGCCGGACTCCTTTCGATCTCGACGCCGCTCGGGGAAGAGGAGACGGCGTACCGGTTTTTGACCGCGCATGTGCGGAGAAAAGATCCCGATGCCCGGGTGTTCATCGTTCATCGCCTGGATCGCGACACATCCGGCTTGATGATGTTCGCGAAGCGGGAAGAGGTGAAACGCCGCCTTCAGGATTCCTGGAAAGAGGCGGTGCCGGAGCGGTTGTATTACGCGCTGGTGGAGGGGGAAGTGCGCAGGGATGAGGGAACGATTCATTCCTGGCTGAAAGAGACGAAAACGCTGCGCATGTATTCCAGTCCGGTGCCGAACGGCGGACAGGAGGCGATCACCCATTATAAGGTGCTGCAGCGTTCAAAAAGCTATTCACTGCTGGAGGTGCGGCTGGAGACCGGGCGGAAAAATCAGATTCGCGTGCATCTGGAATCGATCGGACATCCTGTGGCGGGGGACAAGAAATACGGCGCACGTTCCAATCCGATCGGCAGGCTCGGTCTGCATGCCGGCACGATCGCCTTTTTCCATCCGACCACAGGCCGTTACATGCGCTTTGAGTCGAAGATTCCGGACAGGTTTTGGAGCGTTTTTCGCGAGGCATGAATTGTTCAAACGGAAACAGTCCCTTGAGAATCGAGTGCTCTCAAGGGACTGTTCCGTTCCGGCCATTGATGCCGGATTACAATGCGGCTCGAGGTTCGGGAGTGACAGCGGCATCGTTGTTCTTTTTGTCTTTCTTATGCGTAAACACTTTTTTCAGAAGCGGCATCAGATAGTAGTCGACGCCGAATCTGCCCGCGTTCAGGCCGGCCATGAAGATGATGCCGCCGATCAACACCATCCATGGATTCGTGCTTACGGTGCCGGCAAACAGGAACATGAAGTTCATCAGCAGGCCGAAGAATGCGGCGGCCGTCGTCAATGCGCCGAGGATGAGGCCGAGGCCGACCAGGAATTCGCCGACCGGAATAAGGAAGTTGATCACCTTCACGTACGGAAGGGCGAAATGTTCGATGAATTTGGTGAACGTCGGGTAGATGATTTCCCCGCCTTTCATGACCGGGTTCGCCACGGCGTTTTTCAGAAATCCGGTTGCGTCGAACCCGTCGACCAGCTTGTGCCAGCCCGCCGTCAGCCACATCCATCCGAGATATACGCGAAGCAACAGCAAGATCGCCGCAGCGTATTTGTTCTCTCTCAATACTTTCATCATCATAACCATCTCCCATTCATTTTTTTAAAATTTGATGATTTGCATATCCTGAATAGAGGAGCATTCGTATATTGTGATAAATTTCACATGCGACGGTGAAAAAATGATCGACCGGTGGAACAGGTAGATCGTTCGCCATCACGATGGAAAATGATTGGTGGTGATTGTATGAAGATACGGTTCATGCGGATCACTCCTTTCCCGGGGATACACCCGTTGTCAATGACCTTGGTCCGCTACGCTGTCGCGTGATTTTTCTTACACCAATAATATAGCATAACGGTCTGAGTTTGTGAATGTGATAATTTTCACAACTTTGTGAACGAAGGTGGTGAGCAACGAAAATGGGCACTCTGCAGCCAACGTCAATTCTTTGGCCCGGTTCATGCATGATCAGGGTCCTGCCGCGGCAATGCTAATGGCGTCATTATATGGCCAAGTCATGGCGTCGTCTTATGTCGTCAAAAAATAAGAAATTTGTGAAATAGGAAGAAAGGTGTCGGAGAAAACGCTTTCATGTGGTAAGATATATGATAAAGCAACCTGTAAATCCAAAACTTTACGAGGGGAAGTGTGACAATGGCATCAAAGATGAATCTAAAAGGAGAGTACATCACAGTCAAGGAGAACCCGGTATCGAACTTTTTGTTTAACAGCACGCGGTCAGCCGTCATCTGGTTGATCATCCGATTGTATCTGGGTTACATATGGCTCACTTCCGGTCTGAAAAAGTTCGGCAGCGAAGCCTGGATCGGCAGCGATGCGGGCAAGGCGTTGCGGGGATTCGTGTCCGGAGCCTTGCAGAAAGCGAGGGACGGAGGCGATGTGAGCGGATGGTACGCATCGTTTCTTGAAAATCTCGTGTTGCCGAACGCTTCCGTTTTTTCATATCTTGTGGTGTTCGGGGAGATCGCCGTCGGTCTGGGGTTGATTCTCGGCCTTCTGACAGGCATCGCCGCCTTCTTCGGTTCGTTCATGAACGCGGCATTCCTGTTCGCGGGCACGCTGAGTTCGAACCCGTTGATGTTCATCCTTTCCACCTGGCTCGTGCTCGCATGGAAGGTTGCCGGATGGTACGGTCTGGACAGATGGGCGCTGATCAAACTGGGTACGCCGTGGGCGAAGGTGGAGCGACATAAAAGCGGCGAACCGGAAAAGGAACAATGAAAGCGACAGTAAAAGACACTATTTAATACTGTGACTGATCACGAAAGTGACAAGGCCGCGCGCGTCATGTTGACGCGCGGTCTTTTTTTTGTCGGGCTTGCGGTTTGTGTGCGGGGCGGGGATTGGCTTGATTTTGACGATTCGCGATTATCTGCTTCGCGCGGCTTTGATTGAAGATCTGAACAGCCGCCGGGGAGCCGGATTGCCGATGGTGGTTTGCGCCGTTGCCGTGACGAGGAAGCCGGATTGCGGACACGTCTTCGCGCCGTCGGCGGGCAAGGTTTCGGATCGCGGGCTTTCCATGTTATAATGCTTGAAACATGAAAAGAGCTTGAACATCGAGATATCATGCTTGAACATGAAGCGAGTAAGCGGGAGGCGAAATTGCATGAAGCTGCACATCCAGGTGTACTGGGATGACGATGAAGTGAAATCGGCCGAACTGGAGCTGAATAAAGAGAAGTTCGAACCTTTGAACGAAGAGGAAAAAGAAGCGGCGGTCGAGGCCATCATTCGGGATTACATCAATCAGCATCTTGCGGTCAAATGGGAACTTGATATAGAAGACGAAGGGGAATGACGGAGAAGCGGGAACCGTAAACAGGAAACCCGGGTGAGCGACACGGGCAGGAAGCAAGCCGGGATGGCGGAACAAAAAAGATGGCGGGGAAGAAGAACGGTGCCAGTTGGCCGTCCGGTCTTCGCCCGCCATTTTTATCGTGCCGGTTCCTCAAAAGGTGATCGTTCGACGTTCCAAAGCTCAGGGCAGTCTGATGCCGGTCAGATCCGGCGCAACTGGCCGAGTTCACTGACGATCGCTTCCATCTCGCTGATGCTGAAATGGTTTTTGCTCATCACAAGTTCGTAAATGTCGCGCACTTCATCATAGCGCTCCAGATCGAACGTTTCCGGCTTCATCACGGATACGGACGCCATCTTCAATTTTTGTACGATCGATTCGATCATATGGGTGAGATTTTCTTTCGTCGGTTGGCTGAGATCCATTCGTTAACATCCTTTCTTGGCGGCATGATAGACGCACGATATTCCGCAGTCCGTTCGGTTCAAGTGACTTGCCTGTTGGCTTTCGACGTTCGTCATGCTGAATGACCGATGCCAGGTCATGACCGCTACCACAGCAGCGGCTCTTCGTCCTGTTCGCGCTCCGGCTGTTCGTAAGGTCTGATGCAGTCAGGCGAGTCGAGCGTCGCCCGCCCGACCATCGGATGAACGGGATAAGCGCGCATGTCGGAGGCCGGATACGGGCGAAGCATCGGCAGCAGGTCGTCCGCCGATTGAATCTTTCGATCGAGCCATGCCGATTCCGCTTCCCGCGGCAGGATGACGGGCATGCGGTCGTGGATTTCGCTCATCAGTTCGTTCGCTTCGGTGGTGATGATCGAACAGGTGTGGATCGTGCGTCCGTCCGGGCTTGTCCACGATTCGTAGATGCCAGCCATGGCGAAGAGGGGGCGGCTTTTGAGCACGATGCGGTACGGCTGCCGCTCCCGGCCGATTTTTTTCCATTCATAGAATCCGTCTGCGGGAATCAGACACCGCTTTTTCAACAACGGTTCGCGGAACGACCGCTTTTCGGTAATCGTATCGGCGCGGGCGTTGATCATGTTGTTGCCGATTTTTTCGTCGGCAGACCATGGCGGCACGAGTCCCCAGCGCAGCAACCCGGCTCTTCTGACGCCGTTGTCGTCCGCGATGATCGCGGCGATGTGCTGCCCGGGGGCTATATTGAACCGCGGCTCGAACTTGAGCCGCACATGCTGCACATGAAAGTAGCGAATCCATTCCTCTTCCGAGACCGTCAAGGTGAATCTTCCGCACATGACGCGCATCCCCTTCCTCGTTCTATGCGCCGGCAAGTCCGCACGGCAGCATCGCCGCAAGCGCCGGGTTTGCCGATCCGGTGCCGCGTGGTTGTTAGGGCAATGTTACGGGGCACGAAGAACGTGCTCCGTTCAGCGGTTGCGTAAATGGCTGCGTATTTTGCTATTATAACATAACCAGGCCTTCGGGAGGGGGTTATCCGCCGAACGCGTCGCGAAAAGCGGCGGCAAGTTTCCCGGTGTCGACTTCCCACAGCCGCGCGATGTCGGGCGCGACCTCCCGTTCGAACCAGTCCGCGAGCAGCTTGCGGTTCTGACCATTTTCATGTATCCAGAGCAGATTGCCGATAACTTTATGATAGTACAATTTTTCGGCTTCCGCGAGTTTTTGCGGCGGAACCCAGATGTTCAGCCGCTTGATCGTCCGGTACAATTCTTTGTTGCAGGCGCGGCGGATGCCGCGGGCTGTGGGAAGGGGTTTTTCATGTTTCTGCTGGGGCATTCTTCTATGCAATGTGCTGACGCCTCCTCTCCTTTCTTACTCTATGCGCAGGAGGAGGAGGCGGTTACCGCAGGTTGGGACGGATGCGGTTTTTAAGACCGGTTCAGCCGTGCGCAGAGCTCCCGCATCAATCGACCACGAGATAGGCGATCATCGGCACCGGGTCATTGTGCGCCGTGCACACGATGCGGAACGTTCCTTCCCGATCGGCGGTAAAGGTGACGGATTTGGACTCTCCTCTGCCGACCGTGCCCTGGATGTTGTATCCTTCGATGTAGAACGGATGCTGGGTTCCATGCACGCCGTGGAACGTCAGCGTAACCTGTTGGCCGTGTTGCACATACAAGGTGCCGGGGTCGAAGCGGTACACGTCATAGGTTTTGCCGTCCGCCGTTCTGCCTTCATATTCCACGATCGCGATATGGTACTCGGATGTGGTCACGGCGGCCGATGCCGGCTTATCGGCGAGCACCGTCTTCAGGTAGAGGAAGCCGAGGATGACGACAACGATCATCGCGCCGATCAAGGCGAGGGTGGAACGTCTGAACACATAAACTCTGGTCATGTCGATGCACTCCTTTACATAATGGTTTTCGCGCAGTACATGCTTCATGCTTATATGTCTATGATGCAGCCGGACGAGTCATGACGAGCAGTTGAGCGAATGGTTGGTCCGCATTTTTTCATGTGAACGGTGCCTGGGACTTTGATCCATATCTTTGACTTGGCGGAAAACGACGACTACAATGATAGGGATACAATGAGGATAGAGATACACATGATGGGATACATGGACGATATCTGGAAGCAAGAAAGGATGATACGGCATGCTCAAGATCGAAAAGTTCGTGCTGGGCCCGTTGGAAACGAATGCGTATCTGGTCATGACGGACGACGGAACGCGCGGGATCGTCATCGATCCGGGGATGGATGCAAAGCACCTGCTCGACCGCATACGGGATGTGCAGATCGAGGCGGTGTTGCTGACGCATGCGCATTTCGACCATATCGGCGGGGTTGAGGCGGTGCGCAAAGCCAAGCAATGTCCGGTCTATGTGCATGAACTGGAGCGGGATTGGCTGACGACTCCGGAGCTGAACGGATCGCTTCTATGGCCCGAGATCGGCGGGGAAATTCGCGCCTCCGGGGCGGATCATCTGATGCGGGACGGAGACGAGCTTCACTTTCTCGGCGAAACGTTCCAAGTGCTGCATACGCCGGGGCATTCCCCCGGAAGCGTCAGTCTGCTGCTTGCCGAGCATCGGCTGGTGTTCAGCGGCGACGTGCTGTTCCGCATGAGCGTCGGACGCACCGATCTGCCGGGCGGCAGTTCGCGGGAATTGTACGCCTCGATCCATAACAAGCTGTTCCGACTGCAAGCCGAGACGACGGTTTTGCCCGGACACGGTCCGCTGACGACGATCGGGGAAGAAATGGAACACAATCCCTATGTATAGAACGGTTCCGCAGAATGGTTTCTCATACAGAATACATTTTTCCACAAAATATCTAGACAAGTTTCATGAATTTTGGTATGATGGATACGACTGTAAGGTTTGACGCCTTGCACGGCACGAATCGCAACAACAGCATATGGTTGGTTAGTATGCGAAGGACGCATTACTTGGGAATTATTCCTTAGTCATGCGTCTTTTTTGTTTCTGTCGGCTGACGTCGATCAGCCGGTCGGGGAAACGTTCCCCGAATTTGCAGAGCGACGTTCCCGAATTTCTTGTTGCTGTGTCTCATTCTTACTTCTGTACCGAAGCTTGATCGGTCATCCTATGCACGCCGAAAGGGGGATTGAACATGACGCGGACACGCCGCTTGTTCGTCAGCTTGACGGCTGCGCTTGTCGCGGCCGCGCTCGTGTATGCGGTGTATATCGTTTTGCTGAGACAGGTGGAGATGCAGGAGAAGACGCACGTCATCGTGCCGAGCCGCTTCATCGCGCCGGGGACGGTCATCACCGAGGAGATGCTCGGCGTCCGCCCGATGCTGGCGGCGAGTGTCGATGAACAGATGGTCACCGCGCCGGAAGAGGTCATCGGCAAACAGGCGCTCATCCCGCTTGGAGCGGGTGAGCCGATTCTGGCCTGGAAGCTGACGTCCCTGATGCTGCTGCCCAGAGCGAACGAGTCGATGTTCGAAATACCGAAGTCGTACATTCTGGCGATTTCGGCTGGGATTCGTCCGGGAGAGCGCGTCCGGATCTATTTGTCGAGTGAAACCGGGGGCAGAAGGCTGTTGGCCGAGGATGTCTACGTTGCAACGGTGAAGCTGTCCAATGCGGGGCGCGATGATTCCGATCCCGCCGTGCAGGCCGATTCGCTTGCCGGGCATAACCACCGCCAAGTCATCGCGCTGTTTTCCGGGCAGTACGTCGAGCGCATCGATCTGAATCTGACGGAAGAACAATGGCTGTTGATCGACAGCGCCTGCCGGGAACCGGAGAACGGCCGGCTCGTCATCGCGCTGCCCGGGGACGATGCGCTGCAATGGGAGGACGTATGGAAAGGAGCGGGAGAAGCGTGAGACACGAACAGGAAAAAAGCTATGAGAATGTGGTCATGTTCGTGGGAACAACGCCGAACAACGGCACGACGGCATGCGCGTTCAGCACCGCGGTTGCGCTCGCCCGCGGTTCACCGAACGCGTCCGTGGCGTTTCTGTGCCTGAATCTGAAAAGTTCGAAGATCGCGCGCTATCTTGGATTGACCGAAACGGGCGGACTCGGCGCGATTCGGGCGAATCTGAAAGCGCAGACGTTGACGGAGGCGAGTTTAAGCAGGCAGACGGTTCGCCTGAAAGCGCCGCCGAATCTGTATGTGCTGGACGGCAATATGCAGCGGGAGCAGGCGGAACTTTATGCCCCTGACGATATCGAGCACTTGCTGCATGTGGCGTCCCACGCATTCGATGTCTGCATCGCGGATTGCAACGCGTACTGGGACAACGCGGCGACGGTCGTAACGGCGATGAGAGCGGGAGTCAAACTGCTGGTCACCTCTCCGAGTCCCGGGTCTTTCTGCGACGATTACCGGGGATGGCTGGTCCACACCGCATCGCTGTTCGGCATAACGCCCGATCAGTTTCAACTGGTCGTTTCTGAAGCCGCGCAGATTGCCGACGCCTTTCACGCGCGTGAGATCGAGAAGTCTACGGGCCTTGAGATCATCGGGAACATGCCTTATGACCGCAGGCTCGCCGTGGACATGCAGCTCGGCAGACTGCACGAATGGTGCGCCGGCAACCCGCAGGGAATGCAACAGATGGAGCGGATTGCCGCGCGTATCGCCGAAAGATTGGGAATCGACCATGCGGCGAATATAGAACGGCGCGCTCCGGTCAAACTTCGCTTCCGAGGTTTGCGAAGCCATATGGAGGTGAATTCCTGAGTGGTGTTTGGGTCGGGTGGAGGAGGTGATGGGATGTGGATGGTTACGGCCAGGCGAGGATCGCTGATGAGTATGTGAGAAACCGTACGCTTGGGAGAGCGGCGGGAGAATCGGAACCGAAGAATGTGAAGTTTTCTCTGTGGGAGTATGCCACGAAGTTTCGCCAGCGGGATGCCGGTCATGCGCCGAAGTCCGGCGGAGAAGGGACGGCGCGCCCAGCGGCGACGCAGGAGGAATTTCAGGCGATCGTGGAAGATATGCGGTCGTATCTCGTCGGCATGCACGCGCAGACGGAGGAGGAGCAGATGGAGTACGGGACTGCGTTGAATCGCGCGGTGCTCGGCTACAGCAAAGAGCGGCAAGCGTTCTTCGCCATCATCCAGGATCGGCTCGCTTCCCGGCGGCTTCATCTTCTGTCTCCCCCTTCGGCTGAGTATGAGACGATGGCGGAAGCCGTCTTCGCGCAGGTTATCGGGATGAACGTGCTGGAGTCCGTCATGAAAGACCGCGATGATCTTGAAGAGATTCAGGTTGTCGGGACGCGGATTTTCGAAGTGCGCAACGGCGTCGTGCGGAAATCGGCGTACCGGTTTCGTTCGCTGGAAGAGGTGGAGAGACTGCAGCAAAATCTTGTTCTCTATAACCATGACTCGATCAACGCGCGCAAGCAGTGGGCGGAAGTGTCGCTGCCCGACGGCGCGCGCGTCACGATGACCGGCTTCGGTTATACGCGGGAGCCGACGATCACGATCCGGTTTTTCCCTTTGCGCGAAGTATCCCTGCATCGTCTTGCGGAGCCGCCGTACGAGACGTTGGACGAGGAGACGGTGCTGCTGCTGCAGGCGGTCGTAGCCGCCAGGCTTAATCTGATCATTATCGGGGCGACCAACACCGGCAAGTCCCACTTGCTCAAGGCGCTCATCGCGCACATCCCCGACGAGCAGCGGATCGTGACGATCGAACCGAGGTGCGAACTGCTGCTGGGCAAACTGTTTCCGGAGAAAAACATCATCGAATTTGAAGCGCCGGACGATGATTCGCTGCACGGCGGCGGACAGGCATTCCGGCTCGCTCTCCGCCAGTCTCCGGAGCGCATCATCCTGGCGGAGATCCGGGACCAGGAGGCCAATCTGTACGTTCGTTCCTGCACGCGCGGACATATGGGCAGCATGACGACGGCGCATGTCAACACGCTTGAAGATGTGCCGGACGCGATCACCGATATGTGCATGCTGGACCGGCGCGGCATGAATCCCGACCGGCTGCGGCGGCGGATCGCCCAGTTCGTTACGCAGATCGGCATTGAGATGCGGAATGTCGGGGGGAAACGCAAAGTCGTGCGGATCGGTGAAATATCCGAGAGCGACGGACGCATCGTCGTCCGGGATCTCATCGTCTATGACCGCGATTCGGACTCATGGCGCCGCTGCCATCCGTTCAGCCGGCCGTTCAGCGAACATATCCGGCGCATGTCCCCGGAGTCCTATGAACGGTTGAAAGACAGGGGGTGGGTGACGCATTGAATGCGGCCGTGATCATGCAAACGGCGCTTTCGCTTGCGATCTTCGTGCTGTTGTACGTAGCATGCAAGGAGGCGCTCGAATGGGGCATCGATTCATTCGCGCGGCGCATGAGGCTTCGGGAACCGAAACCGATCGAACGAACGATTCGCAAGAGCCATGCCTGGAGCGGATGGCTTCGATTCGGCCGGTTGTCCGGTTTGCACAGACATATTGCGGATGTGCTCGATACGATGAACATGAAAACGAAGGTATCGACGTTTGTGACGGTGAGCGCGATTCTTGGGCTGCTTGGCATCGGAACAGGAGCTTATGTGTTCCAGAGCGTGAAAGGAGCGATGATGCTCGGCGCGATGACGGCGGTCATGCCGTACGCGATACTCCGCATGCGCCTGGTGACGAGACAGATGAGGTCGAGGTTGGAGTTTTTGCCGGCCGTCGAAACGTTTTACCAATATTATCTGATGTCGGAGACGCGCAATATCCGGTTGGTGCTGGCGCGATGCCTGGAAGAACGGCGGCTACGGATGCCGGTGCGCGCTTCCTTCGAGCTGTTGCATCGTCATTTATCCACGAATCGCATGGTGGATGACGCGCTGAGAATATTCGCTTTTTCTCTCGGCCATGTGTGGGGGAAATATTTGACGAATCTGCTTCGTGTCGGATTGACGGAGGGAGCCGATCTGTCGGACAGTCTGCACGATCTGATCATGGATATGAGACAGGCTCAGGCCGCGGATCAGGCGGCGCGAAACAAGCTGTTGGAAATACGGGTTGCGAGTTTTTCCCCGCCGGTGTTTCTCGCCCTGTTCCTGATGGTCAACTTTCACATGAGCGGAAGTCAGGCGTACCACTATTATTTCGTCGATCCGGAGGGCCGCAATATGCTGTTGAACGGCATCGTGCTCATGTTCGGCTCATTCGTCATGGGTCTGTGGTTGTCGATCCGCAGGATGTGAGACCGATCCGGTCGAGGGTGACCGCTTTTTCGGTAACAGGTATGATCGATTCTCAAGTTGTATGGCGGATGTTCAGGATCGTGACCGATGTTCCGGAATATGCCGATTTTGAGGAGTATGGCGATTTTTTGAAACGAGGTGGTCGTCATGGTTTTGACCGGCTGGATGGTGCTGGAGCTCGTGTTCATGTTGTTGCTGTTTGCCGCGGTCTACGTCTGCGTCAGGCATCTCCTGCATGCGCTGTTGCCCGAAGGCAGACCGTTCCCATTCGCGCGTATTCGGGAACTGTTGGCCAAGCAGCGAAGATACCGCGTGCTTCGCTCCATGTTTCTCGTGCCCCGTCATGAATCCAGCCTTGAGGAGATTCGCCACCTGATTGCTTCGTGCGGATGGACGATTGATGCGGTGAGCTACACGGCGGTGAAAAGATTCATCGTGTCGCTATGCGTCCTTCTGATAGTCGTTGTTTACGCCGGCTGGCATTTCGGATGGGTGGAAGATGCGGCGGTCATCTGGGTCGTTCTCGTTTGCGGAACCGTTACGGTCATCGCCTCCTTCGACAAAAGCATCATGCGAACCGTGCGCGAGCAGCGGCGCGCCAAGATCGTGCACGACGTGCATGTGATCAGCTCGCAGCTTTTGTATTACCGCAGATCGAGGCTGAATGTGCACGGGCAGCTGCAGAGATGCGTTCCGCTGGCGACTTATATCCGCAAGGAGCTGCAACTGCTTGTGAACGAGTGGTATGAAGGATCGGGCGAGGCGATTCGCAAGTTCCGCGACCGTCTGGCGACGGATGAGGCGGCCGATTTCGCCGAGACGCTGTACGCTCTCCATCTGTACGGCGGCGATCGGTATTATGAATTGCTGGAGGAACGGATTCGCAGTTACAAGGAGAAACTGGCGCTGATCCGCGACAGCCGCAAGGAGGCAACGTCCTATGTGCTGTTTCTGCTTTCCGGCATCCCGATCATGTATACTTTTCTGATTTTCATTTATCCCTGGATCGCGGAGTCGAGACGTTTGTTCGATATGTTGAATTGAAGGCATGCTGAAAGCTTTGCGTTTAGCTGAATATGAAATGAATACTATTGAAGAGGTGAATGGGAAATGAGAAGTATTCTGGTTACGGTGATGATGTTGATCGTGGTGGCGGTCATTTTTTACAACGTGGTGGCGAAGCAAGGGGGGCTGCAGGATTCCATCGAGGGTCAGGGTACGGCCGCGATCTCGCAAATCAACAGCCTGTACGATATTAGTAGTAAAAGGAAATAACGATGCGATCCATACTCGTCACCGCGCTGCTCATCATCGTCGTCGTCGGGCTGTACTATGCCGTTTTCGGCGGAGACAGCGGGCTGGTGCATGAGATCGGGCAACATGAGTCGGCGATCAGCGAACATCTCAGGCAATTGAACCCATAGAACACGGTTGACCGAGCAGGGAAAGGGTTGACACGACAGCGGAGCCGTCAGGCAAAACCATTCGCTTAGGAGGTTCTTACAATTGAAGCAGATCCTTGCCTTCATCCTGTTGTCCGGGATCATCTGTTGGCTGATGTTCGCCCCGATTTACAGGCACGTGCTTGTGATGCGGCAAGCGGCATTGCAGCAGGAAGTGGATTATTTGCTGGAGGTCGGCGCGAACGGGTCCCACGGATATATCGATGATTCGATGATTGCCGCGTCGAAGGCGCGGTTGGAGGCCAAAGGGTTTGACGAATCTAAGCTGGAATATATCGTGCGGTCGGACAGCGGTTTGCCCGCCAATATGCCCGACGCCCCGCTTCCGAGAGGAACCGGACTGGAGTTGACGATCCGATATCCGGTTCAGCGGCTGTTCGTCATCGACCGCCTGATCGGCATAACGCCGCCGGATGAAACGGCGACGATTCAGGCTTCGGGCATCAAGATGAGCGAATATGTGCCATGACGCGGGAAGGGATGAGACCGCATGCACAAAATTTTGCTTGTCGCCATACTCGCCGCGGTGTTTTTCGGATTGTACGCCATACAGCTTGATCAGGAGGCAGCCGTGCAGACGTTGTTCGAACTGAAGCGGGCGGTCAACCGTGCGGCGCACGCGGCGGCGCAACAGGTCGATATACAGCAGCTTTCCCGCGGCGTCATTTCTTTCGATGAACCGTCGGCACGAAGCGCCGCAATGCAGTATCTGCAACACAATTTGCGTCTCGATGAGCGGCTTAATGCAAGTGACAGGTCATCGATCCGAGGGCGGCTGGATATACGTGTATTTGAATTGATCGACAGTACCTATTCGTTTCCTTACGACTATTCGAACGAAGCGTATGATTACTCGGTGACGCTCGAACGGCCCGGCGTGATCATGATCGTTCACGCCGAATACAACCGGATGTTCAAGGCGCTGGAGCCGATCGACTGGTATATCAAAGGGGCGGCCGAGATCGTCCGTTAAGTGTTAAGCGCGATGATGGACTTGATGATGTTGGCTTATAGATGTTCGGCTGATAAGAGGACTGTTCCCGTCAGGGGCAGTCTTTTTTGCTTGTATGGCTAATTTTTTTGAAAATAGGATGTGTTTACGGGTCATATGTTCAAACCGTTCACCGTCTTGAACGCATATATAACAAGAGCGGTTCATACAGTGACTGACGGTCAACCATGACGGTTCGCCGTTGCCGTTAAGGAGGGGATTATGATACGACACCGATATATTGCGAGCAAGATGATGAAGACGGATCCGCTGATGCAATCCCGGAGCGTGTCCCGGCATGTTCCCCAGACGGTCTGGTACTCAGATACGCAACTGGTGGAGATGCTGCGAAAATGGAAGCTCGTATATGTAAAGCCCGATACCGGGAGCGGAGGCAGAGGCGTCATCCGCGTGCAGGAGCATCACGACGGGTATGTTGTGTCATGGCAAAATCATCGCTTGCACTGCCGGATGTACGAACTTCCGCGAGTTGTTCGGGCGGCGATGATATCAGGCCATCGCTATGTCATTCAACGCGGCGTGCATCTGGCCAAGGTGAGGGGAAGGCCGTTCGATCTGCGCATCGTCTGGCAAAAGCCCGGCGCTGTATGGGAGTTGACCTGGATGAGTGCCAAGAACGCCACGAAGAAAAATGCCACCGTCACGAATGTTGCGCAAGGGGGAGTTGACGCGCGCCTTATTCCTACGTTGAAGCAGATGGAACCTCCTGTGGACGCCGAGAAGATGCGCCGTCAGCTGGTGGATGTTTCGCGCCGCATCGTGCGCGTACTCGGCAGGCATTTTCCGTTGCGAATCATCGGACTGGATATGGCGATCGATAAAAACAGGCATATATGGTACATCGAAGCGAATACGAAACCGAATTTCCATGGGCTGCGCAAACTGGATCCTGTGCAGTACCGGCGTTATGAACGGGCATTGCGACAACTTCGCCGCAACATGAACAAGACATCGACTTGAGAGATGTCTTTGAATGGTCTTGGAGCCAGTCTTCGAATTAGTTTCTGCTCTATCGATATGGCATCGGCCTTTAACTGAAAGACAAAGAGGATTGCCTCCTTCGCTGGTTGCAATCCTCTTGTTCGTTTCTGACGCGTTTACTCTTCTCCCGTCGAAATCGGGTTGTCCTCATACGAGATCCAGTCGCTCCAGCTTCCCGCATACAGCTTCACGCGGCGGCAGCCCGCCTGCTCAAGGGCCAGCACGTTCGGACAGGCCGTCACGCCGGAGCCGCAGTAGACGATGATTTCTTGATCGCCGTCGGGATCGATTCCCGCTGCGGCGAAGCGCTGTTTCTGTTCCTCCGCCGTTTTCCACAGGCCTTCTTCGTTAAGGCTGTCCTTCCAGAAAAGATTGCGCGCCCCCGGTATGTGGCCCGCTTTTTTGTCGATCGGTTCCTCTTCGCCTCTGTATCGTCGGGGTTCACGAGAATCCACCAGGATCGAGCGCGGGTCGCCGAGCCGTTGCCGCACGTAATCCATATCGGCCAGCATATCGGTTTGAATGTCGGGGATGAATGTTTTCGGAACGATGACCGGCGGTTTCGCGTTGCAGATCGGATAACCGAGTTTTTTCCAGTGGCTGTAGCCGCCGTCAAGGATATACGTCTGGCGGTGACCGTGGTATTTGAGCAGCCACCACAGCCTTGCGGCGAAGGCGCCGCCCTGGTCGTCATATGTCACCACCCGCGTATCCCGGTCAATGCCGAGCTTGCCGATGAATGCGGCGAACGCGCCGCTGTCCGGAAGCGGATGGCGTCCGCCATGCTCCGCAACGGGAGCGGACAGATCTTTTTCAAGATCGGCATACAACGCTCTTGGAATATGATCCTGCTCATAGGCATTGCGTCCGGCATCCGGATCGCCGAGCTGAAAACGGCAGTCGACGATCACCAGATCCGGTTCGTACATTCTGGCCAGGAGCCAGCGAGGTTGGACGATGACATTCATGTTTGGTCACTCCTTCGATCGGTTAAGACATCATGGATTGCCGACGGTGTCACGGTTCACGGTTTGATTGGTCTATCATTTCGCGTGATCTCATCGTTCGGACAGGCTCACGGTCTAAATAGTTTTTCGGCTCGGACGGTCTCAATGCTCGAATGATCTCAGTGCTTCGAATGGTCTCTCGGCGCGGACACTTCAATGCTTGAACGATCTCAATGCTCGAATGGTCTCCCGGTTCGAATGGTCTCAATGCTTGAACAATCTCAATGCTTGAATGATCTCGGCCCGAACGGTCTCAGTGTTCGAATGGTCCCAATTCTCGAAAGATCCCAATGCTCGAAGGTCTCCGCTCCAACGGTCTGTTCGAATGATCTCACAGTTCGATGACGCCCTCGCGGAACGGCGTCAGGTTTTCCCATCCTTCGCCGGTGATATGGTAAGTGTTTTCGATGCCGACGACGCCTTTGCCGGGGAACGTGAATTTCGGCTCGATCGCGATCACCATGCCGGGCTGCAGGTCGTACCGGAAGCCGCGGGCGAGCACCGGCCATTCATCGATTTCAAGCCCGATGCCGTGACCGAGGAATTTCACCTGATCGTCGCCATATCCCATGAAGTGTTCCGCCAGTCCCGCTTCCTGCGCCGCCGTCAGCGCATCCGCGTACAGCGTTTCGCATACGGTGCCGGGGCGAAGCGCGGATTCCGTCCGGCGCAGGATGCGTTCGGACACTTCATATGCCGCGCGCAATTCATCGGACAGGCTGCCGATGACCGCCGTTCTCGTCTGGTCGATGACGTAACCGTTCACGCAGCAGCCGATGTCGATGAGAATCGGCTCTCCGCGCCCGATCGGTTTGGTGCCTGAGCTTTGCGGGCTCGCGGGTCCCAATCCTTGACCGCCTGCGGGACCGTCGAAATAGGTGGGCATAGCCGCCGCCCATCCGGAGCCGACCATGCCGGTGATGATCTCCTGATTATACCCGCGCATCCGCATGATCCCCATATGCCCGCGGCGGCGGATAAAATATTCGATTTCGGTCATCAGTTCCAGATCCGTCATTCCGACCTTGATGAGGCCTAGCGCGTGCTCCAGGGCTTCCCCGATCAGCCGGCCGGATTGGCGAATGAGCTCGATTTCCCGGGTGGATTTGATCATTCTCAGTTCGCGCATCATGACGGAGCCGTCCCGCCAATGGACGCCGGGAATCACTTGTTTCAGTCTGTCAAATTGCTGCACGGGTAACACATCGTATTCGACCGCGATCGTCGGCTGCTTGTTTTCCCACAAGGTCGGGAAATCGTCGGCTAGCTTGCTGCCGAATTGCCTTAGCGAGCCGAGCGGTTCGGTCCTCACGCAGCTTTCCTGAGCCGCGCGCGTTACGCTTTTGCGCACATAGAAAAGCGGCTCGCCTTGTGCAGGCACGAACAGATAGCCGTTCTGCATGGAACCGGTCAAATAATAGAGATCGACATTTTGAGTGACGAGATAGCCGTCACAGCCTTCGGCTGCAAGTCTTTCCTGCAATCGCTCGATACGTTCTTTCGTTCCCATCCGCATATCCCCCAAATGAGATTTCCTTTTATTGTAGCGGATAGGCGGCGGAGAACTCAATGACCTGATGAAGTCGCGGGACGGGAGGATTTTGTCGAATAATATCATAGGTTGATGTGTTGGCATAGATCCGATATCTTTATAATTGATGGAAATGATGGACGAAGAAGGTTTATTTTTTGATTCGGGTAGAATGTAGTGATTTGGCGTCAGGATGATAGAAAGGGGTCAACAATCTTAGCAGGCAAATCGGTTTCTTCCTGATTGAATGCGAATAAACAAAAGGAGAGATGGTATCAGTTTCGAGTATTCATTAGGTTACAATCTATTGTTGGGGATCATTTGGAGAGAACAGGTTCCGCCGGATAACCTCGGCGATTCCCATTATATTGGATTGAAAGATCGAATTTTGAAAGAGATGTCGGATTACCTCCGGCAAAGATCGCCCTGATAGAACAGGTAAAAAATACGTTATAGATATCTGATCTCCGCTGTACAAGATTCAACAATGCAATAAACGCTTGACTACGTATCGCAAAAAAACATAAAATATGGTTAATAAGTATAATTAAAAATAAATACCACAATATAAACATACATGGTTCGACATATCATAAAATGAAAATTTATATTATTATCCGCCTGTGATACCAAAGGAGAAAAGTTTGATAACGTTGACGACGACACGTTAGTAGCCGAACAGTTAGTGATCTGGTGGGATGAAGGATCTGGGGTACCTTTTCAGACCTTCGCAGCCGAAGTGTTGAATAAACGTTTTCCTAATACCAGTTTCCAATTTATAGAATTTATGCCACCTCCATATCAAGGGCTCTTTCCACAAGGACATACGCTGCCCAATCTGCTTGTGATGATGAGATCGCAGCCAAGCCCAGATTTGATCGTCTTCGATACCCGCTTTTTGCCGCTGATGATCGAAACAGAATATCTGGCGGTGGAAAGTTTACAACGGGACTTTTTGCCCGTTACCAGCGCAGTGCGCAATGTGCTGGATGCTTCCACAAAAAACCTGAAAGAAGAAATCCACACGCATGTACGCGCGATTCTGGAGGCCCCTAACCCGGATGCCGCTCGATTGCTCTTCCAGCAGACACTGGCGACTTACGAGGGCAAAGCACCGAAAGCGATGCGGATTCTGGAAGCAGGTTTTGAAGATGTCACTGCTGATTTGAGCTTGCCGGAGAAGTACCGCAAGCGTTTGAGAACGACCAACAGCGTAGAACGTCTGAATGAGGAAATTCGCCGTCGGGAACGCGTCATTCGCATATTTCAAAACGTGAATCCGTCATTCGACTCATCGGTGCGCTGCTCATGGAACAAGACGATAAGTGGGCTACGGGAAAGAAGTACCTCAACATGACCGAATATCTGGAGTGGCGTGAGATCCGACCAAAATTGGTTTCAAAAGTAACTCGCATCATGTAGCTCATTCTAACTGAGGGATTTTACACACAATTTTGGACTTGATCTTATAAATGACGCTAGTCTTTTTTTAAAAACATGTCTTTGAAGATATTGAATAACGCAGGAATAGCTTATTGTCGGTAAAAAATTGAATACCGACCGCTAATGGGAGGAAACATAGATGAAAGAAAAACTTGCGGGATTGATTGTTGTTTTTCTAAGCGCCGTCTTTGTATTACCCGCCTGTGATTTCGGCGGGGAAAGGGTAGATGCGGATGATCTTCCCGACGAGTCCTTGCTTGCTGAAGAGTTCGTGATCTGGTGGGATGAAGGAGCGAATGTTCCCATTCAGTCCTTTGCTGCCGACACCCTGATTAAGCGTTTTCCCGATACACGTTTTCAATCTGCCCTTTTTTGGCCGCCTCCATTTCAAGGCCTTTTTCCGGAGGGATACGCTGCACCCAATTTGCTTGAAATGATGCGTTCCAAGCCAAGCCCTGATCTGATCGTCTTCGATACCCGTTTCCTTTCCCTGATGATCGAAACCGATTATCTGGAACCGATTCCGGACGCGTATGGGGTGGAAATGGATTACGATGTCATAAATGAATTCCGCTCGATTGCTCCCGATCTGGCCTTGTATGCCCTTCCTTTCGGACGAATAGCGGAAGGGTTATTTTACAACAAAAAATTGTTTGACGAGATGAATGTTCCGTATCCCAGGGACGGGATGACCTGGGACGAGGTGATCGACTTGGCGAAAGTCTTCAAGAAAGGCAAAGAGAGCCCGATCTATATCTCATCCTACGATTCGATGGCGAGCCAGCTGTCGCTTCGCTTGTACGATCCGGAGACTGAGCAACTGGATTTCGAATCGGAAGAATGGCTGGAACTGACCAGGATACTGGTCGAATTGAATGATTTGGAAGAGATTCGAGCCACATTAAATGGCGAATCGAGTAATCCTTTCCTTTCTTTTGTGAAAGGGGAGTCGGCGATGTTGGTCAGTCCTTTGTTCGGGCACGTGTGGCTGAAAACCGGATTGCTGAACTATGAATCGAGCTTGACGTTTTGGGGAACGGACTGGGATATCGCCGGTTTTCCGGTTTTTGATGATGAAAATCGATTGCAGCCGGCTGATTATATGCTGGGAATCGGGATCCCGAAGAGGTCGCTTCACAAAGAAGACGCACTAAAAGTGTTGCGTCATCTGTTGTCCCATGAGGTGCAATCGGAGAACAGCCGGAAAGGGCTAATCAGTATGCGAGCGGATGCCAGCACGTTCATGGATGAATTCGGAAGTTCCTCGATATTGGCGGGGAAATCTGTGAAGTCTCTCCTGTCGGAGGGGCCGAAAGGTAAGAGGGACCCGATTTTTGAGTTCATTAATTTAATGAATAATTCGTTAGAACTTATGGTCAATTATGATGACTTTTGGAGGGATAGCATCGTCGAAACGATTCAGGACATGATAAGAGAAAAAATCGCCGTCATGATGAATGAGAGGCGATTGTTTATAGAAGAAATGCGAAGCAAGCTTTAGCATCATGGAAGCTGGAAAAGGCGTGATGAAAGAATCTATGGTGCTAGGAATCGGAATACCGAAAAGGTCAGCGAACAAGGAAGATGCCTTAAAAGTGTTACGCCATCTGTTATCCCATGAGGTGCAATCGGAGAACAGCCGGAAAGGGCTAATCAGTATGCGCGCGGATGCTGATGCTTTTGCGGATGAATTTGGAAGTTCCTCGATATTGACCGGGAAGTCTGTGAAGTCGCTCTTGTCGGACAGACAGAAAGGTGAGCGGGATCCGGTTTTTGAGTTCATCAGTACCATAAATACCTCATTAGATTCTATGGTCACTTTGGATGATATCTGGAGGGATACCATTGTGGAAACGGTTCAGGAAAAAATAAGAGAAAGGATCTTGGTCATGATGGGCGATAGGCAATTATTTATCGAAGAGATGCGAAAGAAGCTATAGAAAAGTAATCGAGTTGGGGTGCGAGAAAAGACATTACGGATAGAACTTTTACGCCTCATCAATGTGGATTGGGATATAATCAGTTTTCCTGCTTTCGGTTATCCTTCTGATCGCAATGGCGCTCAGAGGGATTTTTTTATAAAAGGGGGTGCTAAGATGGATACAAACCGAAAAATCCTAAACATGGAAGGGGATTGAGAGCTTTTTATTACTTTAATATGTTCACTCACGCCGTACCATCGGTTTGGAAACCAAATGATTCATATGGAGTCTTAGGAAGGAAGTTGCAGGAGCACGAAGTGTAAAATTAGTAAGGATAAAATCTATAATTAGACAGGTTGATGCTACAAAAAATTACAGTTAATATGTGGTATAACAGTTGCAAATAAGGAATAATAGATCACAGAAACAATGGTAAAAATATTATCCCGAATTTCGAAAGTGCATATCATCAATGAATCGGAACACTCGACAACTGGAAATGAATTGATGTGATGGAAAGTGAATTTGTGAAAATAAGTCTGCCTATCCCATTTTTGGATATACGATCCCCCTCCCCACAGAACGCGGGCTGAACTGTTTCCATGTCATTTTTTGGTGCTTCTCACGTGATTTGTGCCACCCGGGTCTCCATACGTTTCCAGACGTGTTGTTTGTTGAAGCTTTCGGCGATTCTCAAAATTACTTGCCGACTGTGACTGACGATTACGCCGGCAACGCGAAAAAAC
>Ga0207866_1000606_pt1 | contig 48614 bp, 37 predicted proteins | sample HigsolmetaAR203D_FD_184835 | JGI IMG/M metagenome (GOLD analysis project Ga0207866, IMG submission 184835) | Ionic liquid and high solid enriched microbial communities from the Joint BioEnergy Institute, USA - AR20-3-D (SPAdes) (version 2) ...
TCGGCTTTAGACGTTTCCGAATCTCTTTGATCGTTCGTTCAATGGCATTGGTCGTGTAAATCACACTTCGAATACTGCTTGGATAATCCATAAATGTAAGGAGGACATCCAACTCATTGGCCCAAGATTGAACTTCTCTCGGATACTTGTTCGACCATTTCGACTCAAACTGTTGAAACATCTGTAACGCAATCTCCTTATTCGGTGCGCGATAAATCAGTTTGAGATCCTCTGCCACTTCAAATTGATCTTTTTTCCGAACACGATTTAAGGTATTACGTACTTTGTGAACGACACAGCGCTGCACATCGGCTTTCGGATAAACAGCCTTAAAGGCTTCCTCTAGCCCCGGAAGGCCATCAAATACGCCCAGAAGCACTTCCTGTACGCCTCTTTTGTAGAGCTGTTGAAGAATCTCTTGCCATCCATAGGCACTCTCCTGTCCTCCTACGAAAAAATCAAGAATTTCGCGATATCCTTCTTCGTTGACCCCCAACACCACATAAATCACTTCTTTCTCCACGGTATCGCGACGAAGTTTTACATACAATCCGTCTAAATATAAGACAGAATAACGTTTGTGCAGGGGACGTTTGTGCCATTTCTCAATGTCTTCTTTCACGATATCGGTCATACGACTGATCGTTGAAGGAGAATAGGCCTTGCCTAAAATTCGTTCAATAAACTTGCCAATTTCACGCGTACTCATACCACTTTGATACATCTTGATGATGGCTTCCTCGAGCCAGCCCGTATGGCGTTGGTAAGGGGTGAACAGCTGCGTTTGAAATTCCCCCTTTCGGTCTCTTGGAACAGAAAGTCCTTCGATACGACCATACTGCGTGTCTAGGTTTCGATGGTAATAGCCGTTTCTTCTATTCGACGTTCCCTCTTGTTCCATTTCGAGGAAAGTCTGGATTTCTTCCTTCATGATCAGCTCTAATTTTTCCTTTACAAACTCACGAATAACGTTTTCCAGTTGATTCATCCAATCTATATTCGATATACTTTTAGACATAGGTAGGGTACTCCTTTCTCTAAGATTTTTGCCAAATCAGAGAATACCCTACCTTTTTCTTTTGGTCTAACTAAATGCTTGACACAAAATTTTATACATCATCATAAAATACTTCGAAAGAAAAAATAACAATAATCATCATGATTATTGTGACACATAGAAACCAATTAAAAATTACTTTTCTTCTCCCTTTTGCATCATAAAAAATAAATCTAGGTGTGGATTTCTCTTGTTTCATTTTTGGGAAAATACTCCTTTTGTTTGGTCTTGGTGCAAGCATAAAATATATGAAAAGGGGATCGTTTCCAGCTTCACTTTTCTCCTTTTTTGTTCCATTCATTTGCATGGTACATCATATAACACTTCGATCCATTTCTAAAACGGACCAAAGTTAGAAATTATTTATAATCAACATGACAATTCTCTTTTCCCTTCTCAAATACTTTCGACCTAAAAGAATGGATTCTTCAAACTCCTCTTCCATCTTTTGCTGATGAATACATTCATCAATAATAAGCTAAGTGATGCTGAAGCCACTAAATTGCAAGCTGAACTCTATCGAAACAAACCAGATGAACTCGATGAATGTGCTATTAAATAAGATAATCCGCTATTTGCCAATCTACGGGAGATTTAGTAGGTGGCCGGGGAGGAACTTAGTAATAGAAATAATGACATATAGGTAGATGAGAATATTAAAATAAAGCCGCTGTGCCTGTTGTCATCGGTATGCTCTTCCAGCAATTCTTTCATCCACATAAAGACATATTGTGGACCACTATTATCGAAAACAAGCTAAAGCTTCTAAAAAATTGGTTATCTTAATGATTTGGGGGATGGCATAATTAATTAGTAGAAAAAAGATTAAAGGTAGATGGAGGATTATCAGTGTTTAAAATTACTGATAAATGCTCTAAATGCGGCATAGAAATTCAAGGAAATGAAGAGATTTATGTGAAAATGCGTTATCCTGAAAGAAAAGGGATGGCCGAATTTAAAGCATATTTACAAAACGAAGGAAAATCATTTGTGAAAAATGCTTTCATAATATGAGGAATGAAACTTAAATTAACTATGACAATAGATATTAGATAGCAGAGGATTCTTTTAAATGAAGTTCTCATAATTTATTGATGATCACCAAAATGGATCTGCATTAAGAGGATTCAGCATATGAAGTTAGTCTTATTATTCATTTCGGTTAAAGTAGTTTTACAAGGCAAAACAAAATCAATCGGCAATGTTGTCATTGTTACCGATGCAGCCTATGGTTGTCTTAGTCCAATAAAAAACTCATCATTAAACAGTGGTATTTTTATTTGATTTTAATAATTCCTTCATTGGTGTCCTAGACATGTGGGATCCCTTTCATAAGTTTGTAAGAAAGCTTTTCCAAACGCACAGATTATCGTAGATAAATACCATATCGTTCAAAAAGTGACTCAAGCATTGTATCAAGTTCGTAAGAAAATATCTTGATTAAATAAAGCTTGATTCATTCTATTAAAAAGTTATGAAAAGGTAAAAGAAAAGCATCGAAAACGACTGGATGAGATATTAGATATGCACGAAAAACTTGCCTATGGGTATTATCTGAAAGAACTATTCTGAGACTTTTATCAATCACCGGATTATGAAACTGCAAACCAATTATGAAAAGAATGGCTTGAACTAGCTTGAAGTATCCGTTCCCATCCTTCTACGAGGTAGCAAAAATAATCGAAAACTGGCGAGATCCCATTCTGTAATACTTTATAACCCCTTTTACGAATGGACGAACAGAAGGCACCCATCACAAAATTAAGAACATCAAACGACTAGCTTATGGATATAGAAATCTACATCGATTTAGAACACGTGTATTTTAGGAGTACACAGGAAACACTTATCTAAAACAGGTGTCCTAGCCCTCCTTCTTCAGCATAATGATGGAGAATAGTTGATGGAAAAGAATCCGTCAAGGAAAGCACTTGACCGCTTCTTTTCCATCAACTAGCTGGTCTGTAAGCTGAAGAAGGAGTGGGTTTGAGTGTACCCTACTCTAGCTAACTTATTGTCAGAATTCTGTTTGAATCCAAACAATGGTGAAGAGACAAAAATATTAATTATCCATTAGGAATAGTCTCGACCTTTTATTAAGAAACAATTATAATTTAAACGTTTTTAATAATGGCGGGTACTTCTTTATCAAATGATTTTCAAATTTCGTTTTATCCGTTACCATAAGTACTGAATAAATAATTTCCTTATCTCGAAAGAATTTATAATCGGACAAGTGCAAACATCCATTTCTTTTATGACCTTTTAAATGTGCATCTAATCTTCCCAAAATTAACTCACTTTTCCCCCAGTAAAGAGGGTAAAAACTTTCTGATATCTCTCGCATGTCTTTTATTAATTTCATAGCATTTCCATTTAGTTCCTTAGCTTCATCAAGTAATAATCGTTTTTCTTTTTCATCTAAACGGATAGCGAAACCATAAACAACTCCACTTCTACCTTTATCATAGTTAAAACAAGTCTTCCCACCATTCTCGTAACCTTTCAAAATCAAGGTTCTATTAGGTTTTACCTCATTCACTTGTATAGCGGCAGCTTCTTTTTCCATTAAAGATAATAGATCCATTCTTAAACCACTCCCAGTAGTGAAGAAATAAAACTATTATATCTTTTATAGTGAAGATTTATATGCAGCAAAAAACATAGATATAGTTTAAATTTGTTTTGCTGCTCACTGCCATAAGATTAAACCTGAATATTACTAGTAATTATACGGCTACATTCTCTTGTTTTACGAAATGATTGTACATTCCGTCTTCTTCTCAAACTCTCATATTCGTAATAAAAATCATTTGTACCCATCGTAACATGTTTTGTGAGCATCAGATTTTCCACAAAGGAATCCGTTGAATGGGAATCATCTATTAACATGAGAAGTTGCTGCAAACTAAAGAATGCACAATCGAAATAAAGTTGTTGTTTAGGTTGTGTTGAATTTTGATTACCTATCAGTTTTGCTTGCTTCTGAATGGCTTGAGCTGTTCCGTTTAATTGTTCTAATTCATGTTCTCTTTTTGGGTCAATAGAATGTATACTCCCCATTGTAACTGTCTCTAAAACTGCTGAGACCACTAGTTTATCTGTCAAAAAACCGTATTCTGTAAATCCTATACTAACTCGGTCGATGATCCGATTTTTGTATTTAATAACCTCGTGTTTTTCATTTCTTGATTTTTTCTTGCTATGACATTTCCTAAGTACGATTTCACCTTTTTCACGTAAGTATATTTCATGAGCCCCTAACTGTTTTTGTGAAGCAATCAAACTTTTGGAAAGATCAACAAATAAATTAACACAATCACCTGCCATTGCACCTCTAGTCAAGGGTTTCTTTTTAACCTCAATAAAGACAACCCTCTCTTCAGTCTCAATTACAATATCACATTGCTGGTTATCACCATAAAATCCAGTTTTATATTCGATATTTTTCTGATCCATTTTTGATTTGATATAATTTTCAAGTTCATATCCTAGTTCTCCATCAAAATTTGGATATACTTTTCGAATAGCTTGTGAAATCGATTCAAAAAAGGCAAATGAACAAAACGATGGATTTATCAATACAAATTCATCTTCATTTATTTGAATAAGGGGCTTTTTATTAAAATCGCTTATATCTGTTGGTAATGTATAATTCTTATTAATTTTTTTCCTTTTATGGCTTATTAAAGTCAAGATTCCATCAATTGTTTTGGAATCAATCTCTGGAAATTGAGCGTAGAGTTGGTTTCGGTTTAACCTTATTAAATTTTTGTTTAAACCTCTCTTCAAAATCTTCTCAGATATATTCACAAAATCATTTAAATCAAAGCAGAACCTATTAGCAATAGAAGTTTCATCGAAAAATTTTGTTAATAGACCTTTAATCAAGGAAGGTATATAATCCGGATTCCATTGTTCAAATGCTATGGCGTGGTCATAAAGTATATTATTTTGAAGATATGATGCGATTTTCTCAAAGTCAAAAAACATATTCCTATACATGGTGTAATCTTGGATATCCATAATAGAAATAAAGGCTTGTGACAATTTCAGTAGTTCTTTAAAATGTTTTTCAAATTGACGACCACTATCATTGTATTTCACAAAGTTCTTTACACAAAGTTGTATCAAATATCCAAAAGGATATTGAGAATTAACTACAGGTCTATTTAAGGTCACAGTATTTCTAATTATTTGGTATCTTTTTTGCTTAGGATCATAAAAAGGTTGGAGCATTTCAAATAAACGCTCTGCAACATTCACTCCCCCTAAACTTATTACTAATGACTCGATATCTTGTGCAATCTTCACAAAGTCTTCTGTAACTATACGATTGTTAGAAACACTCATCCGATAGCCCTTGCCCTTCAAATATTGAGCGGACTTCCCGACAATATATTCTCGTGCATGCATTTTACGTATTTCATTATCAAGATCAAATTGTTCCTCTTCCAGCTTGATAATATCCATTATCGAGCAAATGATTTTATTCCACACCAATTCATTTTCCATACTGACAATCATAATTCCATTCTGCAAAATATTGTTTAGGGATCGAAGTATTTGAAAATACGGTTGAATATCCATATTTTCGACTAGATATTTAAGTACCAAATGATCTGCAAGGTCCCTTAAATTGTTTCTAGAAAATTGCTCTTTACTTCCGAGAATTTCCTTACATTGATTAATTAAAATCTCTCTTAACTTATAAGGAAACATTGTATTATTGTATTCAATAGAATGTCGCTCACAAATCTTTTCTAAATCAATGTTTTCTTCTTTAAAAATATTCATATTTTGATCTACATAATGGATAAAGCTGTCTGCTATTTGATTCAGCTCCTGTTCTTTTTCTTCCAAATCGTATCCTCCATTCATTATTTTTTAAATAGAAAATCTATATAACTTAATTGATTCTATTGCCATAGCTTTGTTATGTACTTGGAGTTTTTATTGTGTTTTTTCAGGTTCTATGTCTGTTTTTGGCAATAAAAAACGCATCAAATGGCAATTAAGTTTATTCAATTCTCTGTATAAAATTCCATTACTATGGCGCTTGACATGGAGCCTCTGCGGGTATAATTTTTTGCAAGGGGGGCAAGCCATAGAACTTTTCAAGGCACACAAGCCTATCATACCCGCCACTCCATGTAAAGCGGTGAATATGCAATATCTAATGCATACTCTTATCTTAATTGCCATCAACATCTATGTAAAATATTGGAGTGGTGAAGTTATATAGTCGCCATCCTTATCCAATATGTAACTCCTATTCCTTTATACTGACGAGCCAATCTCTTGAAGTTTTTAACAGCTACACCCGTTTTGTTCAGGATTAATGTAAAATGATTGTTCTCTTTTAAAAAACCATTTAAGTGATTATAGACAAATTTATTCAGAATTTCGGTTTGCCAATTTTTCGTTTTAGCCTGGCATTGAGGGCACCTTTGTCTCCGCTGCTTCTCGTCTGTAACCAAACATGATATCCTCCATCGACCAACTGAAAATCCCATAACTCTATATACTTATTTTTATTCCTAATAGTTCTATGAATAAGATGTTCTTGCATCCATACTCTCTCCCTTATCTTTTTGTGGGCCAACTTAAAGATATCAAAAAGAGAGAGTTGGATGTTCTTTTTTTGTCATTTTTTGATCAATCCTAAATCCATGTCAGGTATGGAGCCACCACCACATTCAGTATAGAGCCACACTTTTTACGGTCGTAAAAGAACCAAAGCTGAAATAAAAAAGTGATCTTCCCCAAAGAGAAGACCACTTTTTTAAAATTAACGAAGAAGTTGCAATACTCCTTGCGGTTGTTGGTTTGCTTGAGCCAACATTGCTTGCGCAGCTTGAGCAAGAATAGAATCTTTTGTTTGTTCCATCATTTCTTTTGCCATATCCACGTCACGGATTCGAGATTCAGCTGCAGTTAAGTTTTCAGAAGATGTGCTTAAGTTATTAATAGTGTGTTCTAAACGGTTTTGAACAGCTCCAAGTTTAGAACGTTCACTTGATACTTTTGAAATAGCGCTATCAATTCTTGTAATAGCAGCTGAAGCATTATCAGCATTGGAAACATCAAGTGCATACTCTACATTAGTATCATTAGTACCATTAGTTACAGTAAAATTGCTTGTAAATCCAGAAGTAGCTGTGGTAGTTGAAATCCCTAATGATACTGCTCGCATATCACCAATTGCTAGTGATAAACTTTGATTTTGGTTTGCGCCAATTTGAAATTGAAAACCTTCACCATCAGGTATACTCACTGACTCATTTACAGTTGCTGTAGTACCATCAATTATTCCACTCCCAGATACTGTAAATGCAGTCATATCTAAGCCAGCTGGTTTATTTGAATCCGAATCTGCACCGTTAATTAAAGATTGAATCTCAGAACTATCAATAGCATTGTCAGTTTGATCTAAAGTAACTGTCAATGTTTTTCCATCTGCGCTAAATGTAGCTCCAGCAGTAGCACCTTTGGTAAATACAATTTTCAAACCATTTGCAACACCGGCATTTGCAACACCAGCATCAATTGTAAAGCCGGATATTCCTCCAATTGTCGCTGTAACTTTTGTAATAGAGGGATCCTTACTACCATCCAATAATTTTTGCGTATTGAATTCTGTCGTATTACCGATACGGTTAATTTCAGATGTTAATTGATTTATTTCTTGTTGAATTTCTGCACGATCTTCATCAGTATTTGTATCACTTGATGCTTGAACAGCTAATTCACGCATACGTTGAAGAATATCATGAGTTTCGTTCAACGCACCTTCAGCGGTTTGAATTAAAGAAATGCCGTCTTGAGCGTTGCGGGAAGCTTGGTCCAAACCGCGGATTTGAGCGCGCATCTTTTCTGAGATAGCCAGCCCTGCTGCATCATCCGCCGCACTATTAATACGAAGACCGGAAGATAATTTTTGCATGGCTTTGCTTTGTGCATTAGTAGCAGCATTTAATCGGTTTAACGTATTTAACGCTGCGATATTGTGGTTGATAATCATGTTCTTTTCCTCCTTGAATGGGTTTTGGTTCACATCCGTGTGAATGTGAGGATAATAGGTCGGCCGCCCTATTTCCTCGTTCATTTTTTATATCGGTGCTGGGAGAGATTGTTTAATAGTTTTTAAAAAATTTTTTCGTCATTATGCTAAAATGAGCTGAAACGGTTAAAAGGAGGGTTCTTATGGATATTGCCGCACTATCGGTTGGATTGCATCAAATCCAGCTGCAGCAAAGCGTCGGAATTGCCCTGACAAGGAAAGCGATGGATACGGTGCAGATTCAAAGCCAAGAAATGATCAACATGATTCAGCAATCAGCCGTTCCCGCTCCCCATCCGACATCCGGACATAAGATTGATGTAAGGATTTAACTTAAAAAATCCGACAGCCGAGCTGCCGGATTTTTTAATATCATCTTTTCTGTATCTTCTATGCCCATCAGTTGATATTTCCTTTCCATTTGTGATATTTTTACATAAAATTAAGGACGATTTTTTCATAAAAATGCTTGAATCCGTTTTTCATACTCAGGTGGAGAGGGTTTTTATATGGAAGAAAACAGACACGACAGTCCGGCAGCAGGGCAAGCGGCTTCGTCGAAAAGACGCTGGTGGATTTTGGCGACGGTGTCGGTCGGGACGTTTATGGCCACGCTGGATGGCAGCATCGCCAATGTGGCGCTGCCGTCGATTGCCCGCGACACTCATACGTCCATGGGAGATGTGCAGTGGGTGTTAAACGCCTATCTGTTGACGATTTGCGCTCTTTTGCCCGTTGTGGGGAAAATTTCCGACATGGTGGGACGTACGCGGATTTATAATTACGGGTTTTTGATCTTTACGCTTGGGTCGTTATGGTGCGGTCTTTCTCATTCGCTTACAGGATTGATACTGGCCCGAATCGTTCAAGCGATCGGTGCGGCCTGTATGATGGCGAACAACCAAGCGATTGTATCGGTGACATTTGCCAGCGGAGGACGCGGCCGGGCAATGGGGATTACAGGAGCGATGGTGTCGATCGGATCGCTGACAGGCCCGGGAATCGGCGGGATTTTAATCGGCCATTTTGGCTGGCCGGCGATCTTTTTCGTAAACATTCCCATTGGGATCATCGGCTTTATTGCCGGCTGGATTATTTTGCCTCGCTCGCAAAGAAACAGCCATCAAGAGCCTTTCGATTATACGGGCTCGGTTTTGTTTATGATCGGAATGGTTGCCTTCTTGTACACGGCCTCCAAAGGCGAAGAATGGGGCTGGGGATCCGACAGAACGCTTTCGCTCGGGCTTCTGGCGATCATTTTCTTATTTGCGTTTTTCATTTGGGAACGAAAAACGCGCTTTCCGATGCTTGACTTTTCTCTGTACCGGATTCGCGCGTTCCGTATCGGCAATATCACGGCGTTATTGTCGTTTGTTGCCCTTTTCTGCTCAAACGTGATGATGCCGTTTTACTTGCAAAACATTCTCGGATTCTCTCCGGAAAAAACCGGTTATGCGATGATGGTGTACCCGATGGTGATGGCGGTTGTCGCACCGTTTGCAGGCTGGCTTTCCGATAAAATAGGGTCATCGTATTTAACGACCGGGGGATTGCTTCTGAATGCGATTGGATTCGCACTTTTAAATACGTTGTCGATGAAAGAAAGCATGTGGGTCGTGGCTCTGCACTTAGCGATTTTCGGGCTTGGCCACGGTTTCTTCCAGTCGCCAAACAATTCCAGCGTGATGGGCGCCGTTCCGCGTCCGCAGCTGGGAACGGCTGGAGGGCTGAATGCGCTTGTCCGCAATGTCGGGATGGTTTTAGGCGTTTCGTTCTCCGTTACTTTGCTGACGTTCCGCATGAATCAGCTGAGCGGCCATTCAGGGCAAGTTTCCGCTCACGAAAGCGACCCTGCTTTAATGATGCAAGCACTTCATACCGTTTTCTGGGCGGCGTTTGCGATTTGCTTAGTCGGCGTCATCCTTTCCTCTTTGCGCCTGAAAAAACAAACCCAGCCTTCTGATTAAAACCGTTCTACTCCGACATTTACACACGTTTGTCGAAGAGGCTTTTAATTGGCTGGATTTTTGCCGTCGAATGTGAATAAAGAAAGATAGGAGCACCGTCTGAAATGTAAAAATGGCCGACCAGTACATTCCCATTCCCGTTCTAATATCGGAGCGAGACGACCGATTTGCTGACGGTGATATGCTCCAACGGGTACCCTCTGCTCCGCAAATAATATTCCACTCCGTTTTTGGCAATGTCGATATTATTTTTAGGGCCGATGGTGACATGCCTAACCGGCAGCTTTTCTTTCAATTCAAGGGAAATATAAGGAATAATGATGCCGTTAGCCGAACGAAACAAGACTTTGCCGTCGCCGGTATTTGCTTTTCTTCTACGTGTAAAGGCAATGCGATATTCTTCTTCGTTTTTGAAAGCTTCATGTTTGAAAAAAATCGAACAGGATGTAATGATTTCCGTAAAATATGTCGGCAGTTTGGCCGCTATTTCGTCATCGTCGAACTGCCCGCGGTGCTGCAGGAGGAATTCAAACGATCGGATCAATGAATGAAGGAGAGTCTGTTCTTGCTTTTCTTTTTCGTACAGAACATTTCCATAGACAACGCTGAATTCCTGTCCCATGTTTTCTGAAAGGCGGTTGATTTCCGCCAACAATTTATCGTAAGAAAAGCCGATATTGTAGCCGTCACCCCCCGAGTAGTTGTACCAGAGGGTTAACGAATCTTGATTGGGGGTCAAAGACAAAACGTACACTTCCAAATGATCCAAATGAATCTCATGCAAAAATTTAGAAAGAGCCCATCTCATTTTTCCCACAAATCGATTCCGGCATTTCAAAAGTTCCACATCATTTCCGTACTTTTGGTTGATGTGTTGTTCAAATAATTCAAGTACATGGCGGGCAATATGATGAATGTAGACCAACTCGCCCGAATCGTTTAAAAAATTTCCTTTGGACATCCAGATGCTTCTGTTGTCGATCATTCCCATGAAGCTATCCAAATTGGTGTAGTGGTAGAGAATATCATGGGGACGTTCCGTTTGCCCTATGGCTCTTCCCATGTACTTCCAAAACAGCGATTGCAGCTGCTGCATGAATGAGTCTTGTTCTGCCATCCCATCACTCCCCGATCATATTCACGATGTCCATGTTTCATTTATTTCAACCACTTCTTCTCTTCTTTTCCCAAAAATCCCGAAAAACAAACCTACCCTCGAATGACGCGGTGACTTCAACATATATCCATCCGTTAAAGAGAAAAAGCCGAATTCCCTTTCCGCTTGAAAAAGAATCCGGCCTTACGTTTTTTACTATTCTTATGATGGATTGTCCGTACTTATCCCTTTTTTCTTTCCGTTCATTTTTTAGCCATTACCAAATGATGAAAATCGCCAAAAATCCATTTTTCTAATGGAATATAACGAGTTCCATTAGACTAAGCGTAACAGAATTTCATGTGGATCTTTTCTCATTCGCCAAAATCCGATACACTTTTCATAAATGCAGTGGACGCAAAGAAAGAAGGAGGAAACAAGTTCATGATTTTCATTTTATATGCAAGCCTTATTCTTTTTATCGGAGTTCTGATCTTTTTGGACCGCGTTGCCGTTAAAACATACCGCTCCGCCCGGCCGAAAGTCGAACATATTCAAGGGACGATCAAACGTATGCAAGAGCAAACCGATCTTATCAAAGAGGAAGCCATCAAACTTTCTGAATATCAGCGTCAAATGCTGGAAAAGATCGAAGACACCAGGAATTCATTGGAAACTGCTGCAACAGCGGCGAAGCAAACGCCGGAAATGGTGAAAGAATTCTTTAGCGCTCTCTACACTCAAAGAAAAAAGAATTAAGCTGACCAAATTCATCTTATACAATTGATAATCTCTCTGCTTTTCGGATGTCGATCCACGCGGCATCCTTTTTTAAATAAAATAATTTTTTATTAAATTTTTCTTTTTTTATTTTTCAAGCGCTTTCATTAATGCTTCCATCTTGACTTCGACATCGTACGACATTATACTCAAAAAGTAGCAATATTGAGATTTCTGAAAATTCAACTATTTTTTTATAGGAGGACATCATGAGTACACTATTTCGAAAAAAATCGATCGATGAGATGCTTATGCAGAGCCGGAAGAAAGAGTTGAAGCGATCGCTTGGATTGCTGGACTTGATCTTTCTTGGCGTCGGTTGTGTAATTGGGACAGGCATTTTTGTAGTAACGGGAGTTGTAGCAGCTCAAAGTGCAGGTCCCGCTATTATCCTTTCCTTTATCCTTGCCGGAATTGCCTGCGCGTTGGCTGCCTTTTGCTATGCAGAATTTTCATCAGCTGTGCCGATTTCCGGAAGTGTTTATACGTACACATACGCGACACTTGGCGAAATTTTCGCCTTTTTGATCGGCTGGGACTTAATGTTGGAGTACGTTCTGGCCATTTCAGCAGTCGCAACAGGCTGGTCGGCTTATTTTCAATCGCTTATTGAGGGATTTGGTATAAAAATACCCGCCATTCTTTCTTCAGCTCCCGGATCAGGGCATGGCGGAGTAGTAAATTTACCGGCAATTCTGATTATTTTGTTAATTACTGCTTTAGTCAGTAAAGGAGTAAAAGAAAGCACTCGTTTCAACAATATTATGGTGCTTGTGAAGCTTGCCGTGATCCTCGCTTTTATCGTTGCGGGCGCTGGCTATGTAAAGCCGGATAATTGGACACCGTTTATGCCATTCGGTTTTAGCGGAGTCGTTACGAGTGCAGCGACGGTTTTCTTTGCCTATATCGGTTTTGATGTGATTGCCACTGCTTCTGAGGAAGTGAAACGTCCGCAGCGGGATATGCCTATTGGAATTATCGCTTCCTTAGCCATTTGTACGATCTTATATATTGGTGTTTCTCTTGTTCTAACGGGAATGATCCCTTACACAAAACTGAATGTCGCCGACCCGGTCGCCTTTGCTCTTAAATTTGTCGGTCAAGACCGGTTGGCCGGGATTATATCTGTAGGCGCCGTTGCCGGAATCACTACTGTTCTGCTCGCTTTGATTTACGCACAAGTCCGACTTTCTTATGCGATGAGCCGTGACGGTCTGCTTCCAAAAGTGCTTGGCCGTGTTCACCCAACTTACAAAACGCCGTTTGTCAACACTTGGATCACAGGAATTATCGCTGCCTTTATTGCAGGATTCGTGGATTTAACTACTCTTGCCCATCTTGTCAATATGGGAACACTTGCCGCTTTTTCGTTAATTTCGATTTCGATTATCGTATTACGGAAAAAATATCCTGACTTAAAACCTTCATTCAGCGTTCCATTTGTTCCTGTGCTTCCGGCTATCAGTGCTCTGATCTGTATTTACTTGTCACTTAGCTTGCCAAAAGTCACTTGGATTTCTTTTCTCATTTGGCTGGCGTTCGGAACGCTCGTTTACTTTATCTACGCCAGAAAGCATAGCCATTTATCCAGCCCTCGACAATAATGAAGTTTGTGTTCTGTTGCACAAATGCTTATCCTTGCACGACAGATTCTTCTTATCAAGAAGACTGTGTGGCTCTTTCCTTGTTTCCGTCTTCAAAGCGAGTAAAACTCTCCTTTGAAGACTTGGAACTTTTTCAAAGAAAATAGAAGACATTTTATCGAAACAGCTGAGACTCGCTTCCGGAAAAGAATGCCCCTTCAAACTTTCATGCAATGTATGGGAAAAACGGTTCGATTTTTCCATACTGCAAAGTTTGGAGAGGCTATTTTTTTACATTGAACCAGATAGTCCTTAAGAAAAAGCGAATGCGAAAGATAACACATATTGTAAGCGCTTTAATAATGATAAATGATTGTTTTTCTTCATTTGTTTCCCTTTACATTCTCACTCTTCCAGGATTAAGATATGAACATTCTAAAAATAATAAAGTTAATCCAAGCATCTTTTATCGCTTAATTCATGATGATGAAGCGGGGGAAACCAATCGCGGCCTTATGGGCTGCATGGGGTGAATCCTAATATTTAGGAGGGGTGACTCTTTCCACCCTAATCCGTCAGCTAACCTCGTAGGCGTTTGAAAAGAGGAGATGTCTCTTTGCCTATGCTCTTTAGTGCCGCAGAGTCATTTTCCCCTCTGCGGTTTTTGTTTGCGCAAAATGAAATCTCCACTTTCACCAATATTTTGAAGCAAGAGGTGCAGAACCATTATGTATACGACATTAAAACGATTGCTGATAGGAAAGCCGCTGAAAACCAATGCTCTAAGCGAGCATAAATTAAGCAAAAGGAAAGCGCTGGCTATTTTGTCATCCGATGCTTTATCTTCCGTTGCATACGGACCTGAACAGGTGCTGATCGTCTTAGCTACTGTCGGAGCCGCGGCTTACTGGTACTCCATTCCAATCGCAGTGGGGATTTTGATACTGCTCGTAGCGCTCATCCTCTCCTATCGGCAAATTATTTACGCCTACCCCCACGGTGGTGGAGCGTATATCGTATCTCGAAATAACTTGGGCGAAACAACCGGTCTCGTCGCCGGCGGATCGCTCTTGGTCGACTATATTTTAACCGTTGCCGTCAGCATTTCCGCAGGGACGGACGCCATCACTTCGGCATTTCCTTCCCTGCACGCCCACAGTGTGCTGATTTCTATTCTTCTTGTGCTCTTTATTACTATTTTAAATTTGCGTGGGCTGTCGGAGTCAGCAACCGTGTTATCTTATCCGGTCTATTTGTTCGTATTGGCATTATTCATTTTAATTGCGGTCGGAATTCAGAAAGTCGCCACCGGCCAAATCCCGGCTACTGCCCATGAACCGATGGGACATTGGGTGGATGGCGTCAGCATGTTTTTATTGTTAAAAGCTTTTACATCCGGATGCTCTGCGTTGACAGGCGTCGAAGCCGTTTCGAACGCGATTCCGAATTTTAAAGATCCCGCAGAAAAAAATGCGGCCCGCACGCTTATGATGATGGGCGTTTTGCTCGGAATTTTGTTTTCCGGCATTACCTTTTTAGCTTATTGGTACGGTATCAGTCCGAAAGCGGACGAAACCGTCGTTTCTCAAATTGCGGATGAAACATTCGGCCGAACGCCGTTGTATTACTTTGTACAAGGAACGACCGCCTTAATTCTCGTATTGGCAGCGAATACCGGTTTTTCTGCTTTTCCTCTTCTCGCGGTCAACTTGGCGACAGATAAATATTTGCCGCGTATGTTTACCATTCGTGGCGACCGACTTGGATATTCAAATGGCATTTTGTTTTTAAGCATTGCTTCCATGATTCTGATTATCGCGTTTAAAGGAAAAACGGAAAACTTAATTCCGTTATATGCGGTTGGCGTTTTCATTCCTTTCACCCTCTCTCAAACCGGGATGATTGTGAAATGGATTCGGGAAAAACCAAAAGGATGGCAATGGAAGCTTGTGACTAACTTTGTCGGAGCGTTTATAACCTTTACGGTCGTTCTGACATTGTTCATTACAAAATTTACTCATGTTTGGGCTGTTTTCGTCTTTTTGCCTGTAATCATTACCATGTTTTATAAAATTAAGCATCATTATATCAACGTGGGAGAACAATTGCGGATCAACCCTGATGAACAAACTCCGCCTATTGCGGGCAATGTCGTCATCGTTCCGGTCGCCGGAATCACGAAAGTAGTGGAAAACTCATTAAAATATGCCCAATCGATCGGCGATTATGTCATTGCTGTCTATGTGGCGTTCGACCGCGAAAGCGAAGAAGCCATGCAAGAAAAATGGAAAGAATGGCAGCCTGATGTGCGGCTTTTAACCTTTGTGTCTCAATATCGAAGTTTGGTTCATCCGATAGGAAGGCTCGTTGATTTTATCGAAGACAAAGCAGAAGATCACAATTATCAAGTAACCGTTTTGATACCGCAGTTTTTGCCGCGCAAAAGATGGCACCATATTTTGCATAACCAGTCGAGTTTGCTGCTTAGAGCCTATTTGCTTCGTACAAAAAACGTTGTCGTCTCCACTGTTCCTTACCATTTCAAGAAATAGCCAAAAGCCCCTAAACTTCGAAAGGGGCTTTTTCTTTTTGGAATCGAACTACAGCTTCCTCCTGCCTCCATTCTTCTAGCTATCACTTATAAAGCAAAATTAAAACCATCTATAGAGCGTCTACACATTTAAACAGCACGATCATTATTTTATTTTTTGATTTTTTCAAAAAAAATACTAGATAAAACCAGTTATTTTGATAGAATTAATCTTGATCTGTAGTTTCCAATAAGCGGCAGTGAGGGTATCCGCTTACACTCTGATCGACTACCAGTAAGAGCAAAGGACGAAGAAAATGTGTACAGAGTAGCGATTGATGATGAAAGAGATGTGTATATGGCCAGTTCCATCGGAAAAAAAGTGGCGGAAGAATTTGGACTGGACAAAATTCAACAAACCAAGCTGGTCGTTTCGATCATGGAATTGGCACGCAATATTATCTATTACGCGGCAAAAGGGGAAATTTTTATTATTCCCGTTCCCAATTACGGAATTGAAATTGTGGCAATCGACCAAGGGCCGGGAATTAAAGAGATTGAGAAAGTTCTGAAAAGTGAGATACGTTCCAAAAAAGGGCTCGGCCTCGGTTTATCCGGAGTACAGCGGTTAATGGATGAATTTGAAATCACCAGCAAAGAAAACATAGGAACGAGAATCCGCGCCGTGAAGTGGTTAAATGAAAGGCAGGGGAACCATCATTAATAAACAATTGAAACATGGAGAAGTACACTATGGTTTGATTCTGCTTAAGCCGGACGGCCAAATTGAATATATGAACGACAAGGCACAGAATTTAACAGGACATAACAGCCAGTCCGAACCGAAAAATATTTTTCAGTGCTTTTCCCATCCAGAGATCAGCAAAAAGCTGCACGATTGCATAGGCGGGACTTGCGAACAATTTGTCGCTCATGTTCACTCAAGACCTCATCTTTTTTTGTTCCATAAAGGCATTGGTCATCCGCCCTCAAGTCATTATTTGTATATCTTCAGCCTTGATCAGCTGAAGAATGTAGAAAATCACAATAATTGGAATGAGAGCTTATTAACTTCCATCGGTGAGATGTCAGCCGGCATCGCTCATGAAGTAAGAAACCCTTTAACAGCTGTAAAAGGATTTTTGCAATTATTGAATCAATCCTATAAACCAGAGTACATCGAAATTGCTCAAAGCGAACTGGAACGGGCGATTACCATTTTAAATGAGTTAATGAGCGTTTCCAAACCGGAATTTGATCAAGAAAAACGAACCACGTTTTCCATCGCCGCTGAAATTGAATCGATTTTGCTTCTGTTTCAAAACCAGCTTTATAACATTAAAGTCGTCAAAAAGTTGGAACATCCAAGCGCCGTTATTACGGGGAGAAAGAGTCAAATCAAAAAAGCGCTTTTCAACATTGTGAAAAATGCGATCGAAGCGATGCCCAAAGGCGGAATCTTGACGATTGAACAGTATGAAGATCATGAGGGAGTCCATATTAGAATCGCGGATACCGGCGTCGGCATCCCGAAGGATAAATTACGAATGCTCGGCACCCCTTTCTTCAGTTTAAAAGAAGACGGAACGGGAATGGGAGTGGCGCAAGTGTTTTCAGCCATGCAAAACAATAATGCATTCGTTCAAGTAGAAAGCGAAGAAGGAAAAGGGACTGCTTTTTGTTTGCACTTTCCAAAAGGCATCCGGCATTTAGATCCATTCTCCAGGAGGGATATTATGGCGAAAACAATTTCTTTAGAAAATGAGTTAACTGAATTTTTAATTCAAAACATCGATCAATATGCGAAACAATGGGTTCAATATTTACAAGAACATAAAAGCTATTATAATCACTTTCACGCAAGCAGCGACGCAGAAGAGGAACAGTTCAATCATTGTAAGCGTTTTATAAGCCTTGTCGTAAGAAGTATTCCGGAAATTAAAGCGGAAGAAATCATGGACTGGTCGAAAGAGCTTGGTACATCAAGGGCCAAAACCGATTTTCCCATTCATCTGGCTTGGGAGTTTTTCCAATCTTCCCGAAGCATGATTTGGGAAGCCATTCATTCCTTTTACCAACAAACCGGCACCAGTCTGGTCATCGATGAGTTTTTTTCACTCGAACGGAAAGTCAATAATATTATTGATATGATGATTAACTCCTACACAGCTTATTATGTTCAATATAAAGACGAATTGCTGAAAAGCCAGCGCGAGACCGTCGATGAGTTGTCCGTGCCCGTCATCCCTATCACCGATAAAATATGCATTCTTCCGATTGTGGGCACTGTCGATACATATCGAGCGAAAAAAATTCGCGAGAAGACTCTTTTTAAAGTGAAAGAGTTTAAAGCGCGCAAATTAATCATTGACGTCTCCGGAGTTCCATTCGTTGACACCGCTGTCGTCAACCATCTTTTTAAAATTGTGAGAGGGATTAAACTGTTGGGATGTTCCACCATCTTAACCGGAATCAGTCCGGAGATCGCCGATACGATGATCGAACTCGGCATCGAAATTGGAGAAGGGCTGGAAACCCGCTCCGACCTTCAGCAGGCACTCCAAGAAATCGGCTTTGACCACGCTTCTAACCATATGAAAACAAAAAGATAAATGAAAATTGGAATCGCACTAAAAAGAATGACCGCCTGTTGACGGTCATTCTTTTCTCCTATACGGCTTTCATGACAATGTTACAACCGGCTTTCTGCTTCTTTGTTGATCGGCTGCGGATTTCTCATAATGAATGGATATAGCAGCAATCCGACCACAAATAAACCGATGCCTAGCAAGAAAGTTCTCATATCAGACGTTCCCGTTTTAATGACCCAAATAGAGTACACCAATGCGAGAACGGTAATCACGCCGTCTGTTCTCCGTGCTCCTTGCGCTAAGCCATAAGTTTCTCCGGTAATCACCAACTTTAATTGATAGACGGCAGACACAAGATATGGAATCAAATAGGCCAACGTCGCCACTACAATGACAAAGTTATAGGCTCGGTTCACCGTATGGGATATGGTCGAAAACAAGAAAATCTGCGTCATCAAATTGGTGAGGGTTAAAGAGTTTCTTGGACTTCCTTTTCCATTGGTTTTGGCGAAAAAAGCAGGGAATAGGCCCGTTTTTGCCGCTTGATAAGGCACTTCGGAACTGACGACAATCCAGCCCACAGTCGATCCGAACAAAGAAATTAAGGCTAAAATCGCCATAATATAAGTACCGCCGCTTCCAATCACTTGCCCTAAAGCATCGACAAGCGGTTTTTGCGATTCTCTCAGTTCATCTTGAGAGAGAGCCCCCATCGTTAACAGTGTAATCGCGATATAAATCAGCATCGAAATCAACAATCCTAAAAGGGTTGCTTTCTTTACATCTCCTTGCGATTTTGCCCGGTTGGAAAGCATTACGGCCGATTCGATGCCGATAAAAGCCCACAACGCGGAAATAGCTGCACCATTGATTTGTCCGCCCAAAGACACTGCCTTTCCGGTCGAATCCACAAAATGTTTGGCATTTCCCAAATTGCTTTGATCAAAAGCAAAAATAGTCAAAACGACAAATAAGGTAAATCCAAGCACTTTCGCAACAGTCGCCGTTAAATTGATTTTCCCGGCACCGTCAAAGCTGCGAGTCAGAATCCATTGAATTCCCCACAGCATCACCGTACACACTAAAAAAGTGATCAGTTTGCCCACTTCCAATTGAAACGATCCGGCTGACCATAAAAGTTTTTTGCTTTGCATGATCGGGAAAAAGGTAGTTAAATAACCGGCAAAAGAAATGATGACCGAAGCGGTCGCAGCCCAGTTGGCTGCCCAATATCCCCACGCCATGCTGTAGCCGGCAACCCGTCCGGCATTAGGCGAAGAAAACATTGCTTGCGCGTAGCTTTGCGGCCCAGCTTTCAACTCCGGTTTTCGAATGGATAAATTTCCAAATACGAGCGCAATCATAAAAACCCCCAGCCCGGTTGCTATCCAGGCGAGAGTGGCCCCCCACGGACTGGACACTTGGGCCAAATTAGTCGGAAGCATAAAAACGCCGCCTCCTACCATATTTCCAACAACAAACATGGTTAAAATCCATAATCCCCATTTTTTATTGTTCATTCTGCTCACCTTTCTGATTCATTATCTCAAAACCAATCCTTCTTCCTTTATTAAGAAAAAACGATCGTTTTCATCAGGATCTTGATTTGACTTTACTATTTTACAACAAGTTCTTTAGTTTAGTAAAGTGGTAGAATGATAAAGAAAGAGGAAATGTATCCCACCGTTCAAAAGTCCTCCATATATTCTTGAAAACGGGCATAAAAAAATGGGGCCGACTGACAAGCCATAGTCATGGCCCTTTACAGTCGACCCCTGATATTCGAAAACATAGATTCATTGAACTCCTAAGCGTAAATAAAACAGCCTCTCTTCATTCCGCAAGTTCCTTCATTTTTCGGATAATCGCATCCGTTACTTCTTTCGTCGTGTTCTTTCCGCCTAAATCCGGTGTTTTGATTCCTGCTTCCAGCACCGCCTCAATGGCTTCCAATAGCAAATCAGCCGATTCCTGCTCGCCAAAATGGTCCAGCATCATTTTCGCCGTCCAAATTTGCCCGATTGGATTGGCGATTCCTTTTCCTGCAATATCCGGCGCGGAGCCATGGACAGGTTCAAACATGGACGGGTATTTTCCGTTTAAATGAATATTTCCGGATGGAGCGATGCCAATGCTGCCCATGATGGCCGCTCCAAGATCGGTCAAAATATCTCCGAACAGGTTGCTCGCGACAATGACATCAAACTCCTGCGGTCGAGTCACAAAAAAGGAAGCCAACGCATCAATGTGATAGGACTTCATGTCGACATCAGGATATTTCGCCGCAACTTCTTGAACGACGCGATCCCAAAAAGGCATCGTATGGACAATGCCATTCGATTTCGTTGCGCTGGCCACTCGCTTTCTTCTTGTTCTTGCGAGTTCAAAGGCGTATGTCGCTGCTCGTTCGATTCCTTTTCTCGTAAACACGGCGTTTTGAATCGCCATCTCGTCTTCCCCGCTGTGGATTTTTCCGCCGATTTCGCTGTACTCGCCTTCGCTGTTTTCGCGAACGACGATAAAATCAAAACCGGCCGGATGAGCCAGAGGCGATGTTATCCCTTTCAATTGTTTAGCCGGCCGGACATTGATCACCTGCTCAAACTCTCTCCTGATTTTAATGAGAATCCCCCATAATGACACATGGTCGGGCACCAATCGAGGATCGCCAATCGCTCCTAAAAAGATGGCATCGCTGTCAGCCAATCGGCTTAAACCATCTTCCGGCATCATTTTTCCATGCTTCAGAAAATATTCGCAGTTCCAAGGATATGTATCGTAAGAAAAGGAAAGGCCTCCATGCAGTTGAGACAAAGCTTCCATTACTCTTAATGCTTCCGGAACTACTTCTTTGCCGACCCCATCTCCTGGTATCACGGCTATTTTCTTTGTTTTCATCCTGAACCCTCCTACCCTTGTTTCTGGCCCGATAAGACTTAAACGATCAAACTAAATCATGTCACTCGTCTTTTTCACCTGAGAACCGTGCATGCTTTCCCCATGATTGATTTCATCTAATCGACAAGTCAAATCCTCCCCGGCAAAAATATTCATCTATTCTGAATTTTACGCCTATTTCAAGATGAGGGCAAATGATGGTTGGATGGTTGATACAGAAGAAGAACCATGGTCATAAAAAAGGAACGCCCCGCTCTATGGCAGTGCCTTCCCTGCTGAATCATTGCTATTGAATTCTTCGCTTAGCGATAGATCTTACATGGCGTATTTGCGGTTCACCCATTTAAAAAACGATGGCAGGATAGCGACGACAATGATGACGCGGATCACTTGAACGGCGACCACAAAAGTAGAATCCGCGTGCAGGATCACGGCTGTCGCGGCCATCTCGGCAATCCCTCCCGGAGCAAATGCCAAAACCGAAGTGGCCAATCCGATATCCGTAAACCGAGAAACAATATAGGCGCAGACAGTTGTAGCCATCACCAGTCCAACCGATCCGGCCAATCCCACAAGAAAAATACGCCGTGCACCTTGAAACATTTCCTTGTTTAAAGAAGAGCCGATGCTTGCTCCCATGAGAATTTGCGCTACGATCATCAGCCAATTCGGCCACCATGCATTCAAATCGTGCCCTTTCAGCACTCCGCCTAACGTTTGCGCGATCGCCACAAAGATCATTCCTCCAACAAGCCAAGGAGAGGGGACTCTGATCCATTTTGCGACAAAAACTCCAGCCGCCGCCACAGCCACCAAAACTGCCGTCCAAGCTAGATGAGGATCGGTCGTTTGAAGAACGGCTATCGTTCGCGTCCCTTTACCGACAAAGTGTGAAGAATGCAGCGCCCACATCGAAATAAAAAAAGGAACCGTCCCCGTTACAAGAAGCACCCGAACCATCTGTGTAAGGCTGACAACCGCTACATTCGCCCCCAACTCGCTCGCAATTCCCGGCATGGCAGAAAGCCCTCCGGGAGCCGTTCCCACAAAACTCGTGATGAAATCGGTCGAGCTGAACCGCCATAAAATGAATCCAGACAATAGCGAAAAACTGATCGATAAAAGCAGCATGGCAAGCACAATCAAGCCGTCCTCATGAAAGACACGCCATACAGTGGAATTCATTTGTTGTCCCAATTGAATTCCTAATATAAATTGGCCGATCCACATCCAATGTTTCATCAGCTTGATTTCCACTTGCTGAAAAGAAACAAACGCCGGTTTCCAAAGGGCCAGCCCGCCGGCTAACATCAATGATCCGATCATCCAACCGATGGAAACTCCCGTCCGCGACAATAAAAATCCGCCGATACTGCTAACCAAAATAAACCATAAGTTTTGCAGAATCTTTTTTGTTGATTGCATAACGACCATCCTCTTTCAGTCCCCGTCTTCTTTGCTTTCCAATCGCTTTTCATTTCTCATGATAGCCAACATATGCCTCCTCTATTATAACAGGGAAGTTCCTTTTAATTGGTACTCGAAGATTGGCTATGCCCGTTCGCTTTTGTGTGTCTGACCCACAAAAAAGCAGTCCAAAAGAAACATTCGCCCATCCCTCTTATAAGGGAGTGGGCGAATGTTTGTTCTGAAAAATACAGTATAATTAGTTTTTCCTCTATCCTTGATCTAGGTCCGCTTCCTTTTAATGCCCGTTTGAATATATAAAATAAAAGCTGCGGCCTGCCGGGTTTTCCACAGCAGACCGCTGAATTCAGTTTCATCTAGGATGTTGCAGAAAAAGAGGGGGAAATTTCTAAAAACAGGAACGAGAAAGTTTTCTAAACTATCGAAAACTCCATTCAACGAAAATGATTCTCATTTAGTTCCTTCGTTTTTAATGATAATGATTATCATTATCTTTGTCAAGGATTTCAAGAAACTTTTTTGGCGATTAGAGATTCTTTATTCTGAAACGACACGAAAACTGCTATAATGCAATATAGAACCCCCCTGATCTGTCGACAGATGGATAAACGATGATTTCGACATCCGAAGATTACGAATAAAGGAATGATGCAAGTGGCTGACTATCGGCAATTTTACGATAAATTAGCAGAAGTGGTCATGAAAGACAATATCAAAGTAGACGAATGTCTAAAAAAACACACCTATACACGGTTAGGTGGTAAAGCGGACCTTTTTGTCACACCTACTACTTTTGCGGAAGTTCAAGCAGTGGTTCAATTTGCGAAAAAAGAACAAATTCCTTTCACTTTGATCGGCAATGGGTCCAATTTAATCGTGAAAGATGGTGGAATACGCGGCATTGTTCTTTGTTTAAAAAACTTGAACAAAATCGTTGTGGAAGGAAATCAGCTCCGCGCACAAAGCGGCGCTGCGATTATCGATGCTTCTAGATACGCCTTGGAAAACCGGTTAACCGGCCTGGAATTTGCGTGCGGAATACCGGGTACGGTTGGAGGAGCCGTTTTTATGAATGCCGGTGCCTACGGCGGAGAAATAAAAGATGTGCTCGACTATGTGATGGTCGTGGATCGCGACGGAAACTTATTAAAACTGCCGGCTTCTGACCTCGATCTTTCTTACCGTACAAGTAATGTGGCCGAAAAAGGCTATATTGTGCTGGAAGCTGCCTTTGCGTTGCAGCCCGGCGACTACGAAGAAATCAAAGCAGTAATGGATGACTTAACAGAGCGCCGCGAGTCCAAACAGCCTTTGGAATATCCGTCCTGCGGCAGCGTGTTTAAACGGCCGCCCGGTTATTACGCCGGAAAACTGATCCAAGACAGCGGACTTCAAGGCACACGGATCGGCGGCGCAGAAGTCTCCACTAAACATGCCGGCTTTATCGTCAATATCGATAATGCTACTGCAGCCGACTATATCGCCTTGATTCGCCATGTACAAAAAACCGTCAAAGAGAAATTCAACGTCAACCTCGAAAGAGAAGTTAAAATCATCGGGGAAGACTTAACAGACCCTTCGAAACAATGCTAACGCAAAAAGCGAAAGGGATCATTTCCCGTCCGTTCAAGCGGGGAATGATCCCTTTTTTCGGCATTTGAAGGCATCACACGAAAGATGGGACTCATTATTATTCGGCCGGTTTCACATTTTCGTGCTATTCAAATGATCTGGATCAACAACAGTCATCCAAGTTTTTACAGATCAATGATTAACGCGAAGATTTTTAACCTCTTTCACACCCATATGTGATGCATCCTTCCTAATCGATAATATGCTTAGCCATCTTTATCGTCCGTGCGATATGGCGGGACGTTTGTTGAAGGTAAAACTCAGCGTGTTGAACGGCTTTTTCCCACGGGATGACCCCCGGGACTATGCTATAAAGGGCATCGATTCCGTGCTTTTGCACGATGTCGCTGTCTTCGGATAACGACCCGGCGATGCCGATCACCTGAATACCATATTGTTTTGCGGCTTTGGCGACACCGATAGGCGTTTTCCCCGAAATCGTTTGACCGTCTATGCGTCCTTCCCCGGTAATCACAAGAGAAGCATCTTTGACGTGCTCTTGAAATTGAACAGCCTCCAGCACAATCTCGACCCCTCGCTTTAATTCCGCATCCAGAAACGCAAGCAAGCCGGCGCCGAGCCCGCCTGCCGCTCCGGCACCGGGAACATGGCGAATCGATTTTTCCAATGTTTGTTCCACCACATCAGCAAAGCGGCTTAAATTTTCGTCCAGCTGTCGGACCATTTCCGGTGTGGCGCCTTTTTGCGGGCCAAACACAGCTGAAGCTCCGTTCGGGCCCGTTAAAGGATTATCGACGTCACAAGCAACATCGATTTTCACCTTTTTCAACCTTGAATCGAGCGATGACAGGTCAATCTCCGCCAATTCCGACAAATGCCCTCCCCCCGGGGCAATTTCTTGTCTCTTTTGATCCAAAAGCCGGCCTCCCAGCGCTTGAATCATTCCGGCACCGCCGTCGTTCGTAGCACTTCCGCCGACTCCAATGATCAAATGTTCTACACCCTTATCCAGAGCGGCTCGAATTAATTCTCCCGTTCCTCTGGTCGTTGTGAGCAGAGGGTTTCGTTTTTCGTTCGGGACAAGATGTAATCCGGAAGCAGCCGCCATTTCGATGACCGCTGTTTTTCCGTCACCAAGCAAACCAAAAAACGCATCTACCGGTTCTCCTAATGGTCCTGTCACTCGTTTTTCGATGACGGTCCCTCCGGTCGCGTCCACTAATGACTGAACAGTCCCTTCTCCCCCATCTGCCATTGGAATTAACACGTACTCCGCTTCCGGAAATACGTCCCGAAATCCTTTTTCGATCGCACGAGCGGCTTGTAAGGCAGACAAACTTTCTTTGAACGAATCAGGTGCAATCACAATTTTCATCATTTCATCTCCGTTTCTTTATGATCCGAAAAGGTGAAATACTCCATAAATCAAAGTGGATACGACCGCTAATGTCATTCCAACAAGCGATTCATACGGCATCAGTTTGAGACGTTCTTTCATTTTCATATGAACACTGCCCGCTGTAGCATGGAAAAAGCTCCCGTGAGGCAAGTGGTCTAACACGGTAGCCCCCGCATGAACCATGGCCGCACCCGCCAACGCAGAAACACCCAACCCCACAATCGTGCCTCCAAATACGCTGCTGGCGACCGCTGTCCCTGCCGTTGTAGAAGCGGTAGCAGCTGACATAAAGATTCCGGCAATCGGCGCTAATAAAAAGGCCGGCAATCCTGAATGAGTTAAGCCGCTGATGATCCCCTCTTTTAACGACGAGTTCGCAATCACTCCAGCTAACGTTCCTGTCCCTAATAACATAATGGCAACGCCAGACATTTTTGACAAACCGGAAATGGCATAAGCATTGATCTTCTTGGATTGTTTCATCGCCATCGCCCCCACTATTCCACCGGCCGGAAGTGCGATCATAGGATCAATATCCATATGAAAAGTCGGGCGCAGCGCCAGCAACGCAATGGTTACTATGGGGGCCGTAATCGCAGCTAAAAAGCTGGGCAATTCTTTCTGTTCATGGCCGGCTGATTCCGTTTGTTCCGCAACCATTGTCCCTTTTCGCATCAATTTCTTCGCCAAAAGATAAGTGACCACCATTCCGAAAAAAGCCGGAAGCACCCCGGCAGCCATTAAAGACGTCAACGGAACATGGAAGGAATCTGAGGCAGCGATCGCGTTCGGGTTAGGCGACATAATGTTGCCCGCTTTTCCTCCGCCAATCATCGCCAATAAAATGGCGGGTTTGGATAACTGCGCCCGACGGGCAATCGCCAGCGCAATAGGCGCAACCGTCATCACAGCGACATCTACAAACACACCAACCATCGTCAAAATCATGGTCGCAATAGCCAACGCTAATAACGCCCTTGCTTCTCCGAGCTTTCGTACGATCGTTTCCGCAATCGACGCTGCGGCTCCGGACTCAATCAGCACTCCTGCCAACACCCCTGCAGCTAAAATACGCAGGACAGCAGGGACCATCCCCTCTGCTCCTTCCATCATCACATCCACCGTATTGGTCACATCGGCTCCTCCAGCGATTCCGCCAATGAAAGCCCCTGCCATCATTCCGTAAGCAGGTGAAACTCTGCGCAAAATAAGCACGATCGCCATCGCTAACGCGACGACCGCACCTAAAGCGCTTACTTGAACCCCCATAATCTCCCCCCTTTGATTGTCCTTTTAATCGCCGCCTCAGTTTCGTTTTGAAGCCGTATGAATATTAGCAGCCTTCTTTTTTTCCAAGGAAGTGTTGAGCTTATGAAGATAGAATATCTACCGTTCTATATGCTTTTCACAATGAAACCTCAAACCTTGTAAACTTGCTTTTTCTTTCAACTTGCCGGCAACTTCAATAATATGTACGGGGCTGCAAAAATATGTAGTCAAGGGACAATATTCGTATTAACCTATCAGATTCATTTTCTTGGCAGTGTTATTCGCTTGAATTTTCATAAAAATCAGCAAGCAGACCAGCCTATTTTTATCGAAGTTTTATCTACTTTTTATATTAAAGATTCACTATCCATTTGAAAACCATTCTTTGTTAAAAATCGAGGGTTTTTCGCGTTCTTAAACGAAAGAAACAGCAATCCGATGCTTATAAAGCCAAAAAAGCAAACCCGTTTCCGATTTCAATCGGAAACGGGTTTGTGCCAATCAGCCATCTATTTTCACATTTTATTCCGGATGATTGTCGGCATTTGGGTCTACCTTAAAAGAAGGCTTAAATCCTCGATACTTCACGTCTATCATCATACCAGCAGCAGCGTGATGCAATTCATGGCAATGGTACATCCAATCACCGGGATTGTTCGCTTGAAAAGCAATGACATATACTTCTCCCGGTTTGACATTGAGTGTATCTTTTATCAAAGGCGATCCTGTCAGCGGTTTTCCGTTTTTACTTAATACTTGGAAAGAGTGGCCATGTAAATGCATCGGATGATCAACAGTCGAAATATTTCGTAACGTGATTTTGACTAAATCTCCTTTGTTTACATAAATCGGATCCGTCTTCGGATAGTATTTTCCGTTGATGGTATAATGCGTGGTGCCTTTCTTGTCCACTTTTACGCCTAAATCCATGGTATAGTTTACATCATATTTTTGATTCAAAGTAAATCTGGACGGTCCCTTTTCGCCGTATTTTGTTATATCCAACTGCGGCAATGAAGTCTTATAATCCGGCTTATCTGCATGGCGGTTTGACCCTTCATAAACGATTTTGGCCACCATGTTTTTGTCCGCTTTATTGTGATCATGAGAATCGATATACCATGTTCCGGGATGATCGGCTGTAAATTCAATATCATATCGTTCACCCGGCGCGACAGGGATGAGCTTATTCTTCACTAATTGCGGATTATGAATCGGGTTTCCATCGGTGGCAACCACCTTAAACGCATGGCCATGCAAATGAATATTATGAGTGATATATCCGGCGTTGATCAATCGAATACGTACTTTGTCTCCTTTGCGAACTTTTAATGGCGGTATGGAATCTCCGGATTTTCCATTGATCGTATACAAATCATATGTTCCCATGTTATCGCCGTTCATATTGCCGCTCTTCATTTCATCCATCGTTATGCCGGATGAGTTCCATTCGTCCAACATAAGAGTATAGTCTTTGTCGACTTTTTCTTCGTTTGTTCCCTCCACAATGATGGCTCCATATAAACCTTTATCGATTTGATTCACACTATCTTGGTGGGAATGATACCAATATGTACCCGGTACAGTGGCAGTGAAATGATAAGTAAAAGAATGGCCGGGTTGCACTGAGTTCATGGTCACCCCCGGAACGCCATCTTGGCTGTTAGGAACCGGAAGCCCATGCCAATGAATGGTCACAGGTTGTGGCAATTCATTTTTAAGCGTGATATTCACGGTTTGACCTTGTTTTAATTTTATAATAGGTCCTGGTACAGAACCGTTGAAAGTCCAAACGGGAAACTTATGTTTAGAATCAAATGAATTCACTGCTTCTTTTGCTGTTATGGTAATGTTATTTCCCGCTAGTTCTTTTGTGGCAGTGGTCATAGGCAAATTCGAATAATCTTTTTGACTACCGGACATTTGGGAATGATCACTGTTTTCCGTACTCTTGCTATCCATATTGGACGTATCATGACTGTTCGCTTTATCATTGGCGTTTGAGCAAGCGGCAGCTATGACAACCAAAATAGATAGAATCATGATGAACCCCAATTTTTTCATTTTTATACCTCCCTACCGTATATCATAATATAAAAAATGGCAGATTGAACGGAGAGAGTGTAAACAATTCATGAATTTCCTTTTTTGAATGAAAGATTTTTCGATAAGCGAACACCAGATGTTGGAGCTTTTATCTTTGATCGACAGATCGATAAACATTTTCTTTTTGAAATGAAGGAATGTCTATTGTCACCCGAAAAAAATCGTACTATAATAATCATGTGTCTTTCGGGATGTAGCTCAGCTTGGTAGAGCACTAGCATGGGGTGCTAGGAGTCGCAGGTTCAAATCCTGTCATCCCGATCGTTCCATACAGATTTTCAATAACCTTCCTTCACTCGACATTTTACTTTTGAAGCATCTGCTTTTTGCAGATGCTTTTTTCTATTTTTCTCCTAAGTTTGAGCATTCGAAAAACGCCCCCATCAATTTTCATCACAGTATGATAGAGTTGCGGAGAACGATCTTATTTCCTTCCTCTTTGATGATGGTGAGGGTAACCTGAATTTCATCATGAAAACGATTTAGGTGCCGCTCTTCCTAACATTTAGATAAAATATGAAACTTCTGATTTTTTCTGGAACTAATCGAGAGTTTTTCGTCTGTCTCTTTTATTCTTCCATTACTGTTCCATTCATTCATGCCAATAGTATAAAACTTCCATTCAATCCCTAGCGCTTTTAAGATTTATCTTTTCTTTCATTCCTGTATTTCAGAATTTGCTGTCCATTAATGTGCGAAAAAAAGACGGGAATCCTTTTAGCAAGTGATTTCCCGCCTTTTTTCATTATAAATAGCTGAACTATTTAGCTAAATTTCCATCGGCAATTGGTTTTTTTCTCGTTCTTATGCGATTTGTTATCCTATTTTCTTTTGGTTCCACCCGCCGAATAAAGAAGGACAAGACAAAAGCAATGACGGTCAATCCGGTAGCTACCATGAAGGCATCTTGAATCCCCATCGCACTTCCTTGGTGAATCGCCATCGTCATATGCACTTTATCGGCAGGAGAAATATGTTGAGAAGCGACAATATTTTGTATATGCGCTTTTCCTTCATTCGTCATAATCGTGACAAAGAAGGCCATTCCAATAGCGCCTGCGATCATTCGCAGCGTGTTTACCATCGCCGTTCCATATTTATTCAAACTTAGCGACAATTCATTTAAACCGGCCGTAAAAATAGGCATCATCACTAGGGAAATGCCAAGCATCCGGACAGTATAAACGGCCACTACATAAGCAAAAGTCGTGTTCGTTTGAAGCCGGGTAAGCATATAGGTAGTGACGATCGTAATCGCCAATCCGACAACGGCCAGCCATTTAGCTCCGAATTTGTCAAAAAGCTTGCCCGTAATAGGCGACATCAATCCCATGACTATACCACCCGGCAAAAGCAATAAGCCCGATTCCAACGGAGTAAATCCACGAATATTTTGCATATAAATCGGCATCAAAATCATGCCTGAGAACATGGCCATCGTCACTAAAATATTAATAATCGTGGTAAGTGTAAAAATCGGATACCGAAAAATACGGAACTCCAATATCGGTTCTTCCACCATCAATTGACGCCATACGAACAAAATCAAGCTGATTCCGCCCACGATCAAAAGCGCCATGACATCCGGGCTTTCCCAGCTTTTGGTTCCTGCTGTTGAAAAAGCATAGAGAATCCCGCCAAAACCAATAGTAGATAGTATCACGCCAATAGTATCCAGTTTTGGTCGACTCGTTTCCGTCACATTTTTTACGAGAAACAGAGAAACGATCAAATCAGCAAGAGCAATGGGGAATATAATGAAAAACAGAACCCGCCACGAATGGTGTTCCAAAATCCATCCCGATAATGTCGGTCCCACTGACGGTGCAAAGTTCATGGCTACGCCAAATATCCCCATCGCAAAACCACGGCGTTCCGGCGGAAATAACGTAAAAATCACATTCGTGATCAACGGAAACAAAATGCCCGCTCCAGCCGCCTGTACTACCCGGCCGACCAACAGCACGGAGAAACTAGGAGCAATGCCGCAAATAAGAGTTCCAACGGCAAAAAGCCCCATTGAAGAGATATATAATTGCCTTGTCGTAAATCGATTCATCAAAAAAGCGGTGATTGGAATAATGATCCCATTCACTAGCATAAAGATCGTGATTAACCAGTTTACGGTAGCCGCGGAAACGTGCATATGATCCATAATTTGCGGCACAGCCACATTAATTAACGTTTGATTTAAAAACGCGATCAAAGCTCCTATCATCATAACGCCCAATATAGGAGCTTTCCGATAGGATTGAACTGATGTGTTTTCAACGTTCATTCTGCAGCAACCCCTCCTTAAAATTTTTTACACAGCTATTAATAACCGTGTTTCTTTATCTATTTGAAACAAAGAAAACCAACATCCCTTAACGCATTGCCATATAAGCACAGCCGTCTCGGCCAAATAAAATTCCCGCAGTTAAAAGCGGGAGTTCAAAAAGTCTGTTTTCTTTTAGAAAATCGGCACACAAAGTGTCAATACCGGCAAAACTTTATGGCACAAGTCTATTTATTCCAGAACACAATAAAGGTGATTCAAACATCAACTTTATAAAAAGAGCCGAATCGGAGCAGGCAACATTTTTTCATGATGTTTTGTAGTCTATACGCTCACCATTGTCCTTGTCAAGTATAACGCATTAAAGGGGCCAGACCCCTTTAATGCGTTAAAGTTTAATCGAAGATGTATTGGAAACTTGGGGGTTGTATTGGGTTTAAACAAAGACTTCTTCTCCTAAAATTTCGGGTAGTTGTATGATCTCAAATACTTCAAAAACTTCTTGTCTTACTTTTGAAATTGTAACCTTTATTCCTTTATCATTTAGGGTTTTCACTATATCGATCAATAAGCCCATTCCGGATGAGTCTACAAACGGAACATTTTCAAAATCAATATTCACTGTTTTATAATTGAGCATAGTCGGAATTAACTCTTCTTCCACGACTTCAGTTCCTTCAATATCAAAATCTCCTTCTAGTTTTACATCTAAACGATCCTCTACTTCGTTATAAAAATATTTGATCATGATACACTCACCTAGGCTTTCTTTTCAAAAATCATTCTATTATTCTCGTCCAAACGAGCAACAATCGAATATTGATTTTCTTTTAAAGTATGCTTCACGTTGCCTATTTTTAAGATAGTGCCTTCCAGCGCTTTATTGATTTTGATCGTTTGGCCAACCGGCACAGCGATGATTGTTGTAGTCCCACTTTCCGCTCCTGCTTCATGGATTTCAACACCTAATTTACCATATACTTCCCCTCCGCGCATTATTCCGCGTATTTCCAATTTTCCTCCTGCATGAATTTTTGTATTCAAACAACCTTGTCCACTTACGATAATATCGCCACTACAATAAATCTCACTATTCAAAACATTAGATATGATAATATAAGAATCGGGTTCCACAGGCAATTTGCTAAATTCGGAAAGCTGTTTCATTTTTTGGGCTAACTGTTTAATTTGCTCCAGAGAAGTGATTTCCTTCGTCAAGGATAAAAAAGTCTTTCTTACGAAGACAGCTACTTCTTTCCAGTCATCATCTTCAAGGTCTTTTTCCTCTTTTTGTACAAGATCCACATATTTTTTAGCAAGCGGAGGCAGGCTCTTAAACTTTTTCTCTAACAAAATGCGAATCAAAGGCTGCATGCCGCCGCGTTGAAAGTCGCTTGATTTAAATGCAGGAGAATGGATGAGTTGTGTAATGACCTCTATCATGCTTTTCACTTGAACATGCATTTCCTCGAGTAATTGCCCCAGTTCTGCGATAAGCCTGTTATGTTTTCCAGCTGAAAGTTTAGAACCTATGACGTTGCCGTTAACAACAATTGCACCTGCTGCTGTTAAAGTCGCCATATTTACATTTTTTTGAACAAAGATTGCGCCCGCCACCTCGACCGTCATCCTAACATCTACATCGCCTAAAATATCGACATCTCCTACAAAACGAATATTTCCAGACGATAAATCCACGTTTCCACTATGGGTTATTTTGGGAAGAATATCTACTTTAACGAGTTGTCCTCTTTGTTCAATGTGCGGTCTTCCCGATTCCATCGCCACGATTTTATCATCCACTACGACAACTCCTTTACCAGCTCGAAGCTTGATAGGATAGGAAGGATTCGGAGGAAGAGGTTCATTTGTAATGGTGATACCGGGCTGTCCAGGAACAGGAGGATGAATGACGGCAATGACTTCTCCTCTTTCCGCAGTCGGAATGGCCCTTATTTCTCGATAATTTACTTTCCCATCTTCGTCTTCTTTTAGACCATTTTGCATCGTTAAAGGAACTTTGGGTTCTATCCAACCATCATGACCATGAGTCGCTTTTTTACCTGTGGCAATTTCAAATGTACCTGGTTGCCGAGATTCGATCGCTTTCAAAATTTGATCTTTATTGATTCCATAGATTACTCCTAATGAAGCCAACTCCTCAATGACCTCTGAAAAGCTTAATGTATTTTGAATTTCTTTCAATTCCTCAGCCATTAATTCAATATGTTTACTAGGCTCTATATCCGGTATACGTCTTGTCATTTTATAACCAGGTTCAACCTGGAGAAGCGCCTTTAATTTCAGCTTATCGATCGAAATATTCCATTTGGTGTCTTGTACTTCATTCTCACACTTGACTTCATACCGAGCTGTTTCTGAAAGAACGATGTTTTTATCTTTAACAAGTTCATTATTCTTATATAATTTAATTCCTTTGCCAATGGTCAGAGTTGGATAAAAAGTTGGCGTTGTCGTAAAAAATAATTCCCCGGATTTCACCCATACTTTTCCCTCTTTGTCCATTTCATCGGCAACAGGATGATTCTCGTTTTCCTCTTGCGACGAGGATGTTTCACTGATTATATCATTAAGCATTTCGGAATTTATTTCTTTATCGTTTCCTTCCCTTTCCGCCCTATCATTCTCCTTCAATTTTTTAACGGAAGCGTCAACTTTCGTTAGTTTGACAATTGCTTTTCTGGCTCCAATTCCCAAAAAAACCTTTTGTTTCGTGCTGAATAATTTCAATATCTACTTCTTCCTTTTTCGTATCCAATAATTTTAATCCTAATTGTATGGCTTCTTCTATATTTTTTCCTTTTGAAACTACGCTTCGCATCCTATCAGCCCCCTAATTGATTTCTGGAGCGTTTAAACTTGAAATATCCGCTTTTGGTTGACTTACTTTTAGCAGAACCATTGTTATATCATCTTTTTGAGGGACGCCTTCTATAAACTGATTGACCGATTCTAAAACATTTTTCTGAATATCGTGGACGTTTTGGTCTTGATATTTGATCAACGTTTGAATAAGCCGCTCTAATTTGTATTGTTCCCCCTCTTTATTTTGGGCTTCGATAATGCCGTCCGTATAAAAAAATATTGTGTCCTGGTCTACTAAATGAACAGAAGCCTCTTTATATGCTTGCTTAGGCAGCCCTCCAACCATAATTCCCTGTACCTTTGGCAGTTCTTTCACCGTTCGATCTTTCCCACTGATATAAATAGGAAGGTGATGACCCGCATTCGCGTAAGTAAAAACTCCTGTTTTAGGATCCCAATCAGCACAAAACAATGTCACAAAAGATTTTAATGTCCGTAAGTCTTCATACAGTGCTTGGTTTATGGAAGTAAGTGTTTCCGCGGGACCTCGAGTACTTTCAGCGGCGCTGCGAAAAGCGCCTCTTGTTAGAATCATCAGCATAGCCGCCGGGATTCCTTTTCCCATGACATCGCCTATCACCATTCTGATTTTTCCATTCTTTAAAGGATAAAAATCATAATAATCTCCGCCAATCAGCCGAGCAGGAAGGGAGAAGCCAGCAATTTCACCACCTTCCACTTTCGGGGTTTTTCCATTTAATAATTGCATTTGAATATTTCTCGCTAAATTGATCTCTCGTTGCAATGTTTTTCCCATTTCCAGATTCACTTCAAGGGTCTGTTGATGGATATAAGTTTGTCCGCTTTTATACATCCATCTCACTCCCCTGTATCGCCTCTAAAATTTGATACAATCCAACCATCTCAAAAAATTGGTTCGTTAGGTCATTGATCCCTTGAAGTTTTAGTTTAAAATGTTTTTCTTGAGATAAATAAATCGCATTCATGATAGAGCCGATGCCTGTCGAATCAATAAACTCCAGATTTGTAAAATCAAATACTAATGTTTCCACATTATCATCCAACTCTTTTAAATAAAGCTCTAACAGATGAGTGGTCGATATATCCAAAATTCCATCTATATGAAGGATCACAGCTTTTTCTTTTACTTTTTTTTTAATTTTTAAGGACATTACATTCCCACTCCTATAATTTGAATTTCTTCATAGATTCAAGCAATGCATTCGAAATTTCAGATAACTCCCTTGACTGCCCATGCAAAGAATGAATCAAATCCGACAAAGTAATGGTCATGTCTGTAGTAGCGGCAGTTCGTTCATTGGCAATCTGTTTCATATCTTCCACTTTCTCAATGATATGAAGGACCCGTTCATTCTTTTTATACGGCTGCAATGTTTCGACAAGTTCATCTAAAAACGAAATGATTTCGTCCAGCTGTTCCCTCGATTTCATCGTTGTTTCGGTAGTTATAGCATAGATTTTTTCTATCGTTTGAGAGGTTTCCGCTTCTAACAATACAGAAAGTTTTTGCGTTTTGGTGGCTTGTTCTTGTGTGTCCTTGACAAGCTTATTTAACTTGTCCACCATTCGATTTGTACTTTGCGATAAGTTTTCCAACTCGCTTCTATCATTTACATTGCTTTTAGCCGTTAAATCTCCCTTTTCTAGTGATTGAATCTGACGTTTTATTTTTTGGATATTTTCATATATACGATTAAAGAATCGTGCCGTTAGTAGAAATAAAACTATCAAAGAAATTACACCTGTAACAAGAAGAATTATTGAATGGCGGTAAAGTGGTCCGCTTAAAGCTCCATAATCTAGGGCTATATAAATGACTTGTCCATCTTTAGTTTTAATGAATAATTTATAAATCTTTTCATTTTTATATTTTTCAATATAATGGTATTTTTGTAATTTATTTTCCTCCATACCAATTAATATCTTTGTATCTTTCGAATCTTTGTAACTGTAATTACCATAGATTACTTTTTTTAAAGGTGGGAATAATTTCGTTTCTAATTCAGGATTTTGGAAAACACGTGGATCAAGAACAGCAATTTCCTTAAGTCTCTTCACCATTTTTTGTGACTAGCACAGAATTCTGACAATCAGTTAGCTAGAGTGGGGGACACTCAAACCCTCTCCTTCTTCATCTTACAGACCAGCCAGTTGGTGGAAAAGAAGCGGTCAAGTGCTTTCCTTGACGGCTTCTTTTCCACCAACTATGATTATCAAAGTGATGAAGAAGGAGAGGCTAGGACACCTGTTTTTTATAAGTTTTTCCTGTACACTCCAAAAATACACGTGTTCTAAATCGATCAAGATTTCTATACCCATAAGCTCGTCGTTTGATGTTCTTAATTTTGTGGTTGGTGCCTTCTGTTCGTCCATTCGTGTAAGGTGTTTTAAAGTATTGAAGAATCTGGTCTTTCCAATTCTCGATCGTTTTTGCCACTTCATGGAAGGAAGGAAAAGGACTACTCCAAGCCAGTTGAAGCCATTCTTTTCAATACTGGTTTGCTGTCTCATAGTTTGGTGATCGATAAAAGTCTCGAAATAGCTCTTTTAGATAATATCCATAGGCTAGGTTTTCATGTTTTTCTAATAGTTCATTTAGTCGTTCTCGTTTCTCTTCTTTCAGATTTTCATAGCCCTTCAGTAGGATAAATCGTGCTTTTTTTAATCCGGGGATTTTCTTACGAACTTGATCGAACGCCTGAGTCACTTTTTGAACAACATGGTATTTATCCACGATCATCCGGGCATGAGGAAACGCTTTGCGAACGGCTTTGTGAAAGGGATCCCACATATCTACGACCACGTTTTTCACCTTTTCAGGATGAAGGACCTTTAAAGATAAAAGTTCCAACGTTGAATCGAAATCACGGTTGTGATGCATCCCCATGACAGCACCGAGGTTCGCATCATATAGTACCGTTTCATAGCTGTGTCCTTTTCGAACAGCGACTTCGTCCATACTCAAAGTCATGTCTTGATCGCTTTGAGTTTCTTGGATGACAGATTCATGTTCCTTCGCTTTATCATGAGCGACGGAATAAAAAATTCGCTCCACCGTGGAATAAGGAATCTGGTATTTTCGACGAATCTCTTGAATGGTGGTGCCGAGAACCTGTTCATAAAGGAAAAGACAAAAACGCTTCGTATAGTGTTGATGAGAACCAATCGATTCAAAGGAAGACGTAAAGACTTCGTTACAGTTTCGGCAACGATAACGTTTTACAAGCACCAGTAAATATAATGGTTTATTTAACACGGATAAATCTCTAACTTTCCTTGTCCTTCTGTCATGAACAAATGATGTGAGAAACCCACAATGAGGACATCGTTCCTCCTCATCTTTTTTCTCAACATGAACAAGATAATGAGTGGGCAAAATTTCTTGATTAACAACTTCAAATTCTGGCAATTCTAGTGATACGGAAAACACTGACAGAACCTCCTGTTATGTTTAGTGACGCTAACATTATTGCCAGGAATCTGTTGGTGTTTTCTTATTTTTTGTCTAACATCACAAAATGTGATGATGAATCTTCCTTAATAAAGTTATTCTTTTCAATCATTTTTTTGATCCAAGAGTCGGGACCTACCTTTTTTGTGAATTGATAAATTTCATTTGCTTTTATATAAGGATTTATAATATATTCAGAATATTTAAAACCTATCGAATAAAATCTTTTTGGCTATAAAGAGTTTTGTACTTACAGTGATCGACCTAATAAACGATTTCGCTGACAAAGTTTTAACAAGATCGCCATTTTATTTTTTGAAAAACAACAAGTAAAATAAATAGTAGTGAATTTGGTTGGTCGATATGTTAATATTGAGAAAAGTAAGAAAGGGATGAGTTGAATTGGATCAGGCTGCGAACGTGTTAAACAACGCTCTTATTGCCGAAAATCAACATGTATACGATATGTTGTCTGACTTGGGCAAATCTTTATATTATCCTAAAGGGATCCTTAGCCAGTCTGCTGAAGCCAAAAAAAAGGCTTATCGATATAATGCAACCATTGGCATCGCAACGGAAGGCAATAGACCGATGTATCTTCCGGTAATTCAAGATACTCTTTCCGCATATGAACCTGAAGATTTATATACATACGCTCCACCGGCAGGCAAGCCTGAGCTTCGATCTGCGTGGAAAGACAAAATGATCATCGAAAACCCTTCTTTACAAGGGAAATCAATAGGCGAACCTATCGTTACAAATGCTCTCACGCATGGATTAAGTATTGTAGCGGATTTATTTGTCGATCAAAATGATCCCCTCATTGTACCGGATAAATACTGGGGCAATTACAAATTCGTATTTGGCATCAGAAGAGGAGCCAGAATACAAACTTACCCGTTATTTGACGAAAACCAACGCTTTCATGCAGAAGCCTTGCGAGAAGCCATTCTGAAAGAAAAAGATCACGGCAAAGCGGTTATTTTGTTGAATTTCCCTAATAATCCAACCGGGTATACTCCTACCGAGCAAGAAGCAGAAAGAATTGTATCGGTGATCGAAGAATGCGCTAACCTAGGAATGAATCTTGTCGTCATGACGGACGATGCGTATTTTCAATTGTTCTATGAAGACTCGATTAAAGAATCTCTCTTCGCTAAACTGGCCGGCTTGCATGATCGTGTTTTGGCAATCAAAATTGACGGAGCCACTAAAGAAGAATTCGTATGGGGATTTCGAGTAGGTTTTATCACCTATGCAAGCTCCAGTCCAAAGGTGTTGGAAGTTCTGGAAGAAAAAACAAAAGGAATCATTCGCGGGACGATCTCCAGTGCATCGCATCCTTCGCAAACCTTTATTTTAAAAGCAATCCAATCCCCTCAATTTGTTGAGCAAAAAAATGCCAAGTTTCAAATTATGAAAAAACGGGCCAATAAAGTTAAAGAAATTTTATTGAATAACGAGAAATACAATGAAGTTTGGTCTTTCTATCCTTTTAATTCCGGTTATTTTATGTGCCTGAAATTAAAGAACATCGATGCCGAAAAACTTCGCATCCACTTGTTGGAAAACTATGGGGTCGGTACGGTTTCGATCAATTCCACCGATTTAAGAATCGCTTTCTCCTGCGTAGAAGAAGATCAGCTGGAAGATTTGTTTGAACTGATCTATCAAGCAGCGAAAGATCTGAGTTAATACGGATGGATCCAATAACAGCAAAGAAGAGATTGCTTTGGATTCTGTACCGGGCTGTTCATTGTTTCTAATGAAAAATTTACCTCTTGTAGGTTTGATCATCTCAAAAAAAGCTATTGGCGTATTGCCTATAGCTTTTTTTATTCTAAATATAAGTATGGTTGAATTTTTTATGCTCACAAGATATTCAAGAAGTCATTCAACAAAATATTTCGGAACTTGATTTACCTGTTATTTCTTTACCCAGCGGGGCCGGCCATGATGGGATGCAATTTAAAGATCGCTGCCTATTGGCATGATTTTCGTTCGTTCAAAAAATGGCTTAAGCCACAACCCAAAAGAATACACAACAAAAGAAGATGTCAAAACAGAGGCAAAGCAATGCAGCGCACATTGAATAAGCTGCATCATCTTCCATCATGATGATTCCCGAGTTGAACTCCATCACTTTTCGATTTGTTTATAGAAAACCCAATTTTCAAGGGTTTCCACATTCTAATTTAGCAAAAATTCGCAATTGTATTAGTATGTGCTTTAAACGGTTGACACCATTAACATTGCCTCAACAACGGAAGAAACGGCTTCACTCTCTGCTGTATTGTTCCATACATTTTATTATTACGGTGCCTAAAAGGGCAGTTATTCTGTTAATCATCTACTCCCATAGTCGAAAAAAGATTTAGATCATCTCAAACGATCATATTCTGCATTTCAAACACTATGATGTCAACAGAAGCTCTTTAATATGTTGCTCAGTACTTTCATGACTGCGATTAACTACAAACAAGAACCAAGCAAGATAATTGTCGAGATATTTTGCAGCGCTCCTTTTAAACAATTTGCAATATCAACATTATTCTTTAATAAAGCCCAAATTGAAATAGTATCTTAAAAAGACCTCACTTCACTCCCTTTAAGTTTTGATTGAAAACAGCAGAACGTTAGAGGAGGAAAGAATTTTTTCCTTTCTCTAGTCCGCTCCCTCTTTTGCATCTCTCGTATTGCCTCATTCACTCATTTTTTATGGGAACTATTGAGCGGTTAAATTCTAAATAGGAAAAAAACCTCTCTTGACGGATGGCAAAAGAGGTTCAGAAAAAAACTTTTAGCGTATGATTTTTTCATGATGAAATTTTTTTGAAGAAACCATCTTTTATATAAGCTGCTTGTTCTTTAATAATTGGTATTGTTCCACGATTAAGGCGGCTAAATCCGATTTTCTGTCGATCTTCGTATAATGTTCGATCGTGGATTCTAACCCATTCTTTTGAATGCTTTCTTGAATTTCAACAGCTTCCTTATCTTGCGGATAGTCATACATTAGGGCAGCTGCAATGCTTTTGGCTAAGTAAACCGGCCGTTCTCCTACAACACTTGCAAATTGTTTAGCCGGGCTGACGAGCCGATCATTCGGACCAAGCTTACGAATCGGAGAACGTCCTACCCTTGTTACTTCATCCGAAATATAAGGGTTCGAAAAACGATTCATAATTTTGGATATATATTCTTGGTGTTTTTTCATGTCGAAACCGTATTTTTTTACAAGCAGCATTCCTGTTTCTTGAAGAGTTTTCTCAACAAGAGTCCTGATTTCTTCTTTTTCCATTGCTTCATTTATTGTCGGAATTCCGGCATAATAGCCTAAATAGGCGGCCACGGCATGCCCTGTGTTAACAGTGAATAGTTTTCTTTCAATGTAAGGATTTAAGTCGTCTACAAACGTAATTCCTTCCACAGGAGGTTTTTCTCCCACGATTTTTGTTTGATCTACCGCCCACTCATAAAACGGTTCAACCGTCACTTTCAATTTGTCTTCATGGGATTGATTCGGCACGATTCGATCAACGGCCGCATCCGGAAATCCGAATCGTTGATTAAACAATTCTTTTTCTTCTTCGTTAAGTTTTTCATATACCTTTTCTTTAAGGAAGGTGCTGCCTCCGATCATGTTTTCACACGCAATGATATTGAGTGGCTTATCGGTGGTTTGAATTCTTTTTCTAAGCCCTTCCGCAATCGCGCCCGCAATATGCGGCAAAATATTCGGACCTACAGCTACTGTAACCAAATCCGCCTGGGCAATGGCCTCTACCACTTGATCCATATTTTTTTGGCTATTAATGGCACGGACGTTTTTGATGACCAATTCATCTTGGGAATGGTCCGCAATCCCTACGCGGTATTCCCGTTTTTCATTTAATAAATCAACAATTTCACTGTTTACGTCCACAAAACAAATTTCATAACCTGAATGATATAAGAGATTGCCGATGAAACCTCTGCCGATATTTCCTGCTCCAAAATGAACAGCTAGCATGTTAGTTCACTCCTTCAAAGATCGCTAGGATTTCTTCTTTTGAAGAAGCGTTGACAATCTTTTGCACATTTTCTTCTTCTGAAAGAACAATGGCGATTTTGGACAGCACTTCTAAATGCTCTCCACCTTTTCCGGCGATTCCAACTAATAATTTCACGATATTGCCGTTGCCAAAATCTACACCATTCGGTACTTGAATAATGGCAATTCCGGATTCTTTTACGGATTCTTTTGCATCATCCGTTCCATGTGGAATCGCAACAAAGTTTCCCATATAAGTGGAACTTAATTCTTCTCTTTCCAGCATTTTTTCAATATAGTCATCATCTACATACCCATTTTCCGCTAACACACTTCCTGTTAATCGAATGGCACTTTCCTTGTTGTCAATTTCTGCGTTTAATAAAATATTGTCTGGTGATAAGATAGGCAAAGTCATGTTGTACACTCCTTTAATTTTTGATTTTTTCATCAAGAAACTGCTCGAACTTAGCGGCCAAATAGGAAGAGATGGAATGAACATTATTTGATTCAAATATCTTGATACTTTGTTCGTTTTCAATAATGACTGTACTGATAAAGCTTAGGACCTCTAACCCTTCGCTTGGCAGCTGCTCAGGCGACAGCAGCAAAAGGAAGCTCTCTGCTTGTATTTCTGACTGATCCATCGCTTTGACTTGAAGCGGTTTATTCAGACTGACGATGGTGAAAGAAGGATGTAAGACCCTTTCATTTCTCGTGTGATACAATACGAGCTTTGTGTTGGGAATGCCTAATCCGCCTCTTTTTTCCCGCTCCAACAAAGCTTGTGTGATGAATCCAACATCCTGTATGGCCCCTTGTTTATATAAGGACTGGCAAGCTTCCTTTAGAACTTGTTCAACCGTTTGAGGATCATTGACTGCCAACACTTGAAATCCTCTTAAAATCGTCGAAATGGCGGCGGAATATTCATATATGTTTTCAATTCTTTTAATGGTTTTATCCACCTGTTGAGAATCAAGGAACTGCGTGTCCAATTGAGGGGTTTCCTTATGAATCTTCTTCATCATTTGATGACGGATATAATTCCTAAGCTTTTTCATTTCCTCATCGGTCAATATCGGGCTGACGACAATATAATCACTTGGAAAACTAGGCAGCTCTATCGTTGAAATCACTAAATCAAAATCATCTATTGGCAATTGATTCAATTCAAATACTGAAGCAATTTGAAAGTTTTTGATTTCGGGCAGTTCCTGTTTAAGCCTTGTCGCCAACATTTTGGATGTTCCGATTCCGCTTGAACAAATAATTAAAGCGCTTAAATCCTTTGCTTTCCTGCCTAATAAGGCTGAGCCAAAATGCATGACCAAGTAACCGATTTCTTCATCTGGAACGGACAATTCCGGAAAAACTTTCTCTACTCCTTCTTGAACGATCATAAATAGATCTTCGTAATCTTCTTTAATTTTTGGCAACAATGGATTGGTAATTCCCATATTTTGTTTTATTCGATAAAGCGCCGGTTTTAAGTGTATCACCAGCCCTTGAAAAAGGGAGACATTACTCGATAAATCAACCTGCAATTGATTTTCTACAAAATGTATAAGGCTTTTCACCTTTATCGCAACTTTGATACTGGACTCTTCTATAGGGTACTCTTTGTCATGTCTTAATTTTGCTCCTTGCAGATGCATCGTGACATAACCCACTTCAGCCGCCGGAATGGGAACTTTAAAAATTTTGGACAATCTGCGAATGATCTTCTCAGCTAATCGGTATTCCTGGGTTGCCTTTAAACGTTCTAAATAATCTTGATCAATCTGAATGTTTTGCCCTTGTAAAATACGCTCAATGGCCAATGCTAAATGGACGACTAATCCGATATGGGCGCTGTCGGCAACTTGATACGGCAGTTCATCCTTCATTTCTCCAATGACTTTCTCCACAATGAGAAGCTTTTTCTTCTCAACCAGACCTAATAATCTTTCAGAGATAATATCCGATTGTTGAGTTGATTTTTTTTGAATGTTCTCTCTCACCAAGGATAAGAATTCTACTTCATTGAGATTATCCGCAATAATGCTTCTCATTGCTCTTCTTTTGGCGGTTTCAGTACCAATCAATTCAACACCGTAGCCTCTTTTTCTCAGAATGGACAAGTCGAAAGCCCTTAAGCGATCCTCCAGCTTCGTAATATCGTTGCTGACGGTAGCAATGGTCACATTTAAATCATTGGCCATAGAAATGAGCTTAACTGGTTCCGGCGATTCTAATAAAGTACATAAAATAAACGTTTGACGTTCATCAGGTGTATATTCATGGCTAGTTAAATGGAAAAGAGCCCTCTTCAACTCTTCCATCTTTTCTTCTTCTCCTATAATTTGGATGCCCACACCCGATTTTTTAACTAAACTCAAATGGTAGTCCTTTAAAATGTCTTCGACTCCTTTTAAGTCTCGATGAATGGTGCGCACGCTTACATCCATTTCCTTCGCAAGATCCTTGACCGTCACTTCTTCCTTTTTTTCCAGCAACATTTCCAGTATCAGTCTTTCTCTTGCGGAAACATACATAATGTTCACTCCACTAGGAACTTTGTGAATTCCAATCCATTTCTTTCATTAATTAAAATAAAACGATTTCATCACTGATGACAACAATAGAAAAACATCATTTTGTCCGCAGTATTGTTGCCATTTTTAAAGATCTTGTTTAGATTCTTCACTGGCTAAGATTAAATGGCTTATTTTCTTTTTAAGCTTTCGACAAGCTCATCATATTTCGGGCTGTTTAAAAAGTTTTCTACAGAAATGTGATAGGCATTCGGCAGCTTAGCCTTCGCACGATCCGTTAAATCTTTATGCGTAACGACAATATCGGCATCATCAGGAAGATTATTAATAGAAGTATTTGATACCGTGATATTTAATTGTGCTTTTTGTACTTTATTTCTTAAGATAGAAGCTCCCATTGCACTAGAGCCCATCCCTGCATCACAAGCGAAAATAATTTTGTTGACTTTATCAGGCAGTTCATCCTCAACAGATGTTGTTTCATTTACTGCCGTTTGCTCTTCTGCTGTTGTTTGCTCTGCTGCTGCTGTTTGCTTATTCGTTTCACCTGTTTTGATTAAAGCGGCAGCTCTGCTTTCTTTTCCTTTCAGCGCAGAAGTTTTTTCAGTCGCTTTTACTAAATCTTCTTCACTGGATTCTTTCGATGTTTTTAAGATAACCGAAGAGATCAAGAAAGATACAACAGCTGCTGCAAGCACTCCGGCAAGAACACCCAAATAATGACCTTTCGGTGTCATAGCGATCAGTGCAAAAATACTTCCAGGTGACGGTGCCGCCACTAAACCAGCATTGAATAATTGGAAAGTAAATACACCCGTTGCTCCTCCTGCAATAGCCGCAAGAATGAGAATCGGTTTCATTAATACATACGGGAAATAAATCTCATGAATTCCACCAAAGAAATGAATAATAACGGCTCCCGGAGCTGATTGTTTGGCCGATCCTTTTCCAAATAAACAGTAGGCTAACAGTATTCCCAACCCAGGACCTGGGTTTGGCTCTAATAAGAACAACATTGATTTCCCGGCTTTTGCTGCCTGATCAATTCCAAGCGGGCTTAAGATACCATGGTTGATCGCATTGTTTAAGAACAACACTTTAGCAGGTTCTATAAATATACTGGCCAGCGGCAATAAATGCGCATTTATAATAGCTTGAACACCAGCTGCCAACGTTTTGTCCAGCGCTAAAACAATCGGGCCAATTCCTTTATAAGCAAGTAAGGTAAGAAGGCCTCCAATGATACCGGCTGAAAAGTTATTTACCAGCATTTCAAATCCAGACTTTACTTTTCCTTCAACCGCCTTATCAAATTTCTTGATGGCCCATCCACCTAAAGGCCCCATAATCATAGCTCCTAAAAACATAGGGATATCCGAGCCGACAATGACCCCCATCGTTGCAGTTGCGCCAACGACGCCGCCGCGTATATCGTGAACGATTCTTCCTCCCGTAAATCCAATTAAAATAGGGAGCAAATAAGTAATCATTGGACTCACTAGCTTCGCTAAACTTTCATTAGGAAGCCAGCCTTTCGGAATAAATAAAGCAGTAATGATTCCCCAAGCGATAAATGCTCCTATATTCGGCATAACCATGCCGCTTAAATAACTACCAAATCGCTGAACTTTGACTTTAACACCTGAGTTGGCCTGACTATTGGTCGTCATCTTATAACTCCTCTCATACTATATTGAAATATAATGATTGCACTATCATAATAAAGCGGTTTCATGACAGGTTCAATAAATACAAAAATCAAATTTGTCCATCTGATTGTTGACATTATTAAAAATGGAGAAATTTGGTGCGGAAAGGAGCGGATTGTAAGCAGGAGACTTATCCTTTTTAGGTTCCCTTTTTTAAGTCATTTCATTCATTTTTGGAATACCGATAGAAAATGATTGATTCAACTGGCCGTATTCAGCGAAACACAAAAAGAATGGAAATTAATTTTACTCCGATCATTGAACTTATTTTTAGCAGTGTGCTTCAAGGAAGGGCAAGCAAAAACAGATATCATACAAATTGAAGTATTTTGGTTGAGGAACCCGTTAAACCGTTGCTTTTAACCATACCATCATAGTGATTACAATATGAACCGTTGCGTGAGCCATCATGGCCGCTTCCAAACTCCTCTTCCAGAAAAGCCAGCCAAATGCGATTCCGGCTATCCCGTTTAATAACATCATACGAAAGAAAATAAACCATGTCAGTGGTGCAAGAACTGTATTTGCCCCTAAATGGGCTACTCCAAACAAAAGGGAACTAATCAAAATGGAAAGCCACATGATCCACGGTTTCGGCCGATTTTTTCTGTGTTGAAAGAAACGCCACCCCATCCATGCAACGAAAGACATGAGTCCCCATCGCATCATTATTTCTTCGCTAATTCCTCCATAAAAAATACCTCCCAAAGTCACGACCAAGCTGCGGGACTGTGTATTTAGATGAAAACTGCTTGGAAGCCACTGTTGAAAGATCAAATCAAATAAGTAGTAGATGACGGCAACCATCATTCCTAACATGATAGCTTGATTTATGTCTGATCGAAGGGAAGGCCATAATTTCGCTTTTCTCGCCATGTTTTCAACGATATGCGATTTTAAACCTAGCCGAGGCGTGAGGAAAATGCCAATGACAATCGCAACGATTAAAAGAATAATCGGATTGATCAAAGATAATCCGGCTAAAACAGCTAAAGGGAGATCAGGTTTATTGGGAATATCTTTTAATACTTGAGAAAGGGTAATTTCAATGGTCGGAATAATCATGAACACCCCTAAAAGACTAAATGTAAATAAAACCCAAAACTGCTTCCAGAATAGTTTAGCAGACATACGTTTTTCTCCTTTTCCCTTTATAGATAACATACTCTTTACTACTACCATGCAATAAGTCCCGTTACTAATAATGCTGTCCCTACAACGGCTACGAATAATTGTGCAGCCAACATATTTTTACTAGATAGCCAAACAACTACTAAATTAAATAAGCTATGGACAATAACAAAAATGAACGTTAGCAAAGGGATTTTTGCTATAAGTAGTGTGACTCCAATATGAAAGGCACTTGCAAAGATCCGTTCCACCACACCCCACAATGGACTTAAACGAAGTTGTCCATTTGATTCTAATAATTCTTTTACTTGAATCGATTTTTCATCTTGTCGTTGTATGATATGGATTAGAACGAATCCGTTGATGATCGTAAATAATACTTCTATCGCAGCCCACCCTTGACCAACTGAAATCGCCCAGGAGAAAGAGGTTCCAGTAAGCAACAAGAGAATCAAACGAACTCCTTCCTCCAAAGGTCCGGAAGATAAACCAACAAAAAGTGTGGCTTTTTCTTTAGACAATCCCTTAAACAATACAGTGACTGGACCGCGTAGAAAAAGGGCAATCACCCAGCCAAGAGCTCCCAAACTAAATGCTTTCCATTGAATAGGGCTAAAACCATGGTAAAAAAACAACCCAAATGATATAGGAACAGCTAAATAAAAAGGGATTGCAAGGATAAATCTACGAGCCATTTTTTGATTGGATGGATCAGATAATGTATTTTCGTTTTTCAAAGGTGTCGGCATTGATTATTCCCCCTCTCCTTTATGGTTTGAAGATTTTTGTTCTGGCTGAGGTATGAAGATCGTTGAAAGTGTGCGAAGGCGCCTGCCAGGAGCCGGTTGATTTTTAAGAGCCGGCTCAACAACAGAACGAATTGCTTGTAACAATCGGGAAAACTCCTCATCGCTTAAATACAATGAAGCCTTACGATAGCTGACTCCATCCGCCTCCAGATCAAAGTGTTCTTGCTGCAAATATCTGTGAAAGTCAGATTGAATGGAAGCTAAAAAAGCCAAAAAATTCCGCATGTGATCTTCTCGGCTGAAGTTTGCCAAATCATCTTTTGTCAAATTGGCTCCTTGTTCTGCCAACGTGTAAATTTTCTCTGTCGTTCCACGGACTTGTCGTTGATCAATAATTTGAATAATACCGCCTTCATGCAACTTATGAAGGTGTCGATATAATGTAGCCTGCGGAACATCCGGCAACAACTCGATTAATTGTTGAGCAGTTAGGTGCCG
>Ga0207866_1000608_pt1 | contig 48562 bp, 40 predicted proteins | sample HigsolmetaAR203D_FD_184835 | JGI IMG/M metagenome (GOLD analysis project Ga0207866, IMG submission 184835) | Ionic liquid and high solid enriched microbial communities from the Joint BioEnergy Institute, USA - AR20-3-D (SPAdes) (version 2) ...
TCAAGGAGAAGGACCTGGAGAACACCATCTACCGCTTCGAGCTGGAGGACGGCTCGGTGGTGGAGGTCAAGGGCAACGAGGAGATCGAGTACGACGGCGAGGTCCACACCGCCGCCAACCTGTTCGAGGCGCTCAAGGAGGGCTACTACGGCAAGTTCTGAGCCGGCCCCGTCCCGCCCCCGGCACCCGGGGGGCGGGGCGGGAAAGAGGGCCCGGTCCCCCCACGCGGCAGCCCTGCTCCATCGTCCCGGCTTCGCGCTACATTCAGTGCACGGGCGGGTGCCCGTGAACCGGAAGAACCTGACGAGGACTGCACTATGAGCAACGGCAACGGGGTGACGGAAACCCTCAGCACCGCCGCGGAGGTCGTGGCCGAGACGGCCAAGGCGGTCGGCGAGAAGGTCGCCGAGACCGCCAGTGGCGCGGTCGAGGCCGCGAAGAAGACCGCGGCCAGGGCGAAGAAGGCGGTGCGCAAGAAGGTCACCGCCGTCAAGAAGAAGCTGGCCTCCACCAGCGCCGCCGCGAGGAAGGAAGCGGCCGCGCTGAAGAAGGCGGCCAGGAAGGCCACGAAGAAGGCCGGCAAGAAGACCGCGAAGAAGGCCACGGCGAAGAAGGCCACGGCGAAGAAGGCGGCCGGAAAGACGGCAAAGAAGACCGTGAAGAAGGTCGCCCGGAAGGCCCCGGCCCGCAAGGCGGTGAGGAAGGCCGCGCCGAAGAAGACCGCCCGCAAGGCGGTGAAGAAGGCGGCGCCGAGGAAGACGGCGCGCAAGGCCCCGGCGAAGAAGGCAGCGAAGAAGGCGGCCCGCAGGACCGCCCGGCGCTAGCCAGGAGGCACCGTCGCCGCGCCACCCCGGCGCGGCGACGCCAACCCAGGAGGGAGGAGCACGCAGATGGCAACGAAGAAGGCAGGCACCCGCAAGGCTGCGAAGAAAACCGCCAGGAAGGCCGCGAAGAAGGCCGTCCGCAAGGCCGCACCGAAGAAGGCGGCGCGCAAGGCGGTGAAGAAGGCCACGAAGAAGGCCACCCGGAAGGTTGCCCGCAGGACTGTCCGCAAGGCCACGCCGAAGAAGGCTGCCCGCAAGGCTGCGAAGAAAACCGCCAGGAAGACCGCGAAGAAGGCCGTCCGCAAGGCCGCACCGAAGAAGGCGGCGCGCAAGGCGGTGAAGAAAGCTGCGAAGAAGACCGCCCGGAAAAAAACGGCGCGGAAGAAGTCCCGCCGCACCGTGATGTATTCCAGCGCCGGCAAGAAGCTCTACGCCGTGCGCAATGCCGACGGCACGTTCAAGGACATCCAGTCCTACCAGCGTGCCCACGCCGCCGACCTGCGCCGCAAGGGCACCAGCTCGGACAGATGAACCACCCGGTCCCTCCCCGCGGGGAGGGGCCTTCCTTCCCCCACACCACTGAACCAGATACCGCAGGAACCGCTTCAATGGCCGTCAAGATCGACAAGAAAATCAAGGCGTATTCCGTCGTGACCCCGGAGGACAGGGAGAAGGCCGCCGCGGCCCCCGCCCCGGAGAAGGCGGCCGAGCCGGAACTGCCCAAGGCCGAAGTGATCCAGATGCACGAGCGCATCGAGCGTCCGGACGTCCTGGTCGGCCGCACCTACAAGATCAAGTCGCCGCTGGTCGAGCACGCGATGTACGTGACCATCAACGACATCGTGCTCAACCCCGGCACCGAGCACGAGCTGCGCCGCCCGTTCGAGATCTTCATCAACTCCAAGTCCATGGAGCACTTCCAGTGGATCGTCGCGCTCACCCGCATCATGAGCGCGGTGTTCCGCAAGGGCGGCGACGTCACCTTCCTGGTGGAGGAGATGAAGGCCGTGTTCGACCCCAAGGGCGGCTACTTCAAGGCCGGCGGCGTGTACATGCCGTCGCTGGTCGCCGAGCTCGGCTGCATCGTCGAGGAGCACCTCAAGTCCATTGGCCTGCTCCATGACCCGGAGATGACCCCGGCGCAGAAGGCCCTGATCGCCGAGAAGCGCCGCCAGCTCGAGTCAAAAAAAAACAGTGAAGCGAGCGCCCCCGCCGCGGGCGCGCGCGAAGAGGACATCGCCGTCACCGGCGAGGGCACCAGCTTCCCGCCCAGTGCCACCATGTGCCACAAGTGCAACACCAAGGCGCTGGTGCTGATGGACGGCTGCGCCACCTGCCTGAACTGCGGGTACAGCAAGTGCGGGTGAGCCGCTGGGGAGGGCCAGGCTGTTTGCCTGGCCCTTCCTTGCGGGAAGCGGATGGTTGCGGTGAGGCAAGGGCTGGCGGCGGTACAGACGGGGTAACGGCATCGGGACGCTGTGCCCGCCCAGACCAGCCTGGTCCCGCGTGGCGCCTGATCTCCGGTCTCCTGTAAACCCCCATCCGGGGGGTGCGTGGCTGCCGGCCCCGGGTTAGGATCCGGCTTTCACACCCAGGGGGGATTCACCATGCGGCTGCCCGGCAGGCTCCTGCTTGTTTCGTTGCTCGCGCTCGCTTTCCTCGTCCCGCAGGCGGCCTCCGCCCAGTCGCGGGGCACCATCTCCGGCACGGAGGCCTTGCAGATCCTCAAGAAGCTCGGCCTGTCGCCGGAATACGGGAGGGACAGATACGGCGACCCGCAGATCATGTTCCAGATGAGCGGGCTGTTCTGCCGGATGAACTTCTTCGACTGCAAGCAGGGCCGCTGCGGTTCGATCCAGCTCGAGACCGCGCTGGATCTGGCCAATGGCACGACCGTGCAGGTCATGAACGAATACAACAAGACGTACCGCTACGGCCGGATGTACCTGGACGAGGAGATGGACCCGTACCTGCAGTTCGATTTCGAGCTGCCGATCTCGCACGTCGAGGAATACATCACCAGCCAGCTCGACACGTTCGAACTGCTGCTGGAACACCTCACCGAGGCGGTGGAGTACTACTGACCGGCCCGGCCCGTGCCTGCGCCGGCCACCGTCCGGCAGGCACGCGGGGGCCGCGGGCTCACCGGCCCGGTGCGCCCGCGCCCCGGCGCAGCAGGGCGTTGAGGGCGATGGCGCCGAACGTGGCGGTGCCGATGCCGCCCAGGGCGAACCCGCCGAAGCGCAGGGTGAAGTCGCCGGTGCCCAGGATCAGCGGGATGGCGGCCACCATCAGGTTGCGCGGGTCGGAGAAGTCCACCCGGTTGTCCACCCAGATGCGCGCGCCGGCCACCGCGATCAGGCCGAACACCACGATGGACACACCGCCCATCACCGGCAGCGGGATGGCCTGGATCAGCGCGCCGAACTTCGGCGAGAAACCCAGCAGGATGGCGATCGCCGCCGCGCACACGAACACCGCGGTGGAATAGACCCGTGTGGCGGCCATGACCCCGATGTTCTCGGCATAGGTGGTCACGCCGGTGCCGCCCGCGGCGCCGGAGACCATGGTGGCCACGCCGTCGCCGATGAAGGCCCGGCCCATGCAGCGGTCCAGGTCGCGGCCGGTCATCGCCGTCACCGCCTTGATGTGGCCCAGGTTCTCGGCCACCAGGATGATCGCCACCGGCACGATCAGACCCATGGCGCGGGCGTCGAACACCGGCGTATGCAGCCTGGGCAGGCCGAACCAGGGCGCGGCGGCGATGGCCGCGATGTCCAGCGGCTTGCCCAGCCCGAGCCCGTTGGCCAGCACCGCGTAGGCCGCGGTGGTGATGGCCAGGCCCGCCAGGATCAGCAGCCGTTGCAGCATGCCGCGGGCGAACACCGCCACCAGCGCCACGCACAGGAAGGTCAGCGCCTGCATCCAGGCGTCGAAGTCGCCGGCGGCCATGTTCTTCACCGGCACCGCCGCCAGGTTCAGGCCGATCACCGCCACCACCGCGCCCGTGACCACCGGCGGCATCAGCCGCTCGATCCAGCCGCTGCCGGCCAGGTGCACGGCCACGCCCACCAGCGCGTACACCAGCCCGCAGGCGACGATGCCGCCCAGCGCCGGGCCGATGTCCGCGGGCGTGCCCTGGCTGGCCACGTAGCCGGTGACCGCGTTCACCACGCCGATGAAGGCGAACGAGGAGCCGAGGTAGCTGGGCACCCTGCCGCCGGTGGTGAGGAAGAACAGCAGCGTGCCGATGCCGCTCATCAGCACCGCGAGGTTCGGGTCGAAGCCCATCAGCAGCGGCGCCAGCACCGTGGCGCCGAACATGGCGACCACGTGCTGCACGCCCATCAGCGCGGTCTGCGGCCAGGGCAGGCGCTCGTCCGGTGCGATCACACCGCCATCGCGCAGCGCCGTGGCCGGGCGTTTCTCCCATGCGAACAGGGCCATGTGCAGGCTTTCCCCGGTATGCCGGTGCGCATCTTATGCGCACGGGCGGGGCGGGGGCGAGGACAGGTGGACCCGGCGTGCCGCGGGGTTTCCGCGCGCGGGCACCGCGAGGCGTATGGGCCGTTGCGTGTGGTTGCGGCCCGCCCTGAAAAACAGGCCCGGCTTGATCGGGATCAAGGCCCCGGGGCGCGGGGAGTCCAATCGTCCCGGGCAGACGATTGGGAACCCGTCCGTGGAGGACACATGATCCGTGAAGTCGAAGGCGACATCCTGCTCAGCGAGGCCCAGGTGATCGCGCATGGCATCGCCACCGCCGATCCGTTCGATTCGGGCCTGGCGCTGGCGCTGCGTGAGCGCTTCCCGTCCATGGTCAGGGATTACCGCCATGCCACGCACTCCCGCCAGCCCGACACCGGCGACATCTGGGTGTGGAAGGGCGTCGACGGGGACGGCAGGGTGCGCTGCATCGTCAACCTGCTGACCCAGGGCATGCAGAGCCAGGACAAGTCCGCCCGCCCGGTGAAGGCGAAGCTGGAGGACGTGAACCGCGCGCTGCGCAGGCTGGCCGACTTCCTCCGGGATGAGGGCGTGCGGAGCGTCGCGCTGCCGCGCGTGGCCACCGGTGTGGGCGGGCTGGACTGGGCCGACGTCAAGCCGCTGATCCGGCAGCATCTGGATGGCCTGGGCATTCCGGTCGTGGTCTACGAGGTGTACCGCAAGGGCGTGAAGGCCGACGAACAACTGGACTGAGCGCGTCGTCGGTTGATCCCGGCCGCGCCGAAGACACCCGGCCGGCGGGGCTTTCGGCTTCCGGTGCGCCGATGGCCTTGCTGCCGGCGCGAGGCGGAAACGTTGTAGATTCCCCTGCATCGCGATGTCCGGGGAGGGTGGTCATGCGCAGCGCCTGGTGGATGGTGTTGGCCCTGCTGGCCGGCAGTGTGCTGCCCGGCACGGTGCAGGTGGCGCCCGCGCAGCCGCGCGATGGCGAACAGGTGGCCGCGATCCGCAAGGCGATTCCCGAGGTCGACCGGATCTTCGCCGATTTCCAGCTCGACGCGCACGTCCCGGGGCTGGTCTATGGCATCGTCGCCGATGGCCGGCTCGTCCACGTCAAGGGACTGGGCGTGCAGGACCTGGAGCACCGGCGCCCGGTCACCGCGGACAGCCTGTTCCGCGTCGCCTCGATGACCAAGGCGTTCACCGCCCTGGCGATCCTCGGGCTGCGCGACGAGGGCAAGCTCTCGCTCGAGGATCCGGCCGAGACCTACGTGCCGGAGATGCGGGACTGGCGGTACCCGACCAGCGACTCGCCGCGCATCCGCATCCGCGACCTGCTCAACCACACCGCGGGCTTCGTCACCGACGACCCGTGGGGTGACCGCCAGCAGCCCTTGCCCGACGGGGAGTTCAGCACGCTGCTGCGCGAGGGCGTGCCGTTCAGCCGCCCGCCCGGCACCGCGATGGAGTACTCCAACCTGGGCTATGCGCTGCTCGGCCGGATCATCGCCAACGTCAGCAGCATGCCCTACGACGCGTACATCCGGCAGACCCTGCTCGCGCCGCTGGGCATGGATTCGAGCGGCTACGACGTTCCCGGCTCGCCGGTCGAACGGCGGGCCATCGGCTACCGCTGGGAGAACAACGCCTGGAGCGAGGAGCCGACCATGGCATACGGCGCGTTCGCATCCATGGGCGGCCTGCAGACCAGCGCCAACGACTACGCGAAGTACGTGGCCTGGCTGCTGTCGGCATGGCCGGCGCGCGATGGCGCCGAAAGCGGTCCGCTGCGCCGGGCGACCGTGCGCGAAGTGGCGCAGGGCTCGAACTTCGTCCGCCTGCGCGCGCGCAGCGGCCGGACCGGCGCGACCGCCTGCAAACAGGCATCCGCCTACGGCATGGGCTGGATCTCCGCCCTCGACTGCGATCTCGGCGCCACCCTGAGCCACAGTGGCGGCTATCCGGGCTACGGCTCGCACGTCCTGCTGCTGCCCGGGCATGGCATCGGTATCTTCGCGTTCGCCAACCGCACCTATGCCCCTGTCTCCGGCCCGGTGTGGGATGCGGCGATGGCGCTCCACGGCGCGGGGGCGCTGGTTGCGCGGAAGACGCCCGTGAGCGCGGCGTTGGAAGCCGCGTACGCGAAGGCCGGCGCGATGTACCGTGCAGGTGATGTCGCCGCCGCCGGCGACGTGCTGGCGATGAACTTCCTGATGGACCGCCCGGCGGACGACTGGAATGCCGAGCTGGCGCGGCTGAAGCGGGAAGTCGGCGATTGCGACACCGGCGCCCCGGTCCGCGCGACCGGGGCGCTTTCGGGCACGTTCCGGTGGCGCTGCGCGACCGGACGGATCGAAGGCTCGATCCTGCTCGCGCCCACGTCGCAGCCGGCGATCCAGAAGCTGGAACTGGGGATCATCCGGCCCTGATGCATCCCGCTCCGGGGTTCCGCCGGGCGGGGAAGTGGCCTTCGTGATCGCGGACCACTACGGCTTCCCGCGCTTCGCGCACGGAACGGCATGCACTGCTGTTCGCCGCCTCGGGCGGCAACGGGAAGTGGCTGCACTGGCCCCGGGGCATCGGCGTGCACCATGCCCGCGACGGGGCGTGGCCCTCATGCTTTGGCACCGGGAGCAGGTGCGGCTGGCCGGATTGAACTGGATGGCGCGCGGGTTCTCCCCGCCACGGATGGGGCCGGACAGGGTTGACCGGCGTGCCGTTCCCGCCACCCGGCGCCGACAGCGCTGGACATCCGTCGGGAACCGCTTCCACGGCGCGCGATGTGGCACCGCCGCAAGCTGCTTTGCGTTTACACCGTTACACTTGAAATCAAGTGTTTTCGGCCGGCGGACGGGCCGGCGCACGGGAGGATCATCGATGAACGCTGTACCGCGCCCGGACGCCGGGCCTGCGCAGGGAAGCCGTCTGGCCGCGCTCAACGCGTGGGTCGCCGAAGTCGCGACGCTCACCCGGCCCGACCGCATCCACTGGTGCGACGGCAGCGATGCCGAGTACGCCGCGCTGGTCGCGGGGATGGTCGAGGACGGCACGCTGCTGCCGCTCAACCAGGAGACACACCCGGGTTGCTACCTGCACCGCTCGCACCCGGAGGACGTGGCGCGGGTGGAGCACCTGACCTTCGTGTGCACGCGCGAGCGCGAGGACGCCGGTCCGAACAACAACTGGATGGCGCCGGACGAGGCGCACGCGAAGATGGACGCGCTGTTCTCCGGCTGCATGCGCGGGCGCACGATGTACGTGGTGCCCTACTGCATGGGGCCGATCGATTCCCCGCTGGCACGCTGCGGCGTGGAGATCACCGACTCGCCGTATGTGGTCGCCAACATGCGGCTGATGACGCGCATGGGCGCGGCGGCACTGGCGCGGATCGAGCGCGAGGGCGAACAGGGCGTGCCGTTCGTGCGTGGCCTGCACTCGATCGGCGAGCTCGATCCCGGGCGCCGCTTCATCATGCATTTCCCCGAGGAGCTGACGATCAAGTCGTACGGCTCCGGCTACGGCGGCAACGCGCTGCTCGGCAAGAAGTGCCACGCGCTGCGCATCGCCTCGTGGCAGGCGCGGCAGGAGGGGTGGCTGGCCGAGCACATGCTGATCCTCGGCCTGGAGACGCCGGAGGGTGAGATGCACTACGTCGCCGCCGCGTTCCCGAGCGCCTGCGGCAAGACCAACCTGGCGATGCTGATCCCGCCCGGAGGCTACCGTGCGCAGGGCTGGAAGGTCTGGACCATCGGCGACGACATCTGCTGGATGCGCCCGGGCGAGGATGGCCGGCTGTGGGCGATCAACCCCGAGGCCGGGTATTTCGGGGTGGCGCCGGGCACGTCGGCGAAGACCAACCCGAACGCGCTGGCCACGATCCAGCGCGACACCATCTTCACCAACGTCGCGCTCACCGCGGACAACCAGCCGTGGTGGGAAGGCCTCGACGACCGCGTGCCCGCGTACGACTGGCAGGGCCGCCCGTACGACCCGGCCAACGGCCCGGCGGCGCATCCCAACTCGCGATTCACCGTCAGCGCGAGGCAGTGCCCGAGCTGGTCACCGCGAGCGGAGGACCCGCAGGGCGTGCCGATCTCGGCGATCATCTTCGGTGGGCGCCGCGCCTCGGTGATGCCGCTGGTGTTCGAGGCTTTCGACTGGACCCACGGCGTGCGCGTGGGCGCCTCGATGGGCTCGGAGACCACCGCCGCGGCCACCGGCAAGGTGGGCGTGCTGCGCCGCGACCCGATGGCGATGAAGCCGTTCTGTGGCTACCACTTCGGCGACTACTTCGCGCACTGGCTGTCGTTCGACCGCCCGGGCATGCGCCTGCCGAAGATCTTCCACGTCAACTGGTTCCGCAAGGGGGCCGACGGCAGCTTCCTGTGGCCGGGCTTCGGCGAGAACATCCGCGTGCTGGAGTGGATCATCGGCCGGGTGAAGGGGACCGCCGCGGCGGTGGAGACGCCGATCGGCCTGCTGCCGGCGGAAGGCGCGCTGGCGCTGGACGGGCTGGACCTGTCCGACGGTGCGAAGGCGCAACTGCTGTCGGTGGACCCTGCCGAATGGCGCGCCGAGTACGAGGCCGTCGCCGCCGATCTGGCCCGGTACGGCGACCGCCTGCCGAAGGCGCTGGTGGAGCAGCTGGAGCAGGCGAAGGCGCGGCTCGGAGTCTGAAATACCCCTCCCCGTCAGCAGGGGGAGGCTCCCGGCACCGGCATTCGTGCGATCCGAGCGGCCGTGCAACGTCGGCGGATCGGCAAGCAGCCGAGGGTGATCGGCACATTCCCCATGGGGGCTCGCGGACGAAAACCCCACCCCGGGTCAGGGGTGGGTTCCGCCATGGCCTGCCGGTGGGGCCTGCCCCGCCATCCGCCCGGCAATGCCCGGCGGATGGCGCCGGACCGGGGATCAGTTGGCTTCCTTGCCCACCGGACGGGCATCCAGTTCGCGGCCGAGCTCCTTGGCGGCGCGTTCGCGCGCTGCCCACTGCTCCGGGGTGAGGCAGACGCGCTTCTTCAGGCGGCTGCCGGTGACGACTTCGTAGGTGCAGACCTTGCCGCTCTTGCCGGTCTTCGGCGTGGCTGGAGCGGCGGAGGCATCCGTGGCTGCCGGGTCGCTCGCCACGGCCTGACCCAGCGCCAGCAGGCCGGCGGCGAGCATGGCCAGGGACAGTTGTTTCCTGGAAAGGAGGCTGGCGGCGAAGCCGCGCCGCTTCGCCTGGGCAATCGCGGTCATGGAGGTCTCCCCGGGGGGCAGGCCTGTGCCAAACAGGCAACCGGATTTTGCTTGATCGCAGGGCCGTTTCCAGCGGCCCCGGGCCGCTTCCAGGCCCGGGTTTCGGATGGATTCATGCAAGGCCCGGGTCCGGGGGCGTCCCGCGGGCGCGCTGGACCGGGTCAGGCCGGCTGCACGTCGAAGGCGATGGTCATGCGCGGTTCGCCTTCGTGGAACGGGACGGTGCCGTGCCACATGTAGGACGGGAACAGCGCCAGGTGGCCGGGTTGCGGCCGCACCACACGGCGGGGCGGCAGTCCCAGCCCCAGTTCCTCCAGCGGCTGCCCGAACTGCAGCCAGCCCTCGCGCGTGGCCTCGTCCGATGCGAGCACGCTACCGGGCACGGAGACGTAGAAGGCGGAGCTGGTCCAGCCCTTGCCGTGGAAGTGGTTGGAATGGTGCCCGCCCGGCAGCAGGCGGATCGACCAGGAGCCGCTGAAACGGATGCCTTTCCCCTTGCGCGAGAGGTACGGGTGGGTCGGGTCGTCGGGCAGCGTGGCCAGCCAGGCCTCGACCGCGCGGCGCAGGGCGGCCTCGGCCGCGCGGATGACGGGGGCGTCGCGCCCGAACAGCAGCCCCGCTGTCTGCGTGCCGCCACGCACGCTCTGGCTCACCGGCTCGCGCCGCGCGGTGTGCAGGGCCTCGAGCGTGGCCTTCAGGTCGGCAAGGAAGGCAGGCAGGTCGCGATACCCCGGGGGCGGCTCGATCACGGAGAAGCCGACCAGCCGCTCGTAGTCGAACAGCCAGTATTCGCGCCCGTCGCCGAGCAGCCGCCAGGCGGTGCCGAGGTAGCACCAGCCTTCCTGGTCGGTGGGATCGATCTCGACCGCCCTGCCGGCGCAGGCCGCCGCCAGGTCGAATTGCCGGGTGCGGAACGCGTGCCGTGCCCGGGCGTTGAGGAAGGCAGGCAGGCCGGCCAGTCCGGCGCGTGCGGCGGCCTCGAACAGTTGCGTGGCGCGCGCGTGCTCCCCCAGCAGGTCGAGGGCCTCGGCCACGTACCAGTCGAGCAGGGGGTCGCCGGGCGTGTCCCGGCGCAGCGGCTGCAGGTGCTCGAACGCTTCCTGGCCGCGCTTCGTCGCCAGCAACATGCGCACGAAGGCCAGCTGCAGGTCCCGGTTGCCGGGTTGGGCCAGCGCCGCCGCGCGGAAGGTTTCGAGCGGATCCTCGCCCGGTGCCAGTTCCGTGCCGTATTCCCAGAGCAGGTGGCCCAGGGTCTCGTGGGCGGGCGCGAAGCCGGGGCGTTCGGCCACGAGCCTGCGGGCGTGCGCCAGTGCCTCGGCAGGCCTTCCCGCGTCGGCCAAGGTGCCGCTGATCGCGTCGCGGACCCCGGAGCTGTCGGCGCCGCGCCGGTCCAGCAGTCCACGGGCCTCGTGGAACGCGGCCAGCGCGTCGTCCACGCGCCCGAGCATGCGCAATACCGTGCCGAGGTCGGCCCACGCGTAGGCGAGGTCGGGTGAGAGCGACACCGCCCTGCGCAGTACCGGCTCGGCATCCTCCGGGCGACCCCGGGCGAGCAGGGACCTGCCGTGTCCCGCCAGCGAGACGGCGTAGTTGCGCTGCACCGTGGCGTTGCCCGGCAGCAGGGCGAGCGCGCGCTCGAACGCCGTGTCCGCCTCCTGCTGGCGGCCATTCGCAGCCAGGCACATGCCCAGCAGTTGCCACGCGTCTGCCGCCTGCGGCGCCTGCGCGGCGAGGGCCTCGGCGATGACCAGCGCCGAGTCGTGTCGTCCGGATTGCAGCAGGCCAAGTGCCTGCCTGAAACGCGCCGCCTGCGCCGTGTCCAACGGTTTGGCGGGAGGCGCGTCCATCCTAGCCTCACCTCGTGCGGCGGACCCGCACCACGATGCCGTTCGGCATCACCAGGTGGTAGCCGCCCAGGATCGCCTTGCGGATCCGGACGGTTTCGCCTTCGCGGAGGTGGCCCCGGTTGTCATCGTCGGTCTGGGTCCAGACCTGGCCGTTGTCGAGGGTGAAGCGGCGCAGCCCTCCGCTGATGGAATCGACCCGGACCACCTTGCCTTCGATCTGGTCGGGGGCGGGCGTCGCGCTGGCCTGCTTCGGCTTCAGGAAGTCCAGGCCGAAGCGGGACCGGGCCTGTTCCTTGGCGGCTTCGATCGTTTCCTGCGGCGGCGGGAATGCCTTGTCGTAACAGGCGAGGCGCTCGTCGGGATCGGGCACGGTGGCGCAGGGATGGCTGGCCTGCTGCGCGAGCGACACCGGCGGCAGCAGGGACAGGAACGCAAGCAGCAGGAGTCGCCTGGGTATCATGCGGGAATTCGTCATTGGGTCGTCGTGGTTCCGGCCTGGGCGTCCGACATGCGCCAGTCGCGCATCGCGGCGGCCAGTTCGCGGGCCATTTCACGCTCGGCCTGGCTGAGCAGCGGGTTCCAGACGTCGAACATGAGGATCACGCGCAGCCGGTCGCTGTCGTTGCGTGCCTCGTGTTCGATGGTGTCGTCGAACACCCAGCACTTGCCCTCGCGCCATTGCCGCCAGTCGAAGCCCACCCGGTAATGGCAGCCCTCCGGCACCACCAGCGGGAGGTGGCAGACAAGGCGGGCATTCGTCTCGCCGGTGTGCGGAGGGATGTGCGCGCGCGGCGCGAGCGCGGAGAACATCGCGTTCGGGCACAGCCCCGGGATGTCCACCAGGTCCACCAGCTGCAGCGCCTCGGCGGTGCGCGGGCAGCGGTCGAGGTTCTCGTGCACGGGCTTGCCGTGGGCGTAGAGGTGGAAGCTGCTCCAGTCGCGCGAGTGGTTGAGCTTGTCCCACTGGTTCACCGGGTCGCCGGGTCCGTACTGGATGTAGGGCACGAACCTGTCGCCGTGGCTGGCGAGCAGTTCCTGCAGCTCGTCCTTGATCACCCCGGTCCGGGATTCCAGCTCCTGCATCCACGGAAACAGTTCGTCGTCGTAGAAGGTGATGGCCGGCAGGCGCGGCACGTGCAACTGGTTGCACTGGGAATGGTAGGGACGGGTACGGCCGGCCAGGATCGAGACCGCCTCGTCCCAGCGCCCGGACAGTGCCGCGTCCACCGCGCCGCGCTTCGGGCGCAGGCGCTCGTGCAGGTAGTCAATCAGCTCCTGCGTGTCGCGCTCGACCACTTCGCGCGCATGCTGCAGGCGGCGGCGCAGCGCCGGCGGCCAATCCGCTTCGGACGGTGCGACCTTCAGGACGTTGCGGAAGGCGGCGGCGGCCTCGTGCGGCCGGTTGATGCGCTCCAGGTGTTCGGCCTTGGAGAGCAGTGCGGGGACGAAGTACGGGTCGATTTCCAGCGAAGCGTGGATCCACTGCCACTCCAGCGGCAGGTTCCCCGCCTCGCGGTGCACCCGGCTGATCGTCAGCGGGATCATCGGGTCCCGCGGCGCGCGCTGGCGCGCCTGTTCGAGGAACTCTAGCGCCGCCTTGAGGTCGGCCCGCTGGAAGGCGTGCACCCCGAGGCTGAAGAGCGCCTGCACGTTGTCCGGGTCCAGCTCCCGCACCTGGGCCCAGAGGCGCTCGGCTTCCGCCCAGCGCCCGGTCGAGGCGGCGGCGCCCGCGGCCCGGACGAGTTCGGCGACACGTGACATCGAACCCCCCTCTCCAAAAGGTCCGTCCGTGAGGTTTCAAGTGTGGCACGGAATCGCGTGCTGGCAACACCCGTGCAATGCGGGATTCCGGCGGGCGGGTCGCTGCAGGGGAGAGCGGGCCAGGCAGGCAAAAAAGCGGCGGGCCGAAGCCCGCCGCCATGGTTCCGGAAATCCCGGAATGGATCAGAAGCGCAGCGTGATGTTGCCGAAGATGTAACGGCCAGCCTGGTCGTAGCCACCCAGCGCGTTGGCGTTGGCGGACAGGCCGCTGTCGCCGGAGAACGGGGGCTCCTTGTCGGCGATGTTGTTCACGCCCAGGGTGATCTCGGCGTTGCCGAACGACATGCTGCCGGTCAGGTCGATGTAGTTGTAGGAACCCACGCCGCTGCCGAACCAGATGACGTTGTCCAGCGGGGTGCCGTCCACGTCCTGGTACTTCATGCTGCCGATGTGGCGCCAACGCAGGCCGACGGCGTAGCGATCCCACGTGTAGCGGGCGGTGGCGACGTGACGCCACTTCGGCGACTGGCAGTTGAAGGTGTCGTTGACCAGGCCCTTGCAGTCGAAGGCGGTGCTGGGCTCGCTGTCCAGCGTCTGCGTGAAGTCCTTCAGCAGGTAGTTGCCCGCCAGCGAGGTGCTCAGGCGGCCCGGACCCAGCGGGAAGGAGTACGCCACCGACAGGTCGAGGCCCTCGCGCTTGTAGACACCGATGTTGTCCGGCAGGTTGTTGATGTGGCCCGCCTGCGGGTCGTTGGCCGGGGCGATCCAGAGGTCGTACTGGCCGGCACGCGCATCGCGGTTGATGCGGTCGCAGTACAGGTTCTGCTCCATGCAGAGGATCTGGATCGTGTTGTAGCCGATGCCACCGATCGCACCCTCGATCTTGATGCTGTACCAGTCAAGCGAGATGTTCAGGTTCTCGATCGGCTCGACCGCGAAGCCGAAGGTGTAGGTATCGGCTTCTTCCGGCTTCAGGTTCGGGTTGCCGCCGGTCACGTTGTAGTACTGGTTGGCCGGGTTGGCCGGCACCAGGCCGTACATGCTCAGCGGCACGCCGGCGCGGGCGCACTGCTCGGCGGTGTAGGCCGGGTTCGGGCCGGCGCACAGGTCGGTACCGCCGCTGTTCAGGGCGATGCGCTGCGGGTAGTACATGTCGTTCAGGCTCGGGGCCCGGACGGCGCGGTTGTAGCCACCACGCACCAGCAGCTTATTGTCCCAGAACGCGCCGCTCAGGACCGCCTTGTAGGTGTCGTAGTCGCCGGCGGTCTCGTCATCCGAGTAGCGGTAGCCGAGCGAGGCGTCGAAGCGGTTGAACGCGCCGTCGCCGACGTAGATCGGCAGGGCGGCCTCCACGTAGAAGTCGTTCACGCGGTTGGAGGCGTTGACCGGCAGGCTGGCCGCACCGGCGCCGGCGAAGTTGCCCATCGCCGAGTCGGTGTCGTACTCGGAGTAGTACGAGTAGTCGCGTCGCTCCATACCGACCGCAAGGCCGATCTCCTCGCCGTTCGCGGTCGGGAAGCCCCAGCCCAGGTAGCCGTCCAGGTTGACCGAGAACGTGCGCAGGCTGGTCTTGAAGACGCTGAAGCTGGTGCCGGCCATCGCCTGGGCGGTCTCGGGATCGATGTTGTCGGTCCACACGTCCCACAGCTCGCAGCCGGGGAAGGTGCCGTACACCGGGTCCACGCAGCCCAGGGCCGCCGCGGCGATGCGGGTCATCAGGAAGTCGTTCTTGCCGATCTCGGTGGTCTTGGTCTTGCCCGAGGACAGCGAGACGTCGTAGTTCCACGACGAATCGAAGATCGAACCGCGCACACCGGCGGTCAGGCGGTGGGTGTTGTCGTCGCTCTCGCTGATGCGCGGGCCGCCCTCGACGTTGCGCTTCCAGATGGTGACGCGGGCCGTGTCGCTGGCCACGCCGGCGTCGGCGCACAGGGTGCCGATGAGCGGGTTGTCGCAGGCCACGTCGACCGGCACGCCGAAGGCGCCGGACTCGGCGATCTGCACCGAGGACGTGCGCTCCAGGAACATCGCCTCGACGTACGGCACGAAGTGCTCGTTGATCTCGAAGCTGCCCATGAAGCCGGCGGTGATGCGCTTGTCAGGGCGCTGGTAGAAGTTGATCGGCGCGTAGTTGTAGAGGTACACGCCCGGCTCGTAGCCGCTGCCGTTCCAGATGAAGTTGCCCCTGGAGACCTGGGTGCCATCCGGGTTCAGGTCGGCCACGGTGAAGCGGCCGGGATGGGCCGTGCCGGAGCCGCCGCACACGGGCTCGTCGAAGAAGACGGCGCAGTGCGAGTAGTCGCGCTGGCCGTGGTACAGCGGGTCGTTCTCGCGCCAGGTCACCCAGCCGACCGCATGGCCGCGGTTGTCGGCGAAGCTGCCGCCGACCACGACGTCGACGTTGCGGCTGATGCCGTCGAAGCCGGAGTTGCCGGACGGCGCCTCGTAGCCGGCCTCTTCGTTCAGCTGCTGCCAGTAGCGGTTGTCGTTGTCGTGCTGGAAGGCCGAGTAGCCGAAGCTCAGGCTGATGCCCTCGAACTTGTCGTCGAGCACGAAGTTGACCACGCCGGCCACGGCGTCGGCGCCGTACACGGCCGAGGCGCCGCCCGACAGGATGTCGACGCGCTTGATCATCGCGGTCGGGACGATCGACGGATCGCTGACCTCGTTGCGACTGAACGGCAGGCGGCGGCCGTTGACCAGGGTCAGGGTGCGGTCGGGGCCCAGGCCACGCATCGAGATGATGGGATGGCCCCAGGAGCCGTTGTTCTGGAAGTTGTCGAACACCATGTCAACCTGCGGGTACTGGTTGACCAGGTCGTCGACGTTGGTGGCGCCGAAGTGCTTGAACTCTTCGGCGGTGATCTCAGTGATCGGACTGGACGCGGTGAACGTCTGGCTCTTGATGCGCGAGCCGGTCACCGTGATCGTGTCGAGCTCGGTGGCCTGCGAGGTGCCGGACTGCGACTCCTGGGCGAGGGCAACACCAGTGCCCGCGACGGAGCTGGCGCCTGCGAACAGCGCGAGGGTGATCGCGTTGCGCAGCTTGCTGGTCTTCAACTTCATCTCTCTCTCCAAGTGCGTTCTTGGGGGTAGTTCCCGCTGACACCCAGCCTACGGCATCAAAAAGGACGCCAATACCGGCAAGGCTGTCGCCGATACTAACCGCCCATGGAGAGGGATTAAAGGCTTCTTAACAATTGACCCGCATTCAGGTTCGCGCGGGCGCAAGGCCCGAAAGTCCCGGATCAGGCCTTCCGCAAACAGCTGGGCCGGGGGCAGGACGCCTGGAGGTCCTGCTCGTAGCGGATGTAGGGGACCGCGCCCTCGTCCAGGCTTTCGTTGCGGGGCGAGAACGGGTTGCGGCCACGGGTCACGATGTTCTCCGCGCCGACCGTGATCTGGCCGCTCCACGGGGTGCGCCAGGTCAGGCCGAGGCCCAGGCCCTCGAACCGCGGCTGGCCGGGGGTGTCGATGACCCGGCCGATGATGTTGGCGCTGAACGCGCCATAGCCGCCACCGACCTCGAGGCTGCGGGTGTCCCAGCCGTCGGCCAGGCCCTTGGGGGCGCTGGCGAAGGGGACCAGCCGGGCCCTGGCGACGGTGCCGGCGATCGAGACGAAGCCGGCGTTGCCGACGTTCTTCTGGGCGAAGACGGTCAGGTCGTTGACGTCCACGCCCGCGTCCTGGCCCGTCGCGTTGCCGCGGTTCAGCCAGGCGGGCAGGTTGCCCCTGCCTTCGCCCAGGGTCAGGCCGATGCGGCCGCCGGGACGGGTGAGGGTGGCGGTCGCGGTGGCGTGGTGGTTGCCGTTCTGGTTGCCGCTCAGCTCGGCCAGCATGCAGTTGTTGGCCAGGCTGCTGATCGCGCTGAATCCGGCCCGGCCGTGGTGCTGCGGGTCCATGTTGGCCTGGATCCTGGACACGAAGCCGGTGTGCTTCTGTTCATCCGGCCGCACATTGCGGGTGGCGGTGCGCGCGGTCAGGGCTGTCCGGCCGGCGGCGGTGGCGGCGGCGGGGGCCTGTTCACGCCTTCCAGCTTAAACCGGGCATTGAAGGCTACGGTGATGCGCAGGCCCTCACCGGCCGGCTCGAAGGGAGTGACCTCGTGCAGCAGCCATGAGGGGAACAGGATCAGTTGGCCGGGCCTGAGGCGGATCGGCAGGGCGCCGGTGTGGAACGGCGGCTTGAACCTGTGCGAGGCCATGTCCACGAACATCGTGTTCGTCGCGTATGGGCTGATGAAGGTCAGCCGGCCGCTGTCCGGGTTGTCCTCGTCGCCTTCCTGGCAGACGCAATAGACCCCGGACCACGAATGCATGGGGTGGTTGTGCACCCCGAAGTAGCCCCCCCCGCGGGTGACATGGAACCAGGATTCGAGCGCCACGTGCAGGCGCTGCAGGGTGGCCAGGTCGTAGCCACACAGTTCGCCGATGCTGTGGTACAGCGTGCCCAGGCAGAACCTGGAGAGCCTTGCGACCGCCGGGTGGTCCCAGTCGAACAGGTCGAACCTGCTTTCGAACAGCTGCGCGTTGCGGTGCGTGAACGGATCCGGGTTGGCGTACCTGCCGCCCTGGTCGGCGCATTGCACGAAGAGGGCCTTCAGTTCCTCGTTGAGGGAGGCGTAGTCCTCAAGGTGCTCGACGACGATGGGGACGGCGAATGCGGTCGTGATCTCGGCCATGTGCGGGGGATCCCTCGTAGGTAGCCGGCATTGCCGGATGCCGGCGCATGCCGTTCAGGATACATTGGAGGGCGGCCCGCGGTGGCGGCATTGGCAGGAATGGACATGCAATCCGGGGACGACGGTATCGGACGCCGACGTGAAGCCTGGTCGGCCTACTGGGGAGCGGGACAGTTGCATTCCTGCCTTGGCGACTTCATGGAGGCGCGCGACGGCGATGTCGTCCGGTTCTGGCGGGAGGACTTCTCGCGCATCCCGGAAGGCGGGCGCGTGCTTGACCTCGGGACGGGCAACGGTGCCTTGCCGAAGCTGCTGTTGGAGCTCCGTGGCGCCGCCGTCGCCGTGGATGCCGTGGACCTGGCCGAGCTGCGGCCGGCATGGCTGGCCGGCCATGCGCAGGCGTACCCGGTCACGTTCCATTCCGGCGTCCGGATGGAATCCCTGCCTTTCGCGGCGGGGACGTTCGATCTGGTCATCAGCCAGTTCGGGCTGGAATACGCGCGCTGGCCGGATGCCCTGGACGAGGTGGCGCGCGTCTGCAGGCCGGGGGGCGGTGCGGCGTTCGTCATGCACCATGCCGGCTCCCTGGTGGTCCGCGTCGGGCGCGAGGAACTTGCCCAGCATGAATTCCTGCGTGGGGAAGACGGGCTGATCGCTGCCGCGCGCGCCATCCTGCCGCACGTGGTCCGGATCGCGTCCGGGGTGGCACCGGATGCCGCGGCGGAACAGGCCCGGAAGCGGTACAACGAGGCGATGCGCCGGATCGGGGAGCGGGTCGGAAGCGGGGACGTGCCCGCCGGCCTGCTGGTCGAGGTCCGCGAGCAGGTCCACGGCATCGTCGGTGGACGGGACGGCCTTGCGCCCGTGGCTCGCGGCGCGGCGCTCGAACGCTACATCGAGGCGCTCGACCACGCGATGACGAGGACGCGCGAGCTGCTGTCGGCCGCGCTGGACGAGGCCCGGCTGGAGAGGCTCCTCGCCTGCCTGCGCGGGCGCATGCCGGGACGCAGGGTCGAGGCCCGCCCGCTGCTGTATGGCGGGGACATCATCGCCTGGGGCGTCCGCGCCTGTCCCGGTTCCTGAAACGGCATCCGGTCAGGGGACGGGGGCGTCGTGCCCCTTGGCGGGCCTGTCCGTCACGTGCCCGGCACCGGCATGCACGAAAAAGGAAGGGACCGGATGACCGGCCCCTTCCAGGTACCACACTGGCCGCTTCCGATCAGAAGCGCTGCGTGTAGCGGATGTACGGCACGCGGCCCCACGGATCGTACAGGTAGGTATCGACCGTGTCGGAACCGTAGTACTCGTACAGGTAGTCGCGGGTCGGCTTGCGATCCAGGAGGTTCTTCACGCCGAGGGTGATCGTGGCGTTCCACGGAGCCCTGTAGTTGACCTGCAGGTCGTGGGTCACGTAGGACGCCATGGTCTTGCCGACCAGGCCCTCGTTGTACTCCTCCCAGCTCACGCCGGCGGGCAGGCCATAGTCCTCATCACCCAGCCAGTCGCGCCAGGTGAACGACTGGGTGTGGTGGATGTAGCTGATGTTCCAAGCCACGTCCCAATCGTTGAACGACCACATGTTGTTCAACAGGGCGCGCAGGCGCGGATAGCCCGGACGGCCGGCGATGTTCACGCCGTTGCTGCCGGACCAGTCCGCCACGTAGGTGGCGATGAACTGGTTGCGCAGCGTGCCCCAGTTGCCCAGGTCGAAGTTGGTGCGGACCGTCAGGTCGTAACCATTGGTCTTGGTCTCACCCAGGTTGGCGTAGCCGGTCTGGCCGAACACGATCTCGCCGTTCGGGCCGAACTCGACGCCCAGGCCCCACGACGGATTCGGCGCGCTGGCCTGCGAGCCGGTCGGGAAGACCGAGATGCCCGGCGGGCAGTTGGTGGTCGTGATGCCCGACAGGCAGTTCGCGATCGTGGTGACGCTGAAGCTGGCGATCTGGTTGGTGATCCGGATGTTGTAGTAGTCAAGCTGGACGCTCAGCCAGTCGGTGGCATCCCAGACCACGCCCAGGCCCCACTGCTTCGACTGCTCCGAATCGAGGTTCGGGTTGGCGATCGAGTAGGTGTTCACCTGCGTGGAGCAGGTCGGGGTGCCGACCAGGTTTTCGCAGGTCGGGCGGTGGCTGGTGGCGGCCGCGCTGAACGCCGGCTTCTGGGTCAGGATGTCCAGCGACGGAGCACGGAAGCCCTCGCCGTAGTTGGCGCGGATCTTCAGGTTCTCCAGCGGCTGCCAGCTCGCCGAGATCATCGGTGCGAAGTCGCTGCCGTAGTCGCTGTAGCGGTCGTAACGGCCCGCCAGGTCAACCTCGAACTTGTCGAGGATCGGGAAGAGGACCTCGAAGTAGGCGGCGTACACGTCGCGGCTGCCCGAGGCCGAGTTGCCCGCCGAACCCACGATCTGGCCCGCCTCGGACAGCGGGTCGTAGTTGTCCTGGTAGTACTCCTCGCGCCACTCGCCGCCGATGACCATGCTGGCGGTGCCGCCCGCCATCTCGAACAGGTCGAAGCTGGCGCTGCCGAAGAACTCCTTGGTGTGGGTCTTCATGTCGCGCGAGATGGTCGCGGTGAAGTCCAGCACATTGTCCGGGCTGAACGGGTCGTAGATGTTGTAGCTACCGTTCGTGATCGCGACCTGGGCCAGGCCGCCGACGACGTAGTTGAACCCGAGGTCGGTCGCGCGCGACTGCGTGTAGCGGGTGCCGAACTCGACGTCGACCTCGCCGACACGGCCCTCGAAGCCCGCCATGATGTTGGCGGTGGTGTTCTCGAGCAGCGAGTCGCGGGTACCCAGCGCGGCGAAGCGGTGGAACAGGTACAGCGTCTGGCCGGCGAACTGCTGGTAGTACGGGTCGTTGGCCAGCGGGTTGTAGCCGTCGAGGTTGGCCGGGTGGTTCGGGCTATCCGGATCGAGGCGGATGGCGCCGCCCGGGAACGGGCTGGACGGCACCGGGGCGTAACGGCCACGCGCCTCGGACTTGGTCACGCTGGCGGTGAAGTAGGTCGACCAGTCGTCGTTGATCTGGTAGTCACCGCGGAAGAACACCGACTTGTTGGTGAGGCTCGTCAGGTTCGCCGAGGTGGCGGCGTGGTCGAACTGGCACTGCCAGTTGTTCGGGTTGGAGCCCGACATCCAGAACAGGTCGCTGTCGTCGCCGTTGGTGCACAGGCCCGGCACGGCGGCGCCGAACTGCGGATGCCTCAGGCGGGTGCCGGTGTTGAAGGTGGTGCCGGTGGCGAAGTTGTTCGAGTAGGTCGAGGAACCGCGCCTGCTGTACCAGTAGTCGCGGTCGCGGGTGAAGATGATGTCGCGGTGGCTGCGCGAGGCGCCGCCCATCACGCGGCCGCGGTCGCCCGAGGCACCGAACAGCACGCTCCACTCCTCGGTGTCACCGCCCGGGTTGCTCGGACGGCCGACGCCGAACGTGGCCTGGACGCCCTCGTAGTCCTTGCGGGTGATGATGTTGACCACGCCACCGATGGCGTCGGAACCATAGATGGCCGAAGCGCCGGACGGCAGGATCTCGATGCGCTCGACGGCGGCCATCGGGATCGAGTTGAGGTCCTGGGACGAGCCGGTCATCGGCGCGGTCGGCGCGCGGCGGCCATCGATCAGGATCAGGGTGCGGTTTTCGCCGAGGCCACGCAGGCTGAGGCCGGAGAAGCCGCCCCACGAGCTGCCCGAGCTGGACTGGTAGGAACCGAAGCTGTTGAACGAAGTGTCGCGCAGGAAATCGGCAACGTTGATGTCACCGCTGGCCTCGATCGAGGCGCGGTCCATCACGATCACCGGCAGCGGACCCTCGACGTCGACGCGCTTGATGCGCGAACCGGTCACGGTCAGGCGATCAAGCGTGGTCGCGTCATGGGACTGCGATTCCTGGGCGAAGGCGACGCCAGTGCCCGCGAAGGCGGTAGCGCCCGCAACGAGTGCGAACGAAATCGCATCGCGGAGCTTGGTGGTCTTCAAGGTCATCTTTCTCTCCAAGTGATCTTGGGGGAATTCCCACAGGCACCCTGCCGGAGATCCCCAACCAAGGGGCCAAAGCCGGCAAGGTTGCCGGTGATAGTAACTGCCCATGGAGAGGAATTAAAGGGTTTTTTAACAATTGGCCCGCATTCGGGTTCGCGCGGGCGCAAGGCCCGGAAGGCCCGGAAGGCCCGGACCAGGCCTTCCGCAGACAGCTGAGCCGGGGGGCAGGACGCCTAGAGGTCCTGCTCGTAGCGGATGTAGGGGACCGCGCCCTCGTCCAGGCTTTCGTTGCGGGGCGAGAACGGGTTGCGGCCACGGGTCACGATGTTCTCCGCGCCGACCGTGATCTGGCCGCTCCACGGGGTGCGCCAGGTCAGGCCGAGGCCCAGGCCCTCGAACCGCGGCTGGCCGGGGGTGTCGATGACCCGGCCGATGATGTTGGCGCTGAACGCGCCATAGCCGCCACCGACCTCGAGGCTGCGGGTGTCCCAGCCGTCGGCCAGGCCCTTGGGGGCGCTGGCGAAGGGGACCAGCCGGGCCCTGGCGACGGTGCCGGCGATCGAGACGAAGCCGGCGTTGCCGACGTTCTTCTGGGCGAAGACGGTCAGGTCGTTGACGTCCACGCCCGCGTCCTGGCCCGTCGCGTTGCCGCGGTTCAGCCAGGCGGGCAGGTTGCCCCTGCCTTCGCCCAGGGTCAGGCCGATGCGGCCGCCGGGACGGGTGAGGGTGGCGGTCGCGGTGGCGTGGTGGTTGCCGTTCTGGTTGCCGCTCAGCTCGGCCAGCATGCAGTTGTTGGCCAGGCTGCTGATCGCGCTGAATCCGGCGCGGTCGCAGAGCAGGGCCAGGGAATTGCCGGATTCGATGCCGAAGGCGGCGTCGAGCGTGTTGCTGCCCGAGCGCCAGCGCGCGCCAGCCTGCCCCGGCGCGGGTTCGAGGATCAGGAAGGCCTGCACCTTGCCGCTGGCGTTGTCCACGACCGGCAGGACTTCCTGGCCGCCACGCCTGTCCTGCGCATGCGCGCCCGCCGCCATGCCAAGGGCAAGCAGCAGCAAAGCGGCGACGGTGGCAGGACGGAATCTCATGGGCGTGCTATGGACCCTGGACGGCGGCCGAAGTTCCTTTTCCGGGACGGGGCCAGTCTAGCGGTTTTATGGAATGTTAACAATCCGGCCGTGAGCCGCATGTACGGGCCGTCCCGGCTACTGTAGCCGTTCCGTGGCCCCGGGCAACGGCTCCGGGTGCGCGAACAGGGCGGCCAGTTCCCCGGCGTCGAAGGTGTACTGCTGGCCGCAGAACTCGCAGCCGACCCGGACGCTGCCGTCCACGAGGGCGGCCTCGGCCTCCTCACGGCCCAGCGACTGGAGCATGGACTCGACCCGCTCCCGGGAGCAGGAGCAGCCGAAGCGCAGGTCGCGCCCGCCCAGCAGCTGCGGGGCGTCCTCGTGGAACAGGCGCAGCACCAGGGTTTCCACGGGCGTCTTCAGCAGCTCGCCCGTGGACAGGGTGTCGAACAGGGCGCTGGCACGCGTCCAGCCGTCCCCGTCGCCGCCGTCGCCCGGCAGCTTCTGCAACATCAGGCCGGCCGCGCGCTCGCCGTCGGCGGCGAGCAGCACCCGGGTCGGGAGCTGTTCCGACTGGCGGAAGTAGTCCTCGAAGGCGCTGGACAGGGAGTCGGCTTCCATCGGCACCAGTCCCTGGTAGCGGACGGGTTCCCCGTGCGGGGAGCCCGGGTTCTCGATGGTGATGGCGAGCACGGCGCCGGGCGCCAGTTCGCGCAGGTCGCGGCTGTCGGGGAGCGCGCCGTCGCCGGCAAGCCGGGCGATGCCGCGCAGGGTGCCGCCCGCGGTGCACTCGGCGAACAGCATGCGCAGGGCATCCTGCCCGCCCAGCTGCACCGACAGCCGCCCGTCCACCTTGGCGTGCCCGGTGAACAGCGCGGACGCGGCCAGCGCCTCGCCCAGCAGCTCGCGGATCGCTGCCGGGTGCGGGTTGCGCGCCAGCACCTGCGCCCATGTGTCGCGCAGGGCCACGTGCACGCCGCGCACGCCGGCATCGGCCATGAGGAAGCGGGTGAGGTGGTCGGGAGCGTGTTGCGGTTGCAGGTGCATGCGTGGGGGCCCGGGTGGGAAAGGAAGCGGTGGGGGAGGTGGTGGCGGATAATGCCGCGACGACGGTGGGATCCACCATTGGCTCCGGAATGGGGGCGGACGCATGACGATGCAAGCCCGCAAGGGCGCGGGACGCGCGCGGCCGGGCCAGCGCTGGCTGCGCAGGCTGCTGATGCTGCCGGTGCTGTTCGTGGCGGTCACGGTGGCGCAGGTGCTGTGCCTGCGCTTCGTGGATCCCCCGTTCACTTCGTTCATGGCGATCCGCCAGGCGGAGGCGTGGCTCGAGGGCGACCGGTCGTTCCGCATCGCCTACGAGTGGCGCGACCTCGAGGACATGGCGAAGGTTCTGCCGGTGGCGCTGGTGGCGGCGGAGGACCAGTCGTTCGCGGGCCACCACGGCTTCGACCTGAAGGCGATCGAAGAGGCGCGCAGGCGCAACGAGCGTGGCGGTCGCCTGCGCGGCGGCAGCACGATCACCCAGCAGCTGGCCAAGAACCTGTTCCTCTGGCAGGGCACGGGCCGGGTCTCGCGCTGGGTGCGCAAGGGCATCGAGGCCTGGTACACGGTGCTGATCGAGGCGACGTGGCCCAAGCGCCGGATCCTCGAGGTGTACGCCAACGTCGTCGAGTTCGGCGACGGCGTGTACGGGGCCCAGGCCGCGGCGCGCGCCTACTTCCGCAAGGACGCATCCCGGCTCACCGCGGCCGAGAGCGCGCGGCTGGCGGCGGTGCTGCCGAGCCCGAAGCGCTACAGCGTGACCAGCCCCGGCCCCTACGTGCGCAACCGGGCGCGCTGGATCGAGCGCAACATCCAGCGGATCGGCGGCCCGGGCTACCTGGATACGCTGGAGTAGGCCCCGGTCGGCTACGATGGCGCGATGGCACGCGACAAGCTGACATTCGTGGTGGCGGCCTTCAACGAGGCCGAGACCCTGCCCCTGCTGCATCGCCGCATCGCCGCGGCCGTGCAGGCGGCGGGCGCTGCCGCGCCGGACGTGTCCATGCTCTACGTGGACGACGGCAGCACCGATGGCACGTGGGAGGTGCTGCGCGGGATCGCCGATGCCGACCCGCGGGTCTCGCTGCTGCGCCTGTCGCGCAACTTCGGCAAGGAGGCGGCGCTGACCGCCGGCCTCGACCACGTGCGCGAGGGTGCGGCGCTGATCCTCGACGCCGACGGCCAGGACCCGCCGGAGCTGTTCATGCAGTTCGTCGCGAAGTGGCGCGAGGGCTACGACGACGTCTACGGCACGCGCATCCAGCGCGAGGGCGAAACCTGGCTGAAGAAGGCGACGGCCCACCTGTTCTACCGGCTGATGCGGCGCCTGTCGAAGACGCCGATCCCGGTGGACACCGGCGATTTCCGGCTGCTGTCGCCGCGCGCGCTGGAGGCCCTTCGGCAGCTGCGCGAGCGGCACCGGTTCATGAAGGGCCTGTTCGGCTGGGTCGGCTTCAACCGGGTTTCGATCCCGTACGACCGTGCGCCGCGCGCGGCCGGCAGCAGCAAGTTCGGCTACTGGCGGCTGTGGAACTTCGCGCTGGAGGGCATCACCAGCTTCACCACCGCGCCGCTGCGGCTGGCGACCTACATCGGCCTGGTGACCGCGATGCTGGCGTTCGCGTTCGCGTTGTGGGTGGTGTTCAAGGCGCTGCTGTTCGGCGACCCGGTCGCCGGCTGGCCGACGATGATGACGGTGATCCTGGGGCTGGGCGGCGTCCAGCTGATCGCGCTGGGCATGATCGGCGAGTACCTGGGCCGGCTGTACATGGAGTCCAAGCAGCGGCCCCTGTACCTGGTCGAGGACTGGCGCCCCGCGCGCATGGGAGTATCCTCGGGGTCGGGCGAGGCCACGGGAGGGGCAGACCATGCGCACCGTGAGGCAGTTGCTGGACGCGAAAGCGCCTGAGATCCACTCCGTTCCACCCGGCGCGCCGGTCATCGAGGCGATCCGGCTGATGGCCCTGAAAGGCATCGGCGCGGTGCTGGTGATGGAAGGGCCGCGGCTGGTGGGCATCCTGTCCGAGCGCGACTACGCGCGGAAGGTGGTGCTGGAGGGGCGTTCGTCGAAGGACACCCCGGTCCGCGACATCATGACCGCGGATCCCATCACCGTGACCCCGGGCGACGATGCATCACGCTGCATGCGGCTGGTGACCGACCACCGCATCCGCCACCTGCCGGTGGTGGAGGGCGGCAGCGTGGTCGGCGTGGTCTCGATCGGCGACCTCGTGGCCGCGGTGATCGAGGACCAGCGGATGGAGCTCGACCAGCTGCAGCGCTACATCGCCGGCTGAATCACCCGCCGGCGCCCGGCGCCAGCACCTGCGCCATCACCGCGACGTAGTGGCACACGCTGCCGGCGAGCACGAACAGGTGCCAGATCGCGTGCGAGTAGCGGATGGACTCGCGGTGGTAGAAGTACGTGCCCGCGGTGTAGCAGGCGCCGCCGGCCAGCAGCCAGCCGAGCGTCCATCCGTCCAGCGCCGACAGCATCGGCCTGGCCGCAACCAGCACCAGCCATCCCATCGCGACGTAGATGGCGGTGGACAGGCGCCTGAACCGCCCGGTGTAGAACAGCTTGAACACCACGCCGGCGATGGCGAGGGTCCAGATCGCGGCGAACAGCCCCCACCCCCACGGCCCGCGCAGGCCGACCAGGGTGAACGGCGTGTAGGTGCCGGCGATCAGCAGGTAGATCGCGCAGTGGTCGAACACCTTCAGCCGGCCCTTGGCCACCGGGTGCTGGATGGCGTGGTACAGGGTGGAGGCGGTGTAGAGCAGCAGCAGGGCGACGCCGAAGACGACGGCGCCCGCCAGCTGCCAGCCGTCACCGTGGATCGCGGCCAGGGTGACGAGCACCGCGCCGCCGGCGAGCGCGGCGGCGGCGCCGAGGCCGTGGGTCAGCGCGTTGGCGAGCTCGTCGCGCAGGCCGGGCAGGGGCGCGTCGCGGCGATCGGGGTCCGGGCCGGTCATGCTTCCAAGTTACCGCAGCGCGCGGCGGGAGGGATCAGTCGATGCCGACCGCGTGCGCGTGCTCGCGCGTGGCCAGGAACCGCACCCCGGGGGAGCGTTCCATGGCCAGCTCCAGGTTGACCCGGGTGGGCGCGAGATACACCAGCTCGCCAGCGGCATCGATCGCGAGGTTGTTGGCGTGCTTCTCGCGGAACTCCTCGAGCTTCTTCGGGTCGTCGCAGCGGATCCAGCGTGCGGTGGCGACGCTGACCGGCTCGAAGGTCGCCTCCACGCCGTACTCGTCCTTCAGCCTGTAGGCGGCCACGTCGAACTGGAGCATGCCGACCGCGCCGAGGATCAGGTCGTTGCTCAGCAGCGGGCGGAAGAACTGGGTGGCGCCTTCCTCCGCCAGCTGCGCCAGGCCCTTCTGCAGCTGCTTGAGCTTGAGCGGGTCGCGCAGGCGGGCGCGGCGGAACAGTTCCGGCGCGAAGTTGGGGATGCCGGTGAACGAGAGCTGCTCGCCCTCGGTGAAGGTGTCGCCGATCGAGATGGTGCCGTGGTTGTGGATGCCGATCACGTCGCCCGGGTACGCGGCATCGGCGATCTCGCGGTCGGAGGCCATGAAGGTCAGCGCGTTGGCCAGCTTGACCTCCTTGCCGGAGCGCACGTGGAAGGCCTTCATGCCGGCGGTGAACTTCCCCGAGCACACGCGCATGAACGCCACGCGGTCGCGGTGCTGCGGGTCCATGTTGGCCTGGATCTTGAACACGAAGCCGGTAAGCTTCTGTTCCTCCGGCCGCACATCGCGGGTGGTGGTGGCGCGCGGCTGCGGCGGCGGCGCATGCTCGACGAAGAAATCGAGCAACGGCTGCACGCCGAAGTTGTTCACCGCCGAGCCGAAGAACACCGGCGTCTGTTCGCCACGCAGGTACTTCTCCTTGTCGAACGGGTGCGAGGCGCCCTGCACCAGCTCCAGCTGTTCGCGCAGCTCGGCCAGCATCTCGGCACCGATGTGGGCCTCCAGCCCGGGGTCGTCGATGCCGGGGAAGATGGTCGAATCCCGGCGGGTGAAGTTGCGGCCGGACTCGTACAGGTGCACCTCGCCGGTGAGCAGGTGCACCACGCCCTTCAGGCGCTTGCCCATGCCGATCGGCCAGGTCACCGGCGCGCACTGGATCTTCAGCACGCTCTCGACCTCGTCGAGCAGCTCGATCGGGTCCTTGCCCTCGCGGTCGAGCTTGTTGATGAAGGTCATGATCGGCGTGTCGCGCAGCCGGCACACCTCCATCAGCTTGATGGTGCGTTCCTCCACGCCCTTGGCCACGTCGATGACCATCAGCGCGCTGTCCACCGCGGTCAGCACGCGGTAGGTGTCCTCGCCGAAGTCGGCGTGGCCCGGGGTGTCCAGCAGGTTGACGATGCGGCCCCCGTAGGGGAACTGCATCACCGAGCTGGTGACCGAGATGCCGCGCTCCTTCTCCAGCGCCATCCAGTCCGAGGTGGCGTGGCGTGCGGCCTTGCGGCCCTTCACCGAGCCGGCCATCTGGATCGCCCCGCCGAACAGCAGCAGCTTCTCGGTGAGCGTGGTCTTGCCGGCGTCGGGGTGCGAGATGATCGCGAAGGTGCGCCGGCGCGCGGCTTCGGTGGCGATTTCGGACATGGCTGGCGCACGCCGGCGCGTGCGGGATCGGGGTCGGGAAGGCCGCGGATTATACGCGGGCGGGGTCAGCCGCCGTCGCCGCGGGCCACGTCGAACCGCAGCACGCCGCGCGGCCCGAACATGCGGAACGGCACCGATTCCAGCCGCAGCCCGCGGTTGGCCTGGACCACGAAGTGCAGGTGCGGCGCGGTACTGCGGCCGGTGTTGCCGGACAGACCGATCGGCTGGCCGCGGCGCACGCGCTGGCCGACGCGCACGTGCACGCCGCCCGGCTGCAGGTGCGCGTACAGGGCCATGGTGCCGTCGTCGTGGAGGATGCGGATGAAGTTGGCCCGGGCCTCGGCCGCGGGGTCGTCCGGGTCGGCGTCGCGGAAGCCGCCCTCGGCCTGCATCACCGTGCCGTCGCGCGCGGCCAGCACCACCGTGCCCTCGGGGACGGCGAAATCCACGGCGTGGCGGTTCTCCGGGGTGTCGTGGCTCCAGCGGCCGTACCAGGCCTGCTGCACGTCCAGCACGGCGGTCTGCAGCGGGTAACCGTACTCGACGTCGCGCGGGCGCGCGTTGGGTGAGCCGGGCACCGCCTCCACCCGCAGCCGCGCGGCGGGCGTACCGAGCACCGCCACCACCGCGGACTGCTGCGCCGGGATGGTGGCGCGCGCGGGCAGGGGCGGGTCGCTGCCGATATGCCGGCCCGAGGCGTTGTGCACCAGCACCTCGACCGGGCCGGCCAGCAGGTTGTCGATCCAGGCCAGCGCGCCGTCGGCGGACGGTTCGATCCGCAGCCGCGCGACCGCGGACGGCTCGACCTGCACCGGCACCTCGACCACGCGTTCCGCGGCCCCCTGCAGGTCGGCGCGGTCGCCGTAGTGCGGGGTGCCGTCGGGCGCGGTCCAGCGATAGACCGCCTGCGGCCATGCGGCCGCCGGCACCAGCAGGATCAGCAGGCAGCAGGCCACGCGGCGCATGGCGGGATCAGCGGAGGCAGGCGGGGTCGAGGTCCAGGGCCTGGGCGACCTGGCGCAGGTCGAACGCGGATACGGCCTGGTCGTCGTGCACCGCGAACAGGGCGCCGTGCGGGAAACGCGCCGTGGACGCGGCGTGCAGGGCGATGCCGTCGGTCCCGGCGGTGACGTTGCCGGTGAAAGCGCCGCGCGGCTCGAGCGTGTGCCGGTCGAACAGGCGGAACACGGTCAGCGGGTGCAACTGGTCGGACACGACCCAGTAGCCGCGTTCGGCGTCGCAGGCCCACAGCGCGATGCCTTCCGGCTCGCCGTCGAAGGTGCCCGGCGGCAGCTTGCGGCCGGTGAACAGGCCTTCGAGCACGTATTCGTGCAGGGTGCCGAGGTGGCGTTTGTCCTCGTCGGCGATCAGCAGCCGGTCTAAGGCGGGGTCGCCGGCGATGGATTCGACCATGCGCAGCGCATCGGCCTCGCTGGTCTCGCCGAAGCTGCCCAGCGGGTGCGCGGCGAGCCTGCCGTCACGGCCCACGTGCAGGCGGTAGCGGTGCACGCGGCGGTCGAGCTGTTCGAATGGCGGCACCACATCGAAGTGCTCGCCTTCCATGAAGCTGTCGGTCACGTAGGCGGTCAGTACGCCCGGGGCGCTTTCGTAGACCCACACCCCGTAGGGGCTGCGCAGTTCGTCCTGGCCGAAGACGGCCAGCGGCCCGAAGTCCGGCAGGCGGAACGCCTGGACGCGGTGGTTGTCGCGCTCGACGACCAGCAGCAGGTCGCCGTGCACGGCGATGCCGTTGGGGCGGTTGAACAGTTCCGGGCCGCCGAAGCTGCGCAGCAGCTCCCCGCTGTCGGCATCCAGCACCAGCAGGCGGTGGCTGCGTTTGGCGGTGGCGATCAGCCAGGTGCTGCCGTCCGCGGCAACCCAGGTGGCGAGCGAGTCGAGTTCGTCGCCGGTTTCGCCGGGGGCCACGTAGGTTTCCGGCACCACCGCGGTGGCGGCCGGCACGGCCGGGGCGGGCGTGGCGGGAGGGTCCGGCTGCCGGACCGGGGCCGTCCGGGTGGCGCAGGCCGCGAGCAGCAGCGTCAGCAGGGGCGGGAGGATTCTTTTCATTGAAAAATTCTATCGCCGTCGCCCGCCGCAAGGGGCGGGGGGGCGCGAATCCATCGCTTCATCCGCATGGAGAGATTGACAGGCTGGAAAGGCGGTGGCAATCTGGGCGCATCCATCGAGACCGGCCGAGGGACAGGCCCTATGACGCCGGGGCAACCTGACGTGGCGGCGGCAGCCGTCCGTCGAGGTGCCAATTCCTGCGGGGACCCCGTGTCCACCGGAAGATGGGTTGCGGATTCCGTCCTCCCCCACGGCGGGCCGCATTCGCGCCGCCTCGCGGCGTCTCTTCTTTCCGGCATCCCGCGGGCCTCGATGGGCCCCCTTCCCACCGGATGCCGCCATGAACCCCCCAGCCGCAAGCCAGCCTTCCGTTGTCCCGCCGGGGCGTGATGCCGCCTTCGGCGCGCTGCCTGCCGCGCAGCTTCCGCCGGCGATGCGCGGACGCGTCGAGGTCCCGCTGCGGATGCGCCACGCGGGCACCCGGGTCGTGCCGCTGGCGTGGGAGATGGCCGGCCCCGCCGGGGCGCCGGTGGTCCTGGTCGCCGGGGGCATCTCGGCGCACCGGCACCTCGCGGCCAACGCCACCTTTCCCGAGCGCGGCTGGGCCGAAGGCCTGGTCGGCGGCGGGCGCGCGCTGGATCCGGCGCACCTGCGGCTGCTGTCGTTCGACTACATCGGCAGCGACGGCGGCATCGACGCGCCGATCGACACCGCGGACCAGGCCGACGCGGTGGCGGCGCTGCTCGATGCGCTCGGCATCGGTGTCCTGCATGCCTTCGTCGGCTACTCCTACGGTGCTCTGGTCGGCCTGCAGCTGGCCGCGCGGCATCCCGCGCGCCTGGCCCGGCTGGTCGCGGCCAGCGGCGCGCACCGCCCGCACCCGTACGCCTCGGCGTGGCGCGCGCTGCAGCGCCGCGCGGTGCTGCTGGGCCAGCTGCAGTGCGCCGACGCGCAGGGGCTGTCGTTGGCGCGGCAGTTCGCGATGCTGAGCTACCGGACGCCGGAGGAGTTCGGCGAACGCTTCGACGCCCCGCCCGGGATCGTCAATGGCCGCGTGCGCGTGGCCGCCGAGGACTACCTCGACGCCGCCGGCGCGCGCTTCGCCTCGCGCACGCCGGTGACGGCCTGGGTACGACTGTCCGAGTCCATCGACCTGCACCGCGTCGATCCGGCGCAGGTGCGTGTGCCGACGCTGGTGGTCGCGGTCGAGGGCGATCGCCTGGTGCCGCTCTCCGACGCGGTCGAACTGTTCGAAGGGCTGGGTACGCCCGCCGGGTTGCGTGTGCTGCGCTCGGCCTACGGCCACGACGCCTTCCTCAAGGACACCGACCGCATCGATTCCATCCTCGCTTCCGTGCTGCGCGACTCCGGAGAACCCCACGCATGAACCGCCCCGCTCCCGCCGATTCCACCTGTGGCTGTTGTCCCGCCACCACCGCCGTGCGTGCCGGCATCGACCGCGACCCCGCGTTCGGCGCGGTGGTGCCGCCGATCGTGCTGTCGAGCAACTTCAGCTTCGAGGGCTTCGGCAGCAAGCGCGAGTACGACTACACCCGCAGCGGCAATCCCACACGCGACCTGCTCGGTGCGGCGCTGGCGGAACTGGAGGGCGGCGCGGGTGGTGTGGTCACCGGCAGCGGCATGGGCGCGATCACCCTGGTGCTCAACGCCCTGCTTTCGCCCGGCGACACGCTCGTGGTCCCGCACGATGCCTACGGCGGGAGCTGGCGCCTGTTCGACGCGCTCTCCCGCAAGGGCCACTTCAACCTGGTCACCGCCGACCTGACCGACCCGCTGTCGCTGGGCGAGGCGCTGGCGGAGTCGCCGAGGCTGGTGCTGGTCGAGACGCCCTCGAACCCGCTGCTGCGGATCACCGACCTGCGCCTGGTGATCGAGGCCGCGCACAGGGCCGGCGCCGGGGTGGTGGTCGACAACACCTTTTTGTCCCCGGCGCTGCAGACGCCGATCGCGTTCGGCGCCGACTACGTGGTGCACTCGACCACCAAGTACGTCAACGGCCACAGCGACGTGGTCGGTGGCGCGGTGGTCGCGCGCCGCGCGGAAGACCACGAGCGGCTGGTGTGGTGGGCGAACGCGCTCGGCCTGACCGGCTCGCCGTTCGACAGCTACCTGACCCTGCGCGGCCTGCGTACCCTGGACGCGCGGATGCGGGTGCACCAGGAGAACGCGGATGCGATCGCCGCGCTGCTGGCCTCGCACCCGATGGTGGAGAAGGTGTACTTCCCGGGGCTGGCTTCCCATCCGGGGCACGCGCTGGCCGCGCGCCAGCAGAAGGGCTTCGGCGCGATGATCTCGTTCGAGGTCGCCGGAGGCGAGGCCGGCGTGCGCGCCTTCCTCGCCGGCCTGCGCCACTTCACCCTGGCCGAGTCGCTCGGCGGCGTGGAGAGCCTGGTCGCGCACCCGGCGTCCATGACCCATGCGGCGATGGCGCCGGAGGCGCGGGCGCGCGCCGGCATCTCCGACGGCCTGCTGCGGCTGTCCGTGGGTATCGAGGCCTGCGAGGACCTGCTGGCCGACGTCACCGCCGGCCTCGCGCGGGTGCAGGCGCTGTTCGACGCGCGCAAACGGGTGGACGCATGAGCACGGTGGTGCACCTGCATCCGGCGCGCAGGCAGGTCGCGCAACCGGCGCGGATCGCGCTGCTCGGCACCGGCCGGGTCGGCGCCGCGTTCGTCGCGCGCTACCTGCGCCTGCGCCATGCAGGCATGGCGCTGCCGGAGTTCGCGTGGATCAGCAACTCCCGGGTGCAGCTGGCCTGCGGCGACGGCTCGCCGCAGGCCGTGCTCGAACAGGCGCGCCGCGCGCCACGCCGCGGATCCGGCCTGCCGCCGTGGGCCGAGGGCGAGGGCCTGCGCCGCGGCGACATCGTCGTGGACGCCACCGCGAGCGAGCGGGTGGCCGACTGGCACCCGGAATGGCTGGCGCGCGGCGTGCACGTGGTGACCGCCAACAAGCTCGGCAACGGCGGCGAGATCGGCCGCGCGCACGCGATCGCGGATGCGCAGCTCGACGGCGCGCGCTACGGCGACAGCGCGACCGTGGGTGCCGGCCTGCCGCTGCTGTCCAGCATCCGCGCGCTGGCGGCGGGCGGCGACCGGGTCCACCGCATCGAGGGCGTGCTCTCCGGCACGCTGGCGTGGCTGCTGTGGCGTTACGACGGCACGCGGCCGTTCTCGGAGCTGGTGCGCGAGGCGCGCGATGCCGGCTACGCCGAACCCGACCCGCGCGAGGACCTGTCCGGCGAGGACGTGCGCCGCAAGCTGCTGATCCTCGCCCGCGCGGCAGGATTCCCGCTGGAGGCCCACCAGGTCGCGGTCGAGCCGCTGCTGCCTGCGGCGCTGCGCGATGCCGCGCGCGACGAGGCGGATGCCCTGCTGCCGCTGCTCGATGCGCCACTGCGTGGACGCCTGGAGGCGGCGCGCCGCGACGGCGCGCGCCTGTGCTTCGTCGGCAGGTTCGATCCGGAGGGCGGATCGAGTGTCGGCCTGCAGGTGCTTGGGCCCGCGTACCCGTTGTGCGCGGGCACGGGGACCGACAACCGGGTCGCGATCTGGAGCGACCGCTACGCGCGGCAGCCGCTGGTGATCCAGGGGCCTGGCGCCGGCGCGGAGGTCACCGCCGCGGCGCTGCTCGACGACGTGCTGCGGATCGTGCGCGGCTGACCGGTCCGGCCGGCGTCTGCCCCCGCCCGGCCGTGCGGCCCGGCGCAGCGTGCCGGGCATCCGGATGGTCCGCGCGGCAATCCCATGCCCGTGGGCCATCCCCATTCCCGTCAACGGGAGGAGGTGCCCCCTCCCCCGGGGTGCTTTCTCCCACCCCCGCTTGCCGGGGCGGGGGACGGGCCAGGCGCGTGGAAAGGCAAAGCGGGCAGCGGGAAAACGGGGCGGCGCCGCGCCGGGTCAGCACTCGATGACGTTGACCGCGAGCCCGCCGCGGCTGGTCTCCTTGTACTTGTCCTGCATGTCGCGGCCGGTGTCGCGCATGGTCTTGATGACCTTGTCCAGCGACACCTTGTGCTTGCCGTCGCCGCGCAGCGCCATGCGGCTGGCGTTGATCGCCTTCACCGCGCCCATGGCGTTGCGCTCGATGCACGGGATCTGCACCAGGCCGCCGATCGGGTCGCAGGTCAGGCCGAGGTTGTGCTCCATGCCGATCTCGGCCGCGTTCTCGATCTGCTCCGGGGTGCCGCCCAGCGCGGCGGTGAGCCCGGCGGCGGCCATCGAGCAGGCCACGCCGACCTCGCCCTGGCAGCCGACCTCGGCGCCGCTGATCGAGGCGTTTTCCTTGTAGAGGATGCCGACCGCGGCGGCGGTGAGCAGGAAGTCGAACACGCCCTGCTCGTTGCTGCCGGGACAGAAGCGGTCGTAGTAGTGCAGCACCGCGGGCAGGATGCCGGCGGCGCCGTTGGTCGGCGCGGTGACCACGCGGCTGCCGGCGGCGTTCTCCTCGTTGACCGCGAGCGCGTACAGGTTCACCCAGTCGAGCACGGTCAACGGGTCGCGCATCGCGGCCTCGGGGCGCGAGGACAGCTCACGGTACAGCGCCGGCGCGCGGCGCGGCACGTGCAGGCCGCCGGGCAGGGTGCCCTCGGCACGGATGCCGCGGGCCACGCAGTCCTGCATCGCGGCCCAGATCCTGCGCAGGCCGTCGAGGATTTCCTCCTCGCTGCGCCAGCACTTCTCGTTCTCCAGCATCAGCCGGGCGATGCCCAGGCCGGACTCGCGGGTGCGCTGGAGCAGTTCGTCCGCGGTCGAGAACGGGTAGGGAAGCGCCGTGGTGTCGGCGACGATGCGGTCCTCCGCGGCCTCGTCGGCATTGACCACGAAGCCGCCGCCGACCGAGTAGTAGTCGCGGGTGGCGATGACCTGGCCGCCGGCGTCCCAGGCGGTGAAGCGCATGCCATTGGGGTGGTACGGCAGCTTCTGCCGCTTGTTCATCACCAGGTCGTGCTTCTCGTCGAAGGGCACGGGGTGGATGCCGCCCAGCAGCACCTGCTTTTCGCCACGGATGCGCGCCAGCGCCGGCGGGATGATGTCCGGGTCGATCTGGTCCGGCAGGTGGCCTTCCAGGCCCATCATCACCGCCTTGTCGGTGCCGTGGCCACGTCCCGTCAGCGCCAGCGAGCCGAACACCTCCGCGCGCACGCGCGCCACGTCCCGGAGCCGCCCGGGTTCGGCCAGCCAGTGCCCGACGAAGCGTGCGGCGGCGCGCATCGGGCCCACCGTGTGCGAGGAGCTCGGTCCGATGCCGATCTTGTAGAGGTCGAATGTGCTGACGGCCATGCGCGTATTCTATGCGTTGCGTCGCGCGCGTCCCTTGCGCGACGCAGCAGACGCGGGGAATGCCTTCACATGCGGTGGATCCTGTACCAGCGCGACGACTGCCACCTCTGCGACCTTGCGCTGGACGTGCTCGCCGCCGCGCGCGCGCCGGAATTCGAAAGCGTGTTCATCGACGGCGACGACGCGCTCGAGGCGCGCTACGGCACGCGGGTGCCGGTGCTGCGCGACGACGCGACCGGGGCGGAGCTGGACTGGCCGTTCGACGCCGCCGCCGCGGCGCGGTTCCTCGCGCGCGGCGGCTGACGTGCCGCGCGTCACGGCGCGGGCTGCAGGATGACGCGGGTGCTGATCGCGACCTCGTTCGGGATCAGCGAGGTGTCCGCCCAGTCGCCGGTGCCGACGCCGAAGTCGAGCCGCTTCACGGTGGCCCTGCCGGCCAGCACCGGACGGTTGCCCGGCGTCCACGTGAACTCGAGCGTGACCGGCTTCTTCACGCCGCGCAGCTCCAGGGTGCCATCGGCGGCGTAGCGGCCTTCGCCCAGGGCGCGGAAGGCGGTCGCGGTGTAGCGTGCCTTCGCGAAGCGCGCGATGTCGAAGAAGTCGGCGGTGGCCAGGGTCATGTCGCGGTCGGCGTTGCCGGTGCGGGTGCCGGCCAGCTCGATGGTCACGTCCAGCCGGGCCGAGGCCAGGTCCTCCGGATCGAAGCGCAGGCGGGTATCGAAGCCGCCGAACTGGCCGGTGAACACCTCGCCGTCGTAACTGGTGGCGAACACGAGCGACGAGCCAGGTGCCTGCACGTAGTCGGTGGCGGCCGCGGGCGCTGACGCGAACGCGGCGACCAGCGCGGCGGCGGTCAGGGCGGGGGAAAGGAAGCGTCGGGTCATGGCAGGTTCCGGATTCCGTGGAAGGGGGCGGGCCGCTCAGCCGCGCGGGGCGTGGCCGGGCAGCATGCGCCGCAGGGTATCGTCGCGCTGGAACAGGTGGTGCCAGAGCGCGGCGCCGGCGTGCAGCGCCACCAGTCCGACCAGCGCGAGGAACAGGAGTTCATGCGCCTCGTGCGCGGCGTTGGCGAGCGTTTCGGAAGGCGCCACCAGCTTCGGCATGTCGAACAGGCCGAACAGGCGGAACGGGCGCAGGCCGCTGGCCGAGTCGTACAGCCAGCCCGAGAACGGCATCGCCAGTGCGGCGAGGTAGAGCAGCCAGTGGGTGATGGAGGCCAGCCGCGCCTGCCACGGCGGGGTGCCGGGCACCGGCGCGGGGGCGCCGGCGTACAGGCGCCAGGCAAGCCGCAGCAGCATCAGGGCCAGCACGGTGATGCCGATCGACTTGTGCGTGGTCCAGACCCAGAAGTATTTCGGCGTGCGGGACAGTCCGTCCATCACCAGCCCCAGCGTGGCGGCGGCCAGGATCAGCAGCACGACCAGCCAGTGCAGCAGCTGGCTGACGATGCCCCAGCGGTCAGCGGTGTTCTTCAGGTTCATGGCGTGTCTTCTTCGGGAATGTCGTCGTCGGATGGAGTGGCGGGCCCGGCGCCCGGATCGCCCGGGCGACGCGCCGCCGTGGCCTCGGCCTCGATGCGCAGCTCGACCACGTCGCCGATCACCGTCGGCCAGGCGTCGATGCCGAAGTCGCTGCGCCGGAGCGCCGCGGAGGCCGAGAAGCCCGCGGTGCGCCGGAACGGCGGCAGCGGGTGGCGGGCGACCGCGTTGCGCGTGACCTCGAGCGCCAGCTCGCGGGTGACGCCGCGCAGGGTGAGGCGGCCGTGGACGATGGCGCGGCTGCCGTCGAGGGCTTCGACGCGGGTGGAGACGAAGGTCGCCACCGGGTGGCGCTCCGCGTCCAGCAGCCGGCGGGCGAGCACCGCGGCGTTCCATTGCGCATCGCCCAGTTCCAGCGAGGCCACGGGGACCCGCACCTCGACCGAGGCGCCCGCCCAGTCCGCCGCGCCGGGATCGAAGACGAGGGTGCCGGTGGCGCCGGAGAACGTGCCCAGCGCCTTCGAGAACCCGGCGTGGTCGATCGCGAACACGATCCGCGTGTGCACCGGGTCCAGCGTCCACGTGCGCGGCCCGGCCGCGGCCGCCGGGAGGGCGGCGAGCGCGGCGAGGCAGAAGGACAGCCAGGCAGGGCGGAAAGGCATGCGGGCGACCGGGACCGGGTTCCGGCCGATTCTAGGCGCAGCCGGCGGGGAGCGCCGCATCCCAGGCGGGCTTGCGCGCGGGACGATGCGTTGCGAGCATCGCTGGCGGAACGGAGGACGGGAGCGGCATGCGAAGAGCCGGATTGCAACCGCGGACAAGGGCGGCGCGCGGCGTGCGCGCGTGGCCCGGGATCTGCCTGGTGCTGCTGGGCCTGCTGCTGCTGGCGGCCACGGCATGGGCGGAGATCCCGGAACGGCCGCGCCTGCGGATCATCGGCAGCAGCGAGGGGCTGCCGTCCACCGACATCTTCGGCATCACCCGCGACCACGCCGGCTACGTCTGGATCGCGACCGGCGATGGCCTGGCGCGCTATGACGGCGTGGACATGCGCGTCTGGCGCCACGATCCGGACGATCCCGGTTCGCTGCCGGGCAACCTGCTGTACGCCGTGCACGTGGACCATCGCGACCGGGTGTGGCTCGCCGGGCAGGGCAGCGGCCTGGGCGTGCTCGATGCCGACCGCCGTACCTTCCGCAGCTACCGCAAGGACGAATACCCCCAGATCGGCAGCGACGAGGTGTTCACCATCGCCAGCCGCGGCGACGAGATCTGGTTCGGCAGCTACGAAGGCCTGCACCGGCTCGATGCCGGTGGCCGGATCACGCGCTTCGAGCACGATCCGGACGACCCGGAAAGCCTGCCGTCCAACATCGTGCTGGCGATCGCCTTCGACGGCCGCGGCACGCTGTGGATCGCGACGATGGCCGGGCTGGCCCGCTACGACGACGGCCGGATCACGCGCGTGCCGCTGCCCGGGGACCATCCATCGCAGTCGGTACTGTCGGTCACGCCGGTGGACGACGGGGTCTGGATCGGCGCCACGACCGGGCTGCTCCGCATCGATGGCGATGGCAACTTGACCCGACCGCCGTGGGCCGAACGCTTCCGCCGCCCGAATGCGGTGGTTTCGCTCGCGCAGGAGCGCGACGGCGGCCTGTGGCTGGGCACGCAGCGCGGGCTGTGGCGGCTGTCGCCCGGCGCGGAGGAGCCGGTGCCGGTGCCGATCGGCGGCACCGCCGCCGCGGTCAAGGCGCTGCTGCTGCAGGAGGACGGCGCGCTGTGGGTGCCGGTGTACGGCAGCGGCCTGGGTTACCTGCGCTCGGACTGGCGGCGGATCACCCAACTCACGCCCGCCAGCGATGGCCTTGCCGGCGACCTGTACCGCGGGATCGCGGTTTCCGCGGAGGGCGGCGCGTGGATCGGCGCGCGCAACGGCGTGCTCGAGCGCGTCGGCAGCGGTGGCGTGGCCGGGCGCCTGCCCGCGGAACTGGTGGAGGCGCTGGACAACATCGGCATCCTGGCCGTGGCCGAAGCGCCCGATGGCGCGGTGTGGATCACCAGCAGCCGGCTCGGGCTGAGCCGGATCGCGGACGGCCGGATCACCAGCTGGAACCCGCGCAGCGAATCCGACGCCCTGCCGGCGGGCACGCCGAACATGCTCCACTTCGCGCCGGATGGCACGCTGTGGATCTGCGTCCAGGGCTACGGCGTGCAGCAGCGCGACGCCGCGACCGGGCGCGTGCTGCGCACCCTGAAGGTCGGCGACGAGAGCGACAACAGCTGGATGGAATCCAGCCCCGACGGCGACCTGTGGATCTCGGGCCGCAATGGCATGGACCGCCTCGCGGCGGGAGCGGAAGGATTCGTCGCGGTGCCCGAGATGCGTGGCGCGACGGTGTACATGTTCGCCTTCGACGGTCCGGACGTGCTGTGGCTGCAGCGCATGACCGGACTGGAGCGCTACGAGCGCAGCGCGGGGCGCTGGCGCCGGACCGACATCGTCGGCCCCGGCGAGGGCCTGCCGGCGGTGCACGGCTTCGGGTTGCGCATCGACGCGCGGCACCGGGTCTGGCTGTCCTCCGCGCGTGGCCTGTTCCGCTGGGACCCCGACGCAAGGATGCTGCGCCACTATGGCGTGCGTCACGGCCTGACCAGCCAGGAATTCATCGAGCGCGCGCTGGTCATCGACCGCGACGGCATCCTGGTCGGCGCCACTGCCGACGGCAGCGTGGTGCTGCTGGACACGCTCGCGGACGACCCGGTGCAGGTGGCGCCGGCGCTGCGGCTGGATTCGGTCGCGGTGCGGCGCAACGGCGAATGGCGGCCGCTGGAATTTTCCGGCGGCATCGTACTGGGCGCGGGCATCCAGGAGGTGCGGGTGTCGGGACGGCTGCTGTCCTATGACGATCCGCTGTCGAACCACTACTGGACGCTGCTCGAGGGCTTCGATCCGGTGTGGGTGGCGCACGGCACCAGTGGCGACCGCGTGTTCAGCGGCCTGCGGCCCGGACGCTACGTGCTGCGGATGCGCGCGACCGATGCGTCGGGCGCCTCGTCCGGGACCGTGGAGGTGCCGTTCCGTGTGCTGCCGCCGTGGTGGCTGGCGCCGTGGGCGATCGTGGGCTACGTGTTGTTCGCGCTGCTGGTGGCGGGCCTGGCCACGCTCGCCTACCGCAACCGCCTGCGCCGTCGCAGCGAGTGGCAGCTCGCCGAGCACAAGCGCGAGCTGGCCGAGCAGGCATCGCTGGCCAAGACCCGGTTCCTGGCCACCCTCGCGCACGAGGTGCGCACGCCGATGACCGGCGTGCTCGGCATGAGCGAGCTGCTGCTGGGCACGCGGCTCGACGACCGCCAGCGCGGCTACGTCGAGAGCATCCGCAAGGCCGGCGAGCACCTGCTGCGCCTGGTCAACGACGCGCTCGACCTGGCGCGGATCGAGGCCGACAGGCTCGAGCTCGACCCGCAGCCGTTCGACCTGCGCGCGCTGGTGCGCGAGGTGGAGGGACTGTGCGCGCCGGTCGCGCGGCAGCGCGGACTCGACTTCCGCGTCGAGGTCGCCGAAGACGCACCGCGCTGGCTGCTGGGCGACGTGACGCGGGTGCGGCAGATCCTGCTCAACCTGCTCGGCAACGCCAACAAGTTCACCGAACGGGGCAGCGTGGGCCTGCGCGTGGAGGCGATGCCGCCGGCCGGCGTGCGCATGGTGGTCAGCGACACCGGGCCCGGCATCAGCGGGGAGCAGCAGCAGCGCCTGTTCCGGCGCTTCGAGCAGGCCGAGGGCGCGCGCACCGCGGCGCGTTACGGCGGCAGTGGCCTGGGCCTTGCGATCTGCCAGGAACTGGCGGTGGCGATGGGCGGGCGGATCACGGTGCAAAGCGCGGTGGGCGAGGGCGCGCGCTTCATCGTCGAACTGCCGCTGCCCCGGGCCGCGCCGCCGGAGGGCGTGCCGGAGGCGCGGCAGGCGACGGCCGGCGGCGGGCTGCCCGCGCTCGGCATCCTGCTGGTCGAGGACGACGCCACCGTCGCCGAGGCGATCTCGGGGCTGCTGGCGGCGCAGGGCCACCGGGTCACCCATGTCGGCAACGGGTTCCTCGCGCTGTCCGAGGCCATGGCCGGCCACTTCGACGTGGCCCTGCTCGACCTCGACCTGCCCGGCGTCGACGGTCTGGAACTGGTGCGGATGCTGCGCGGCCAGGGCTTCGGGCGGCCGGTGCTCGCGGTCACCGCCCGCGCCGACATCGATGCCGAATCCCAGGCGCGACGGGCCGGGTTCGATGGTTTCCTGCGCAAGCCGGTGACCGGGGGGATGCTCGCGGACGCGCTGCGGGCGGCGCTTGCCGCGCGAGCTGCGGCGCCCGGGGATTGAGCGGGCGGGTCAGCGCGCGCTCCAGGCGTGCACTTCCTCCACCAGCACCGCCACGTGCTCCGGGTCCATGTCCGGCGACATGCCGTGTCCGAGGTTGAACACGTGGCCCTCGCGCGAGCCGCCGTTGCCGTCGCGCCAGCTGTCGAGCGCGCGGCGCACCTCGCGCCGGATCGCTTCGGGCGAACCGTACAGCGTGGTCGGGTCGAGGTTGCCCTGCACCGCGACACGGCCGCCGGTGCGGCGCGCGGCCTCGCCCAGTTCCACCAGCCAGTCCACGCCCACGGCCTCGGCGCCGGTGTCGGCAAGTTCCCCGAGGTAGGCGGCGGTGCCCTTGCCGAACAGGATCAGCGGCGCGCGGTCCGCGCCCGCGCCGCGCTCGAGTTCGCGCGCGATGCGGCGCAGGTACGGCAGCGAGAACTCGCGGTACATCGCCGGCGAAAGCACGCCGCCCCAGGTGTCGAACACCTGCAGCGCCTGCGCGCCCGCGGCGCGCTGCGCGGCGAGGTAGGCGATGACCGCGTCGGTGGCGACCGCCAGCAGCCGGTGCAGCGACTGCGGGTCGTCGAACGCCATCGCCTTGATCCGCGCGAAGTCCCGGCTGCCGCCACCCTCGACCATGTAGCAGGCTAGGGTCCACGGGCTGCCGGAGAAGCCGATCAGCGGCACGCGCGGGTCCAGCTCGCGGCGGATCAGCCGCACCGCGTCCATCACGTAGCGCAGCTCGGTCTCCATATCCGGCACCGCGAGCCGGGCCACGTCGGCCGCGCAGCGCACCGGGCGCTCGAACTTCGGGCCCTCGCCCTCGGCGAAGTACAGGCCCAGGCCCATCGCGTCGGGGATGGTGAGGATGTCGGAGAACAGGATCGCCGCGTCCAGCGGGAAGCGCCGCAGCGGCTGCAGCGTCACCTCGCAGGCGATCTCCGGGGTCTTGGCCATCGCCAGGAAGCTGCCGGCCCGCTGGCGCACCTCGCGGTACTCGGGGAGGTAGCGCCCGGCCTGGCGCATCAGCCACACCGGCGTGCGGTCCACCGGTTCGCGGCGCAGGGCACGGAGGAAGCGGCTGTCCCGGGCCGCCACGTGGATCGCTTCGGTCTGTGTCGTCATTTCGGTGCGCCGACTCCCTCGGCAAAGGTGATCTGGTAGCCGCGGCGCAGGTGTGCGTCGCGTGCGCGCTCGAACGCGGCCAGCGCGCTGTCGCGGTCGAGGTACTGTTCGCGGCGCAGCGTGCTGCGCCCGCCGATCTGGCCGCTCTCGCGCAGCAGCGTCCACCCGCCCAGCAGGTCGGGCTGCAGGACCAGTTGCACGAAGCGCGGGGCTTCGTGGCCCTGGGGACGTTGTTGCATGAGCAGGCGCATGGGGCGCGTATTGTACGGGCCGGCGCCGCGGTCAGCCGCGCAGCACGTCCAGGACCGCCGCTTCCGGTACGCCGCCCAGCACCCGGGCGCGGCCGGGCCCGTCCCAGACCACGAAGCGCAGGCCGTCCGCCTGTGCCTTCTTGTCCAGGCGCATCAGCGCCAACAGGGCCTGCGGGTCGAGCCCGGCGGGCGGCTCCACCGGCAGGCCCAGGCGTTCGAGCAGCGCGCGCAGGCGGAGGGTGTCCGCCGCCGCCGCCAGGCCGAGGCGTTCGGACAGGCGCCCGGCCAGGACCATGCCCACCGCCACCGCCTCGCCATGGTTGAGGCCGCCGTAGTCCTGCGCGGTCTCGATCGCGTGGGCGAAGGTGTGCCCGAAGTTGAGCAGGGCGCGTTCGCCATGTTCGTACGGGTCGCGCTCGACGACCTCCGACTTGTGCGCGCAGCTGCGGGCGACGGCCTCGGCCAGCGCGGCGTCGTCCATGGCAAGCAGGGCGTCGGCGTTGCTGTCGATCCAGTCGAGGAAGGTGGCGTCGCGGATCGCGCCGTACTTCACCACCTCGGCCAGCCCGGCGCGCAGCTCGCGCGGCGGCAGCGTGCGCAGCGTCGACGTGTCCGCCAGCACCGCGCGCGGCGGGTGGAAGGCGCCGACCAGGTTCTTGCCCTGCGGCAGGTCCACCGCGGTCTTGCCGCCGACCGAGGAGTCCACCATCGCCAGCAGCGTGGTCGGCAGCTGCACGCAGTCGATGCCGCGCATCCAGCAGGCCGCGGCGAAGCCGGCGAGATCGCCGACCACGCCGCCGCCGAGCGCGAACAGGGTGCCGTCGCGGCGCACGCCGGCGTCGGCCAGCGCTCCGACCACGCGGGCGAAGCCCTCGAGCGTCTTGTGCTCCTCGCCCGGGGGCAGCACGCAGTGGCCCAGGCGCAGCCCGGGGCGCGCGCGGCGCAGGGCATCGAGCACGCGTTGCAGGTAGAGCGGGGCGACGTGGCCGTCGCTGACCACGAAGGCGTCGTTGCCGCGCAGGGTCGCGGCCAGCGCCCCGCCGTCGTCGAGCAGGCCGGGGCCGATGTGGATGCCGTAGGGCCGGGCGCCGCCGACCGGCACGCTGCGCGCCGCGCTCATGCCACGCGTTCTCCTTCCGCGGTGGAGGTGCCCTGGCGCCAGCGCCGCACCAGCAGGCGGGTGATGAGCGCACAGGCCTGCGGGGGCGAGAGCGCGTCGGTGTCCACGCGCAGGTCGGCCACTTCCTCGTACAGCGGGGCGCGCTCCCCGGCGAGCCGGCGCAGCACCGCCTCGCGGTCGTCCCCGGCCAGCAGCGGGCGCGAGCGGTCGCGTGCCAGCCGCTGCAGCTGCCGCTCCACGCCCACGTGCAGGTGGAGCACGAAGCCGCGCCCGCGCATGCGCCGGCGGTTGTCCGGGTCGAGCACCGCGCCACCGCCGGTGGCGACCAGCAGGCCCTCGCGCGCCAGCAGCCCGGCCAGCACCGCGCGCTCGCGGGCGCGGAAACCGGGCTCGCCCTCGTGCGCGAAGATCGTGGCCACGCTGGCGCCGGTGCGCGCCTCGATCTCGCGGTCCACGTCGACGAACGCCAGCCCGAACCGGCCGGCCAGGCGCCTGCCGATCGAGGTCTTGCCGGCACCCATCGGGCCGACCAGCACGAGGTTCGGGGCGGTCTTCATCGCCGTGATGCTAGCAGGCTGGCGCGGCCTTCACGCGGCGCGTGCCAAGGTGCTCGGACCGCGCCACGGGCGCATCGTGAAGGGAGGCCGCCATGGCCGTCGCCAAGATCATCGAAATCAACGCCTCGTCCCCGTCCGGGGTCGAGGATGCGGTGCAGACCGGGCTGAGGAAGGCCGCCGAGACCGTCAAGAACATCCAGGGTGCCTGGGTGAACGAGGTCAAGGTGGTGACCCGCGGCGACGGCAGCATCGCCGAATGGCGCGTCAACATGCGCGTCACCTTCGTGGTGGACTGACGCGGGTCACCGCGTGGTGGCGAGCAACGCCCGCCATTGCGCCAGTTCCTCCTCGTCGCCGGCACCCGTCGCCGACAGCGCGGACAGCGCCGACTCCAGCAGCGGCCGCCCGGCGTCGTCGCCGGACTGGAGCAGGATCCGGCCGCGCAGCGCGCGCACGCGGTGTTCCCAGCCGGGGGTGGCGTCGCCCGCGGTCAGCGCCTGGATGTCGAGCCCGCCGGCCATCTCCAGCGCTTCCGCGTGGCGGCCCTCGTCGGCGAGCGCGTTGGCCAGCGCGTAGCGGAAGCTGTGCGCGGCGACGTTGTCCTCGCCGTAGAGCCGGCGCAACCCGGACTCGGCCCGGCGCAGGTAGTCGAGGCCGGCCTCGCGGTCGCCGCAGTCGCGCTCCTTGAAGCCGAGGTTGCCGGTTTCGACCAGGGTCGCCTGGCGGTCCTCGCCGTAGCGCGCGGCCATGCGCGTACGCACCGTGCGCGCGATCTCCAGCGCCCCGGGGCAGTCGCCGGCATAGTCGAGGATGCTGGCCACGGTCGAGAGCTGGATCAGGGTCGAGTAGTCGTCCGGGCCGAGGATGCGACCGGTGGCCTCGGCCGCGGAGCGCGCCAGCGGCAGTGCCTCGGCGTAGCGGCCGAGGTTGCGCAGGGCGCGGGCGAGCATGATCCGCAGCCCGGCCGCCTTGCGCTCGCCGATCCGCGACGGGGCGAACAGCGGGTCGGCGAGGATCGCGCGCAACTGCGCGATGGCGCCGGGCAGGTCGCCCTGGCGCAGGGTGCCGTCGGCGATGTTCTCGCGGATGACCACCGCGGTCATCGCGTCGTCCGGGCGCAGCAGGCGCTGCAGGCGGTCGGCACGGCGGTAGGCTTCCAGCGCCGGCTCGATCTGCAGCTGCTGGAAGTGGAATACGCCGCGCGCGTAGGCGGCCTCCAGTGCCAGCGGGGTGTCGCCGTGCAGGCGTTCGCCGGCCAGCGCGTCGGATCCGGCCAGTTCCTTTTCCGCGGCGGCGATCCGTTCCGGCGTGTTGATGTAGGCCAGCGTGCGCACCAGCGCGTAGCGCGCCGACAGGGTCACCTCGTCGGCCGGGCCGAAGGCCCGGGTGTGGCTGGCCACCGCCTCGCGCAGGTGGTGGGCGGCGCGCTCGAGGTCGCCGAGCGTGCGCCAGGCCTGGCCGAGCGCGGAGTGCACGCCGCCGCGCGTGGCCGGGTCGTCGGCGAAACGCTCGCCGATGCGCGCCGAGGCGTGTTCGAGCACCTCGCGCACGGTGGGGTCGCGCTCGTAGCCGGCGCCGCCGGGGCTGAGCGCGCCGAGCAGGTCGTTGCCGAGGAAGTCGGCCACCGCCTGCGCGCGTGCCGCCTGCATCGCCGCGGCCTCGCGCTGGCGTTCGCTGCGGTACCAGAACAGGGAGCTGGCGGCCAGGCCGATGCCGAGGAAGGCGATGGCCGCGGCGATCCACGGCCGCCGCGCCCGTGCCCGTTCCAGCGCGCGCTGCGCCAGGTCGGCCTCGCGCCCGGCCTGCGCCAGCCGCGCCCGCTCCCCGCGCCGCCGCGGCAGCGATGACAGGCGCCCGGCCAGCTCGGCCACGCTGCCGAGCCGGTGCGCGGGGTCGCCGTCGGTGGCGCGCTCGATGTCCTCGACCAGCAGCGGATCGTCGATGTCGCGTTCCCAGCCCGGGGCCATCGGCCGGCGCAGGTCGCCGGCGAGCAGCTGGTAGAGCAGGATGCCCAGGGCATAGAGGTCGCTGCGCACCGTCGGTGGTTGCCCGGCGACCAGTTCCGGGGCGAGGTACAGCGGGGTGCCCGAGGTGTCGTTGCCGGCGATGCCGGTGACGGTCAGGCCAAGCCCCGTGATGCCCAGCTCGGCCAGCCGTTCCGGCTGCAGCAGCCGGCTGTTGCCGAAGTCGGTCAGGCAGGGCCGCCAGCCGCCATCGGGATGCCTGTGCACCAGCACGTTGGCCGGCTTGATGTCCTTGTGCAGCACGCCGACGCCGTGCGCGGCGTCCACGGCGGCGGCGATCCGCAGGAAGAAGGCGATGCGCGCGTCGCGGTCCCACTGCTTCAGCAGGCCGTGCTCCGCCTCCCATTCGGGCAGGGACTGGCCGCCGTACCCGCACTCGAGGAAATAGGGCTCGGACTCGAAGTTCCAGTCGATCACCCGCACGAAGTCGTCGCGCTCGCCCAGGGTGTCGCGCAGCACGCGCATCAGCGTGGCCTCGCGCTTGAGCCGCGACAGTTGCTCGCCGCCGGGGCTGAACTTGAACACCCGCGCCTCGCGGCTGCGTGGCTGCCGTGCCAGCCAGACCTCGCTGCCCAAGGTCTGGCCGAGCGGACGCTCGAGCAGGAAGTGTTCGCGCCCGGGCACCGGCTGCCCGGGACTGAACTCGAGCGTGCCCCCGGGCTGCTGCCCGACCGCGATCCGCTCGACCGGGCCGTCGAAGCGGTAGCCGATCCGCGGCACGGTGGCGATCCGGCCCTCGCCGGCCGCGTCCAGTGCCTTGCGCAGCTTGCCGACCGCGGTGGCGAGCACGTGGTCCACCGTGATCCGGCCGGCCCAGACCGTGTCGAACAGCTCCTGGCGGGTCACCACTTCGCCGGCATGGCGCAGCAGCAGCGCCAGCACCTGCAGCGGCTTGTGCTCGATCTCGACCGGCAGGCCGGCCACGCGCAGCTCGTGGCGGGCCTCGTCGAACTCGACGGTGCCAAAGCGCCACCGGTACAGGCGCGTGTCGCGCACAGTGGTCCGCCGATCCGACATGCCCGGATCATACCGGCCGCGCAGGCCCGCGCCATGCCGGGTGCGGTCAGGCTTGAAGGTTCCTTGAACCCGGCGTGAGGACATCGTCCCCGGTGGTGGCCAGGATGCGGGCCGTGAGGGGCAAGGGAGGACACGCGATGCACGCATACCGGGCCTGCGCCATGGCCGTCGCCGGGGTACTCGCGCTGGCGGGCTGCGGCGGCGAGGGGGCGGGTGGGCAGCGCGCCGGCGGGCAGCCGGCCGCCACGCCGGAGGCGGCTTCCGGGCCCGGACCGGTGGCGACAGGCGACCTGCGCTGCCCGGCCCCCGTCCGCGAAGGACTGCCCGGACCGGACATCATCGGGCTGCGCCTGGGCATGAGCGTGGACGAAGCCCTGGCCACCGCGCGCTGCGCGCTCGGCGCGGAGGCGGAGGTCAGGACCGCCAACCGCTGGCTCGACCGTCTCGACACCCACGGCGTGGAACTCGGCACCCAGACCTTCACCGTGCGCAAGGGCGAGCATCGGCCCTGCGACTTCCGCCGCGAATGGCAGGAGTGCGAGGGCGGGTTGAAGTGGCTGCACGTGGACGAGGTGGTCACCGTGGCCACGCCCGGCGCGCCCGGCGCCGAGACCGCCCAGCTCATCCGCCGCGCGCAGCACTTCCGCGAAGGCGCCATGCCGCCGGTGCAGGCGCTGCTCGATGCGCTCGTCGCCAAGTACGGCGAGCCGCAATGGACCGAGGAATCGGACAAGCCGCGCGGGCATTCGGCCGGGCACCGCAGGCTCGAGTGGGTGCG